>Ga0325414_1006765_pt1 | contig 12183 bp, 4 predicted proteins | sample PopdelMetagenome_8_FD_206183 | JGI IMG/M metagenome (GOLD analysis project Ga0325414, IMG submission 206183) | Populus deltoides microbial communities from Bellville, Georgia, United States - Leaf-PdKOR-R3 | ecosystem: Host-associated > Plants > Phyllosphere > Phylloplane/Leaf | place: USA... | reverse complement strand
CTGAAAAATTGCGATGATCAAACCTATGTAATAGATCCTTAGCTAGGAAAGTTTGTCCTTAAAACTGCCCCTTCTCCCTTTGAATAAATGTTATGATTGTGAGGCATGGTTAGTGTTCGCTTGGATTAAAACAGAAAATTTGTGTGTTTTTGGCTAAAAGGCCATATAGTCTGGCTTGACTCAGTGTTCAAGGGAAGAAGTCAATAGTTGTTATTTTGAAACTTGCACAGTGGCATTTCAGAACTCATCTTGAATCCATTGATTGCTTACACGTGTATAGAGGAGATGGTTAAGCCGGAGCCCTATCATGCCATGTGGTCTAGTTGTCGAGATGAACCCGGGGAAATAAATGAAAAAAAAACTGAACTTTTAAGTGGCATAAGTAACTCTTTAACAATATTAAAATTTTCAATGTTAGCAAATGCTATATAGTATGATATACAAATTCATTCTATTGGTTTCATCTAGCAACTTTAGTCAGATAGAATACTATAGATGAACATTCCAGTGTTAAGGAGCTTGAATTCTATCATTCTTCTTCGAATATTGTGGCTAGAAGTGCCCGCATGGCATCACCATCAAAATGTGTTCCTTTTTCTTGGTGCCTATGAAGTATAATATCATTCGTCTTAACTTCAGTTTCTTCTTCAAAAACTTCGCCGGGCTTTGCAAATCTCCCGCGAACACGAGGTCTCCCCTCAGCTATGGTTTTTCTGCAAGCATACTGTAGCAAGGTTCAGTGTCGATTAATAAATGCACGGTTTCTGAATATAGGGCTAAACACATGCATAGATAGTACGGAATATACACTAACCTTAACGTTGTTGTTATACGTCCTTCGGTTTTTCTTCTTCAGATACCTTAGAATTCTCTCTTTCCTCTCTTCTGCTGTATACCGGACAACACTTTTTGTGTTGGAGTTTTTAGTTGACGCCGTTTGATCGTATTCAACTTCCTAAAGAACAATTTATAAACCATGAGCACCAAAAAGAAAATCTATATGCAAAGAAATTGAGCACAAAAAACATCTTGTATCAAAAGCCTATATACTTGCATACCCATTTTTCTCCGGAAAGAGGGCAGACGGGCGTAAAATTTGGCATAACCTCACCAAAATCCTCCCTGTACCCACAGGCGTCCGGCAATCGGAACCCGGCATCGAAATTCTGAATTTTAGCAATGTCGGCCCTGTGCCCCCCCATTTTATAATCCATTAATTTGGGTAGTACATCTATATCCAAAATGCCAGAGGGTTGAGGCAATGAATTGGTTAATGGAATCGGGGACATGATCTCAGATTCCCCCAGAAAAATATCAAGTGCATCATCATTTCTATGATCATACAACACTGGAAAGTTGCCATGATCTTGATGATCACCTAACACTGCACAACTAAAATTAGAAATTGCACAGCTTGACATATATGTGCTAGAAAATGAATCAGTTCTAACATAACTTTGATCTTCCTCAGCCATTATTGATGTAATCTCTGAAAAATCATCTGGAGAAAATTGATAGTCGGAAAAGAAATCAGGAATGGAAGCCATTGAGAGAGGAAGATGTAGGCTGTTCTATCATGCTAGGGAGTCGGCTTTTTACCTTGTCCATCGCCAATATTTATACAAGTGTGGAAAATGGAAGGGCTCTAGGGAAGTTGCTCTTCCCGGAACTGTCCGGGAAGGACATAGGCTTAGCTTGAGACATAGTTAGTTAACAATGGCATCTGGCTAACGAACTGAACTGACACTGTTTGTAATTAGCCAGCTAAGCTGTTTTATTAAAGCTGTAACAGTGTGTTGATTAAGCTGTAAGCGCGTAAATTTTGCAAATCATAACGAACAAATTTCTAATTCGCTGTGTTTGATTCGTCCTTAACCATAAGTTAATTACGCCCCTGTGTTTAACCACATGTTCAAGAGAAATTTCATGTTTTTTTCTTTCTTTTTTGGGCTGGCTCGCCAACACATTTTGGGTTTTGATGGTTTTTGGTTCAGTGGATGCCCCTCAAAAAACTTGACTTGATAAGCCAACCAGATCTATTAATTATACATCTTAGGTTTAGGTTCAAAACCATTAATTAATTATTTGTACGGTCATTAAATCTGTTTTTAACTTCCTATCGATCAGTTTATACAGTGAAAAACAGCCTTATGGGTGATAACTCGTGCTATAATACAGGGCATAGAATTATACTAGTAGCAACGTAAAAAAATGAATGTGTAGATATTACTGATGTAATATTTTTATATTAAAAAATATATAAATATTAATTAAAAGTTAATGTTTATATATAATAAGACAAAACAATAATTATATGTGTTAATAAATATATAAAAAAAATTGTTAACGCAACACCTCATATAAGGTTTCAAGTTAATTTTTAACATGGTAAAAAAATGAAACAATATTACGAGTGCATTTCACTACATCATGATTTTCTTAATTGAAAAATATAAAAACATTGTTTACATGAACAAAAATTAAAATATATAAACCGATAAATTAAGAAAAAGTTTCTAATACCAATCAAATTCTAAAATAAAAATATAATCATTCTCATAAAAGTAAAAGATAGATGAGTATGATATTTAATCCCATCCTTTTTCTTTAATGTACACATTTTTTATTTATTTTAAAAGTCACTTTTTCTTACCAAAAACAAATAATTTTTATTTTTATAAATACATCTGAAGGTTTGTTTATATAAAACATAAAAAAATATAGATAAATTAGAATAATGTTTTTGAAATATTAAATACATATTAAATAATTATAAAAACAATTGCTATATAAAAAATTGAAATAAACTATATAAAATATCATAGAGAAAAGGGTATTAATTTAAATATAATAAAAAAATCATTTAAATAAAAGAACATATATAAAGAAAGGGTATCAATTAAACAAAAAAAAAATATATAGAAAACAAATAAAAGAGATCATGCCTTGTTAGATATGGAAAGCTAAGCGTGACCCATTTAAAAGTGTAGGTGATGCGTCGACTGCCTTTCTAGTTTTCAACCATAAAAGAAGTGGCCAAAAAATTAAAGACGATGTTCTTTTATCTAAAAGAATATAATTTTCAATCAATTTCCACTCTAAAACACCTAAAACATGTGATGTAAGTAAACAAAAAAAATCAACAAAAAAAACACATTAAAACTAGCGAAAAACATAATCCTCTTCCTGGCTTGATCTCGTTTGTTTCAGCAATTTCAAGGGAAAAAACACCTCTATAAAACTCCATCATCAAATGAATCATATTGATACCAAATTCAACTATTTTCATGATTGAAATTGATATCAACCGAGATTTTTTTTCTTTACCACCAGAATTCAGCAACTCTCTCTTTTTCCTTTCAAACTAGGGATTAAAAATAAGAAAAATGAAATTGTGGATAAAAACATAGAATATGCGTAAACTGAAAGGACCAAAAATTCATTATTTGAAAAGTAGAAGGATCAAAGTGAACTTTTCACCCTAATTTTAAAACTGCCACCCATTTTCTCCACATTTTTCACCTTGATTATCTGTCATTGAATCTTTCCCTTCCCCAACAATTTATTTTTTAAAACAAAGTACTCTAGCAATTCATAGTGCTCTATATCTTGGTCAATAATTTATATGGCTATAATGTTTTTTCTACATTGTGTAGAGTTTTCTATAATATTTTTGTTTTTTTTATAATATGGATTTCTCAATTTAATGTTATTCTTTTTTATGTTCTCAAATGTTTTTCATCAGTCGGATGGTTTGTATTTGGACAAGCTAAGTTGATTGGTTTATATCGAGGCAACTCCCACATGATTTAATTTTAAATCCAGGTTAGAGAAAAGTTAGCAAAGAGTTTTTTTTTGTCAATTTCATTTTTAAATTTTTTTACTAGTTGGTGGACCAACCAAATCGACTAGATCATGCCAGAAAAACTTTCACACAGTTTAATTTTAAACTCAAGCTAGATAACGAGTCAAATTGAAAGATTTCAAAGTTGATCCACTAGACCGAGTTTAATAACAATGTCAAACAATTGTTTATAGCCTAAATATTTTTTTTTATGTTCAAGATATTTTTTGACTTGATCCAAAACGAAGCGTAAGTATGTGAATTAGAATAAAACTAGTTATGTGACCCGCACTTCATTGCAAGTAAGATATTTTTATTTCCTATAAAATAATTGTACATGTAGGTTTTTTTCAACTCATTTCTATGGTTTAAAAAACCTAAGTTCAGATGAAAAATTTTATACATGCATGTAATCAAATAAATCAAGAACTGTATGTGTGAATAAATAAATAAAAAGTCATTACTGATACCTAAAAATAAAACTTGAAAAATCAAGAGATATGTATATATTAAGATATTTAATCTCAAAAGACAGGATATTTACCTTGTTATGTTTGCTAAATTTGTTTATTAAAGTATTTTACCCGGTTATGTTTGCTAAATTTGTTTGTTAAAATAATTTTTTTTATTTAAGAAAATAATAATAGAAATAGAGACACAAATTAAATTGATTGAATAAAATAAAAGGGGAAAAAATCATGCAAGACTATAAATATTAGAAATATTATCCAAAAATAAAACAAATTATTTTTAAAAATAAAGTTCATCCGTACAAAAGATGAAAAAAATATAAATGAATCAAAAAAATCTTTAAATTTAAATGCATTACTAAAAAAATAATCGTCATTTAAAAGAGGTTCTCCAAACAAAATAAAAAAAAAGATACTAATTTAAATATAAATTAAAAAAATAGAGAGAAAACCATAAAAAATCAAATATAATTTAAAAAATAGAATAGAAAAGAAAAAAAGCAAAGGCGAGGCACTATTAGGCCTGGTCAGCATGTCTGGCTCATTTTGTTAGGGACCATGTGCATGCTCGGAATCCAATGATCTCTCTCTATCACCGGAATTCATTGACTTCTCTCTTTCATCTCTTAACTATGGACTAAAAAATAACAAAAATAAATTTTTATATCAAGATTGAATTGGAAAATATTAAGGTACATAAATTATATAATTTACGTGATTTTTAAAATTCAATTACCATAGTATATCTTATACGAAACTTATGACATGCCACTGATATTTGATGTCTTTTTTATTTCAATCATTTTTTTTAGTTTAATTTTTTATGGGAAATCAAAATCAATTAATTTTGAATTAGGACTAAATCGCCAGAAAAAAAATAAAAATTAAATTTAAAAAATATAAAATTTTACACGGAGAGGGTAAACAGTGAAGTTTTACGTAGTAAAAACACATGCTTTTAGAGTAATACTTAATTGTATAATTAGTAGGTATCCAGTTCATTTAAAGCATGAACTAACTTTGTATGCGTTGATTAGTTGGGGAAGTAGATTCCAATAACGTAATATTAGAGGGAAGCGGGTAAATAAAATTATCCTTCCCTATTGGAACAGCTAAGAAGGGAAATGTAGGAAAATAAATCAATTTTGTTTGAATAGGAAATCTTATCCACTAGGTCCGATGAGTGTTAATCAGTACCCTTGGTCTCTCAGCTTGATTTGTGATCTCTTCAATCTTTGGATGGATTCCCACGTATACAGGAATGGCCGCAGATTGTTTTCTTTTTATTATTATTATTATGATATTATCTTCTGGGTTGATGATGGATGATCTCTTCCCTGGATTCATTATTAATTTCTAACGAGTCCTTCCGTTTCTATGCTTTACGTTTGTTAATGTTGCCCTCAAGCTCATTACCGAGTGCCTTGCTAGATTTCTTTTGCTTTTTTACCTGGATCATACTGTTTAATTATTTGGTCGCTGGGTTCCGATAATATTTTGATGCTCAAAGATCCGGCCACCACGTTTTCTGGTTTTTCATTCATCTTGGGCTGTCTGGAGTTGCTGACACTATTGTTAATGCCCATGATAACTTCTTAACGGCTGTTCGGTTCTGTGATCGAGCCTGATCTGGTCACTTGTTTTTAGCTGCTCGTATTGACAGAACCAGAAAGGGTTCTGATGGCTTTCTAAACAGTCTTCTCTCTTCAACGGAACAAGTTCACCAGTCACTATTCTGCAGCCGGGAACCAGACAGCAGTGGTTTGGTTATGAGCTTTGATGGATGCCTAAATCCTATCAATTACGTTGTGATAGATTCTTGTGCCAAAAAGGAGATGAATAATTGTATGTTTGTCACAGGTCCCTACCAAATACAGGGAATCTATCTATTCATTAAAAAAAAAAATATTTTCTTCTTTTTTCAATTAAAAAATTAAAAAAAAATCATGAAGATGATTTTTTTAACAAAAATAAGAATTATATCAACAATACAACTAATTTATAGTAATTATTTTAATATTTTATATTTGTGATAATCTAATTGTATAATATTAATTTTATTTTATTAAAATTAAAAATTATTATAAAACAGTTACATTGTTAACTAAAATATTTTATTTTATTTTTCATATGAAAATAGTGGAAAACTTAGTGAAAATTTGTGAAGAATCTTTAAGATATATTTTTTAAATTCAATATAAATTTAGAAGTCTAGTTTTTTTAAAATTTCTAGATATAAAAATATCATATTTAAACATAATTTTTTTTAAAATTATAACTACAATTGTTTTAAAAATGTCAATATCATGAAAAATAAATGTGAAAGAAAAAGGAAGAGAAAAAGAAAAAAAAATGAAATTGTATTAGTTGTTGGAGGAAGAAGTGAAATAGGAAAACTTGCTTGATTTATACATATGTTACTTGTATATTATTTGGCTGGAACTTTTCACTTAGCATGTCTTCCAACAACCCAATAGCTTCATCCACCATTCCATCTCTACACAAACACGAAATAAGTGACTATATTTAGATGTTGAGAACTACTTTTAAGTTTGATTTAAGTTTAGGACTTGGAAGAGATGAGAAGCAGAGAGAAAGTTGTGGGGTAAGGAGAGCGACTATTTTGGTTTAGGTTAGGGTTGTAAAGAAAATTGAGTATTTATACCTTTTTTTTTTTTAAGTGCTGGTTGAACTGATTTAATTCGGTCTAGTTCAGTCGATTTCAGACATTTGAAATCGAAATTGAACTGAACTGAACTGAAATTCTTTTTAGGTTTTTTAATCGGTTAATTCATTTTATTTTCTTGATTTGGTTTTTTTAGTTTATTTTTTTTATTTTCTCAATTTAATTGGTTTTTCATGTTTTTTGCTCACCCCTAAGTTATTTTTTTTTGTCCTAAAGTTTTGTCAGCTATGAAAAGTGTTTTTGATGAAGAGTAAAGGGGAATAAGTTAGCATATTGTTTTGTTTCCCATAGATAATTTCATTGATGAAGTCATGAATAAATTTCACATTGAAAACTTAATTTCCTTGATTAATAAATCAGGGTGATAAGTTGTTCCCATGAAACCATACCCCTATTAGGTCAGGGAATACTCCTAAAATAACCTGTGTTACGAAGTATATTTACTTTTATTGGTATTAATATAGGCTAGTAAGCATAGCAAAAATATTATTATCGGTGATAGGTGTTTGTCCTGTAAAAACTTTATGTGTGCAAGATAACAAAATTATGTGTGATACGCATTAAAATAATCAATGCATGGAAAAATAAACGAGAGAGGAAAAGGCAAAGACAGGAAAAAAAAAACTTACATAGAAAAAATGAAAATTATGTTGATCATTGGGCCTTATAGGTAACCAAAAGGTATGGTTGCCCAAGCCAAGCCCAAGTACCAATTTCTGGTAACTCAGGTCAGGCCTGGGCAACCAATAAAGTTAGAGTAATATGTCTATTTTGTATGTCATTTTGTCTTGTTCCTTTTTTAGAATTGGACTTGTTTTTTGTGCATTTGATGCAAGTAATTGAGCCATGTGTTGTACTTCTTGTTGATAGAATGAATGAGTGTAAAACTATTTTTTATAGCTTGAACAACATTATTTAGCACTTGCTCTTGATGTAAGAGTTGATGGAAGTCTATGAGAGTTCTTATAGTAGGGATATAAGTTACTCTTTCTTATCTTAGAGTTTTGTCATTCATGAAAAGAATTTTTAGTGAAAAGAAATGAGTTAGATTTTATTCCGTTTCTCATAGATGACACCAGTGATAAAGTTGTGAAAAACTTCAAACAATAATTGAGGATTTTATAATTGTGATCTTAGGTTGGCCCGTGATTTTTTCTACAAAACAAGTTCCATATAAGTATAGAGGACACTCTGATGCTTAAGCTAGTAAATTACAGGAATGGAAAACAATGTATAACAAATGAAAAGGTAGTAGGAGAATGTAAGAGAAATTGTATGTTCTATTAATTGTTAAATAGTTGTTTATGATTTTGAGAATTGTGTTGTTGAATGATTGTTGGTGGTTATTTGTGGTTTCAGGAGTTGTTGAATGATTGTTTATGGTTATTGAGATTGCTGGGAGGTTGATGATTATGTATAAGATTGCATGACCAAGCTTTAATGATTGGGTGTAGAGTCCAAGACTTAGGACTCGTCTTCCCTTTTCTTACTTGTAGCTATATGTATTTATACATTTAGTCCTTGAACTTTCCGTAGAGAAGGAAAATATTTTTATCACGTGCATAAAAAATTATGTGCGCGATTCTTCAGAACTTAAAAAACTACATGAAGGTGTGTGTTAGGGAAAAGTTGGACGAATCACGGTAGGTCAGGATGGAGTCAGGGCTCAAAATAGGTAATATTTCTAGTTGTTTGGCTATGGACTTGAACGACTAAAATTGCTTGTTGTTTGGGTCATGCCCAAATGACTAGGCTGGAATGTTAATCATTTGAGTCAAGCCTAAATAACCACATGTCTAGTATGTGAAATACACGTGCTAGTTTTCTTTTTCTTGTATCGTTAAAATGAAAAAAAATGGTATGTTGATTTAGACTATATTTAAAGAAAATGATACGATATGCTTTTAAGATTTTTAAGTGTCAAATGCACCTTCCTTATTTGCTTTTTCCGAGCTTTTTTGCAAGGTTAATATTAAACTATAAAATTGAGAGCCTCTATTTAACTTTTAATTCTAGATATATTAATGCAAGCATGTAGATTATTGAACACCTTTTCCTTCAATAACAACTATATAACTAAGGTATATCCCTAAGGCCAAACATAAATTTAAACCGTTCTAAGCTTGAAAAAAGAAGAGTTTTTTTTTTAAAAAAAGAAAAACATAAATTGGCCAATAAATACAATGAATATTAATGACAATGTGAGTGTGATATAGATGCACAAACGAAACATTAAAAAAACATATATGCGATTTTATAAAACATTTTAATTTAGAATCCAAAATGTGAACTGTAATCAATTTTTAGGTTCAATAAATATCTCATTAAGGTAAAATAATAGTATTCATAAATTGTTAAAAATCACAAATGATTATATTCACTGTACGATTTTAGCAATATATAATGGAGTTAACTACATTGATGCATTATCAACAAATTAAAAAAAAAAAGCCAATACATCGATGCATTTCTTTATACTGAATTAAAATTTATTTTTAATATTAACACATTAAAACAATCTCAAATATAAAAAAATAAAAAAAAATCAATATTTATGGTTGAAACACATACGACATTGTTTGTTTTGGTTTGATAGTAAAAGCTATTTTTATATGACAATTAAGATTAAGTTTTCTTTTCAGATCAAATGATTTTTAAAACACTTTTTTATATTAATTTAAAAAATCAAGAAAATGTATAATATTGGTAAATATATTGATCTTCAATGAACCTCGCCGCAATTTGGGGGGTTGGACGTCCAGAAATGAAAACTTACGAGAGGGGTTAATATGGGAATTTCAAACAAATTCGATGACATCCACAAATGCTTCGCCACACATAGGTAGAGAACGTGAACAAATTAGTGGACAACCATTTTCCGTGATGGCAAATTCGCCCAATTATTTTAATGATTCTTTTTTGTAGCGGATAAAATAACAATGAGGTCCCCCCCCCACGTGTCCAGATAACCCCCAGCGGCCAGCAGTGCCTCGCCTATCCAAATCCCTTAACGTCATTGTCATCAGCATCGTTTCTTTTCAGCAGCTCTTGGCGATGTAAACCACGTGCGGCACCCACGGCGTGCCTATCCACTGTTGCAGGATTTCCATCCACCTCAAAACCCGCGGATTTTTTTTAAAAAAATAGCATATTAAATTAAAAATTTTGATATTATCCAAGTAATTTTAATGTAGAGATATTGTACTTTTCCCTTTTTATTTGGAGGATGTTTGGTAACGGGATTGCGTCTATATTTTAAATAAAATATAGATGCAATCCCTTTGATAAAAAAAACAGTTTATTGTTCACGGATCCCACAGTATTTTTGTGTCCAAAACGTAGGGAAAAGAAAAGTAAGCAAATGCTACTTCCTCGCACTAGTCATGCTAATTAATTAGCATGAACAGTGGAGCTGGCTACACTATTCACTGAACACTATTTCGGTCGAACTGGTTCCGGTTCAAAGCTCAAAATGCATTGAACCAGGTCTGACCCAGTAAAATAAAAATTATTTTTTATTTTTTAATTGTGTTTCATTTCAAAAAACTAGTGTTTAACATTATTCAATGACACTACATAAATTAAACAGATATCGCTTGATGAAGTAGTATTTCCAGAATTTGATTGCAATCTCAATTTTGTTCATGATTATATTTTACCTGATATTGTTGCACACTTAAGAAACCAAAAAAACTGTAGTTCTTGTCGGATGTATTTTATACGTGATGGAATTGTAAATAGTTTAATAGAACAATAAAAAATATTTTATATAAAGTATTATTTATTTCATGATGTAATAACAATAGTTAAATCTACAATATTTAAATTAAAAACCATCAATATTAATATATATTTTTTAAAATTATTTTATAACCTCAATTTCAAAAGCATTATTAATCAAACAGATTAAACTACTTTTTGTTCAACCTCAATTTCAAGTACAGTTTTAACCAAATATATATTTTTTCAAACCAACCTCAACTAAAAGTATTTTTTATAAAATAATTTTTTTCAAACCACAACTACAACAACAACAGCAATACCAAATACACTCATTTCACCCAACATTTACAATTTATCTTGTACATTGTTTAATCACGCTATATTTTTCATTTCACATTTTTTAGTGCTAATATTTTAAGTTTTTCTTCTTGTTCTTTGATAGTTGTTGCTATATATTATTTCCATATAATTATAATCTAAATCAATTATTTAATTTTTTTATTGTTTTTCCAATAACTTTCTTAAGATATAAATTTTATAATTAATACTTAATTGAAAAAAAAAATCACGATACTCATAACGACTTAACATATACACCAGTAACTTGTTTTTAATATAACTCTTTTCTTGAATCATCACTTCACCACCACCACTCCCAATAATATTATCTTGCCACCATTTGTTGTATTTGAGAAATGAATGGATGCTATATTTGTTCAACGTATCAATATATTGTTTCCAAAATAACACCTGATGTGTTTAATTGAGATGGGCTGGCTTGGTACCCGATACTTTTTAATTGCTTTTTTTTTAATTAAAACTTACTTGGCCACTACCTTTTTTTTTATTAGAGTTAAATTTTTTTTATTAACCTGGATGTCCAGGTCAGCTTGCACGCACCTTAACTAATCTCACGGGCCCTGAAATTAACGACCATGTAAGCCTCCAGTGGCCCTGAAATTTGTGGGACTCAAACTGGTAACCTCTAGAGAGCAAATCTAGAATCTGGCTAGTTGAGCTACACCTCTCAGAATTTTATTAGAATTAACTTTGTTAAAACTATACATACTAGCAAAAGTTAATTGGAGAGGAAAAAACATTGTTTTATTACAAGATGATTCATTGTTTATTGAAATAGTGTAATTATCATTCTATTTTTCCTTTTTTTTTTTTTGATAAAATGATTATGGGAGATAATATGGTTTAGCTATTATCCAATTGATTGAGGATAAATAAATCTTTTTATATTTTAAAAGTACAATGAAATTATTAAATTACCTTTAAGAGCATTTTTTTGTTTTAATTGCATCCAAAGGCTTTTTTATATTTCCATTCTGGTTTTTTAGTTATTATTAAGGTAACTAAAAGAAAATTTGATGTTTTAATAAATATAAAATATAACTAAAAAACCAAAATAGGTCGGTGCATCTGTTGCTCCGCTATATTTGAGCATCACGTGC
>Ga0325414_1006764_pt1 | contig 12183 bp, 5 predicted proteins | sample PopdelMetagenome_8_FD_206183 | JGI IMG/M metagenome (GOLD analysis project Ga0325414, IMG submission 206183) | Populus deltoides microbial communities from Bellville, Georgia, United States - Leaf-PdKOR-R3 | ecosystem: Host-associated > Plants > Phyllosphere > Phylloplane/Leaf | place: USA... | reverse complement strand
GTTGCAACTAAACCTAAGACTCTTGGGTATAACTTTGCAAAAAAAACCTAATACTTTTAGATCTTAACTTTTTATAAAATGCAAAAAATAATTGACCCGCGGCATCGCGCGGGGCATGTAACTAGTAAATACTAAAAGACATAAAGTGAAGTTCTTAAAATTAATTAACATCCCGTAAAAATATACTTTAATTTAGAAAAGATTTTAAAATGTTATTTTTTTAATTTAATAATAACAAAGTTTTATATTAAATTGGTTAAACTAAGTTAACCTGTTAGATTTCTAATTCATGATGGAAGAAGGTCTTCTGCTGCATGATCACATCACGTGAAAAGCTTGGCATTTAGTGAAGTTTTTCCAATCAAACCCACTTTCTTCAAAGATGGAATTTCTCGGAAAATGGAGTCCAGAGCATAAAAAGGGCCGAGAGAGAAAAGGCTTTTGCGAGTTCTGTATATTTTTCTGTGGTGGTCGCAGCTATTATGGTGCTGACACTGGATAGAGAGACTTCAACCACCGATCAAATTATTTTTATTGACCTTTTGTGCTCTTTGTCACTTTCCTTCGCTCTTTCTCTCTTACACGGTTTTGCTATCAAATTCCAAAAACCTTAGCTATTAGAATATATAGAGTGTTTGTTTTTGTATTTTCAAAGAGTTTTTAAGAAGATCATGCCATAACGGATCTTACGGGATTGATATCTTGCCCGGTGTTGATTTACTACAATGGCTGCACGTGAACCCGTCCACCAGAACAAATCCCAGCAAGTGTCTGTCTATCACACTCAAATTAATTTGATATTGCTGTTCCAGTGCCTCCAGAGAAGAGTATAGCTGTTAATCATCTTTTATTTTTATATTTTAAAAATGTTTTTTTAAAATATTTTTTATTTTTTTATTTTAAATTATTTTTTTATATTTTTAAATATTTTGATATAAAAATACCAAAAATAATTTTTAAAAAATAAAAAAAATATTATTTTACCAAATAAAAATCACTTGAAAAAACAATCACAATCATATTTTTAAACAACTCCTAAATCTTTCCCAATTTTTTTAAGATTATAGTACCGGTGTTATTTTAAGATTTTAAAAAAAAAATTCTGAATTTTTTTAAATTAAATTAAGCTTTTCTTTGAGTTTAAACAGATCAATGAGGAAGGTTGCTTATATGTCACAATTGCATTTCAAATGTTAATTTTGTAAAAACTAAAATAATATATATTTTTTATTTATTTTACACGAAAAATCAGTGATGTAATAATTAACCATATTTTTTTCTTAAACCTATTTTAAATTTTATATGACGAGCTTATAAAATGTTTTCTCCATCTCTTTCTCTAGTCTATTCGCCTTCTCCAAAAATTCACACAGATTGTGTATTCCTTTCTTATAGAGTTAATAAAAGGTCGGGAAGATTTTCCTGCAAACTGTCGTGCGCTTGCTTGTTGCTTAATTTGCTTGTTTGTTCCTCTTTCTTGTAATGTGAGGGAGTGTGAGATAAACTTTGTGGGTGTGATACAGTTAGTTGTAGGAAACACAAGCAAATTTGTGAGGAAAGAATGAATCTAACTGGGGCTGGATTGCCGCACATTGGGTTGAAAATTTGTGTGAAAAATATACCCCGGGACACCTTCCATTGTGGAGACTGTTGTTCAGGACAAATAATTAGTCATTTTCATATAATCCGCCATTTCCGCTCTCTAGTTAACTTGCATACATACAGAGAGATCATTTTGGTAAAATTATTAAGAAGCAAAGCAAATTCTCTCATCAGATATGGGATTTCAAAGGAAAAAAAGGGATTTAAATCTTTACGGACCATTCGTAAACAATTGATCTGAGAGAGGGATATTTGGGTTTCGTGCTTGCTTCATAAATAAATAAATTAAATTAAATTTTCTCATGAGGAGATTTCAGATGTAATAAATTATGTTCGTTTGGATCTACGAAGGAAAGAGGAAGAAGAAGTGGAATGGCTGTTGGCTAAGTTCTTAAATTGGATGACCGGCTTAGCAATTAAAGGGTTACTGGCTACTAAAAAAAATGATATGAATTATTAACAACAAAAAATTAAAAAAAGAAGAAGCTGATAACTGAAAAATCAGCAACGAAAATCCAATGTTCTTTGGATTTACTTGGAATTGCTTCAATTGACATGAGAAACCTACAACCCAAGCCTTCAGAAGCAAGTGAACATAACCATAGTTCATAACAAGGAAGCATCCGCGTTTTGGAATCAAAATTCAGAAGCAAGTGAAAGTGGCCAATGTCACTCAAGAGAGCAGGCACTTAATGATTTTGCCCTGTTTATCTAAAGTTGTGCAAGTTCTCTGCATTGATGATTCCAGTGAATTTGTACAGATCTTGTTTTCTTTCTATTTGTCCTTGAATAAACTTATTGCACTTGTTGAACAATCTTTGTCTCTCTCTCTTAGTTAAATCTTTGTCCTTGAATAAACTTATTGCACTTGTTGAACAATCTTCTTTCTAGACAATCTTTGCACTCATGGATGCTGCACCAGGGTAAAGCAACAAATGCCAACGCTGATGAAGAGTTACAAGAAATTGGTAGAGCAATAGTGAAGATTGTCTGATGTTCATCTATAATAGCAGCAGATAAATAATTGTAGCTGAAGAAAAGAATGGTCTGCGAGAGCAATTTCATAGAAATGAAACTGCTTGTATTGGACGTGAAACTGCTTGCCTACAATATTTGTGTTTTGATCTTCTAGCCTTTGGTGTTCTATGGCTTTGTTGCTGCCTTTTAGTCTTTTGGTGTTCCACGGTGCTGCTGCTTTTTGGCTCTTGATTTAATAGAAATGGTGTCCCCCCATCCCTTGTATCGTTTGGGTTTTGGCATCGTTGGTTCCTGCCGTTGTCTGTTCTCCGGTCATCGAAGCTGACTGCAATCCTTCGACTCTGTTTTCATAGTCAGATGCTTCCTCTGTTTTATCCTTTGGTCATTTTCAAAATCAGATACTCCTGTAAATATTACAAAACAACTGTGACAATGCTTTTACTATATCTTAATAGCTATTTTTTCTTCGGATATTTAATTTAATTTACAACAAATTTTGTTTAATTTACAATAAGTTTATATAGCTTGAAAGTGAAGCTCATCTTCTATTTAGTTTTCTTAAATATACAATTTTAAAATAAATTACTTTTAAAATAATTTTGAGTATATCTTACATGTTTAAACATTAACTTTGTTGGATGGATGCATTTTTTATTGTAAAAAAAAAAACTTGAAAAAAATTCTAACAAAAAAAATGTTTTCTTAGAAAAAATATATGACTAAAAAACGTTTTAAAAACTCATGGACTAAAATGAACATTACTGAAAAGCTATTTTTTTCCAAGTATTACATAGGCAAGTATGTGTATGGGTTTAGGGTGATAGGTATGGTCGAGTAGTAGCAAAATATTTTTTAATGGTAAAATATGAGATAGGCTCATTCACCTTTTTAGTTTTTACCGGCCTCTATTTTTTAATAAATTTTATCCAAATATTTTTTTTTAATGGTTAAAATGGATTATAATATTTGTAATGGATAATGACTGTTAAAAAAATTTAAACTCAAATTATAATTTTGAAAATTTTAATATTTAAAATAAAATAATTCATAAGTGGTGATTAAAGAGGTTACTATCTCGGGTAACATCCAAATTCCATCTATGGAATGATGCAGCCAAAACTTGGCAAATTCTCGTAATCGTTGTTCTCTGAAATCTGTGAAGAAGCTAGCAAGAGCTATGGCCATGAACGGTGTAGGAGTTCTAAATCCTAGCACCCACCCAACATTGTTTTGAAGAAGTATCCTAGCACCCACCCATTACTGAATGTTATGTCAAATAGTGAGTTTTTTCCTAGATTCTTAAACTTTACTCTACATTGATGGAGCTCCGTTGATGTGAGTGCGCTTAAGAAAGTAGTTTTTTTCGCTGGAAGATATTGTTCCGTTGGTTGCTGACACTTTCTTAGGAAGTCAACGAAATGTAGGACTCTAGGGGAATTTATTTTTTTCCAACTATCCTATTTTACACAGTTAGCCCAGATTTCTTTTAATAACTCACATGTAAGTTCCATAATGGTACAATTCATAGGATTGGCTTCACAGGATAGCTCAAACAACTTCCCGAGGAAGAAGAATGGAAGCTGATTTTCTAGCAAGCACATATCGAACACTACGTCAACAAACTTCCATGGACGAAAGAAAATCTGACTTGGATGGTCTAAGGCATAGATAAAAAAAAAAGGATCAAATGGATAAATGGTTAAAAAAGACATGTTCTAATGGGTGGTGTTTTGGGTAGCACTTGTTGAATCAGTCCTATCCTCATTTGAAAAAATTTGCGGAAGCTTTTAGGATTTAACCATGCTCTGATACCATGAAAACATATTAAAAGAATGAAAACCAAAAGAATGAAAGGAATTTATCTCCTAATGTCATTCTTCTGCAGTGTTACAACGATTATATATATATAAGTATATGCATGAGAAGTCGGAGCTACAAGAGATTGAGAATTACAGTCTATTTAGATCAACTCAAACTATCTTCTCAACAAGAATTGTACCCTTATTGAGCTTACCTTTGGTTATTAAAACGAGTATGGCTTGACTGTGTAAAAGAGGACAGTTGGAAAATAATCAATTCTTCTGGAGTCCTACATTTTGTTGACTTCCAAAGAAAGTGTCTGAAGTGAAGTTTTTTAAGCGCCTTCCACAACTAAAAAGAAGCTTTTTTAAGCGCACCCACTGCAACGGAGCTCCATCAATCTGGAGTGAAGTTTAAGCGTCCCGAAAAAAGCTCATCATTAGACATAAGATTCAGTAATGGGATTCTAGAAATTCCACAACTAAAAATATTTGACCAGACAGAAATCTTATTTAGAAATCTCCAGGCTTTTGAGCAATGCCATGGCAGGAATGCGCATACTTTCATAAATGATTATATTTATTTCATTAGCTGCGTCGTGTGTGCTCCTAATGATGTGGAAGTACTTGTTAATAATGGGAATTTGACAAATATGCTAAGCAGTAACCAAGCAGTGTCAGATCTTTTTAAGAGTCCCAGCAAAGAAAATCTTTGCTCTACTAATAATTTATTTTGGGGGTGTCTGCGAAGAACTGAATTTACATTGCAGAAAGCCTTGGCACAAGTGGAAGGCAACCTTGAAGCAGGTTTATTTCAACAATCCATGGACTGGTATCTCTGCTGTTGCTGCTTCTTTAATTTCTCCTTATTCTGACTGTCATACAGACGGTGTGCTCTATCATTCATAAGTGATAAATATTCAATCCCTTTGTATTTTCCTTTCTTTTTACGATTTCAGTGTACTTAAAATCCTAAGCAATGACTGTTCCTTTCATTTCTTGTTTTCCTGATCATATTTCTGAATAAATTAATCTTCCTCCTAAGGCAATATAACTTGTTTTCCTGATCTTATTTCTGAATAACTTAATCTTCATAGGTAATATAACGTGGAAATTTATCCTTTAGAGATATTATTAAATAAGTTTTCAAGAATAATTTTATATTATTTTGAATTCGCAAATGAACAAGTCATCATGGACCTTTTCCAGGAAAATATTTTTATTATTCTATCTATATATCAATATGTTTTATATTCATAATTTGAATTTATAATATTTTTGTATAAGCATGTATATGGTTATATTTAATTAGATAGAAATGTTGTTGCCATCCTTGACAAAAGGCTCGAGCTTCTCATCCTTTTCTTTTTTCTATCTCCTCTCATCCTTTTTTTCTCCTAATAAAATAAAATTATTCTTTGCATTGTGGAAAGAAACAATACTTGTCAAATAAAATTAGGCTTTCAAATGGATGCCTGGGCCTTTTATCATTTAGCAGTCCGATACTTGTCCAAAGGATTTTTAGCTGGGCAAAGATGGTACCAGGTAGCCCACTAACCTGGGAATCACTGTCCATTAATTTCACATATCTTGATCATAATTCTTTCTAAGTATAAAATATCATTTTACATTAAATCAATTATAAAATTAAATATTTTAGGTAGACAAACTCTTAGAGGTTTTTTTTTCTTAATGGTTCAAGATCAAAGCCACAAAACACCGCATGTCAGTGGCGCTAGTTGTAATGATAATATTTTCTTTTATCTTTTAGGAAAACTTTGACAAATCATGTAGTAGACTGCTCCTTTGAATTTCTCCCACCATTAAATTAGGGTTGTCTAACCGTGTAAACAAATTCAAGAAAGATATCTAAAGTAGCTAAATTTCTAGAATATAGTATTACTTGTAAAATATTTAAGAAAAACGTGTTCAAAATCAGCGATAGAATGGTAGTGGCAGGTGAAAGATTTATGACATGAAGATTTGATTTTTATTTTAAAAAATATTGTATAGACCTATTTAAGCTAAAAAAATAATTCATAAATTAAGTTTATAGATTTGTTTGTAAAATATTTTATATCCTATACAATATCTTACATAAAATAAACATCCTTTAATTGAAGATAAATATTACTATTGTAAAAGCGGATCTCATAAAGGTTGAAGATGTTGAAAAATGTCATCAAGGTACGTAGATAACTATAAAACTGAATCCAATTATTCACATTGCTTTAAGAAACTTATTATCTGGTCTGAAATCGACACAGTGGTCAACAGGTGAGGCTTGCTTTGTCTTCAGTTTCGAGTTCGATCCTTTATGTGCATGCTTGTCATTCCCGTGGTGCTTTACCTGTCTACTGGGCTTGCAGGATGTTCAGTAGACCCAGAAAATAGTCGTGGTGTGCACAAACTGGCTCGAATAGCCCAGGTTATAAAAAAAAATATGTGAATCCAATTATTCACATTGCTTTAAGAAACTTTTATAGAGGGAGGTCTCCTTTTTATGAGAAATAATAGAGGTGGTCCCCTTTTATCAGAATTAACCAAGAAATTAATAAAGTAAAACTTTCACAAAACTTTTAAACAAGTTTTGCATTAAAATTGGATCTTTTTGTTTCGTGGCCATCCCATACCACTATACAAATTAATCTGTCTAAAACATTATTATCACGAGACATGAATTAATTATATATTTTGGTGAAGACTCGTGTCATTAAAGTCAGGTAGCATCCCCTCCACGTCAGATGAATATAAATACGACAACAAAAGAGAAGGGACAGCTTGAAAACCTAAGGCTGTTTATACATGGAAATTCTAGTGTGAAATCGATAGAGATAGGACAGATGAATATACGAATCCAATTATTCAATTGTATCACATGCGACCATGCCCCACATGCATGGAAGGATTGATTATGATGAGCTTATTATAGTCTTTAAATATTTTTTTTTGGATTCGAGGAAACCTCATTCCCCCGGAAAACGCACTTTGTGGGCTCAGGTGAGGGAATAAAACCCCAGCTGTCCCAGGCTCTTACAAGAGGTGCACGCCCTGACTCGAACTCGAGAGCTGCTGTGCAGATCTCAAACCCTTTGCCATCACGCTACGCCCCTTGGGGACTTTTTTGGATTCGAGGAAACCTCACCCCCCGGAAAGCGCACTTTGTGGGCCCAGGTGAGGGAGTAAAACTCCGGCTGTCTCAGGCTCTTACAAGAGGTGCACGCCCTGACTCGAACTCGAGACCTACTATGCAGATCTCAAACCCTTTGCCATCACGCTACGTCCCTTGGGGACTTTTAAATATGCTAAAAAGTACTTAATATCGCATTGTTACGTAGGATTCAGCTCATAATGACAACTTTATATTAAGATTAATATTCTATAATAATTATTTATTGATTATTAAGTTAATTATTTTTTTCACTTTTGTCAAACTCGTCAACTCGGTCCGTGTTTACCGAGTTGGTCGAGTTTGCCCATTTTCGAGTTTTCAACCTCATTTTACATGTTTTATACATGTTAGCTCGTACAATAGATCCTGGTTTATTCTATGGTTATTGTAATAGTTTTGATCTTGTGGATTATAATAATAGTGATTGAGTTAGAGAAATGGATGATAAAAAGATTATTACAGGTTTTGTTTTCAGCATAAGAGAAACAATATAAGATAAAATACTGATTAAGGATATTTTTGTTTTTGCAATTCAACTATACTTTTTAATATAATAATTTTTTTAACCTAATTTTTTATTATTATTTTAGTTTCATTTTGTTATTTCTAATAGTTTGTATTTACCAGGTTACTTCTGAATTTATGACTAGAATCATCGATTCTAAAATTTAATGTAAGTTGATTTTTATTATTTATTATTTTTTTAAATTAATTTATTTAAATTTTATCATTTAAATTTTTTTTTCATGATTTCTTTTTAAGAGACTAACCCTTCATCGACAAAGACTAATGTACTCTGAAAAACATAATCCTATTGCATTGACGCTTTAAATTCCAACAATGAGTACCTACACAGCGAAATAAAGAAAAGCAGGAACCCTGCATCTGGGAAATTTTTATTAGGCCTCCAATCTGAGGCTGTAACGAGCTGATGGGTTGATGTGAGCTGGAGACAAGGAAGCGTACTTTCAGAAGACCATGACACAAATCAACGGCTGATATCCAATCACTCAAGGGAAGATGACATGTTGCCATGAGTGGGAGACAGCTAGTCTCCATCTGAATGTTTAAAGATGATTGGGTATCTTAGTAATTGTATAACAATTGATTTTTTTTTTTTTTGATGAAGTTGTCGGTGTGGATGAGAAAATACTGAGTTTACAGCTTACCTCCTATTTTTTTCTGTAAAGTAGTTTTATTTTAGAAAATAAATTTTAGGAAAGTTTTTTTTAATATTTAGTAGTGTAATAGAAAATAAGTTGGAAAATATTTTTTAGTGTTTGGTTATGTCATGAAAAATAACTTATTAATGTTTTATTTTTCTCAAGTTTATTAAAATAATGAGGAACAAATCTTACAAATTAAAAAGTTGAATGAGAATGAAATTGAAAAAAAATATAATTTCATAAATTATCTCAAATAAAATAAATAATAATCAAAATAATAGAGATCAAATCTAAAAAATTAAAAAAAAATGAAAGATGAAGAAATTAAAATAATAATAATTAATATTTCATAAATTATTTCAAATAAAATAAGTAACAATCAAAAGAATGAGGATCAAATTTGATAGATAAAAAATTTCAATAAAAAAATAATAAGGAAAAAGCAAATAGCAATTATAAAAATAAGGACCAAAATTAATATAAAAATTAAATTTTAAGAGATGAAATTAAAAAATAAATATTCAAAACAAATTATATATAGCAATCAAAAGTTTGAGAATCAAATTTGATATAATCAACAAATAATGACATTTCTAATTTTTTCACAACTTTCGGAAAGTGTTTTCCGTCCAAATTTTTCAGGAAAACACTTTCCTGAAAATCAAGCCAAATTTCTCATTGACTGAAAAGTGTTTTCCATTGATCAACTTTTTTAATGGCAAACAAACACAGGAAAATTTGGAAAGTGGTTTCCCGAAAACCACTTTCCGGGAAAACAAACACGGCTAAAAGGGAAAGTACTTTCCTGGAAACCAAACCAAATTTTTCTTTGACCGGAAAGTGTTTTCTGTTGACCAACTTTTCTAATGACAAACAAACAACGAAAAGTTTAAAAAGTGATTTTCCAAAAACTACTTTTCAGGAAACAAATATGGCCTTAGTAAAAACATGTTGATGTTACTTTTTATTAGCTCATGGTTGGCCCGTAAATTGTAATGGGTCCCACAGTCACCTGTTTGTCACTTTCCTTCGCTCTTTCTCTCTTTGCACGGTTTTGCTGTCAAATTGCACCATAAACACGGTTTTGCTGTCAAATTCACATATAACCAAACATCTTGTTTTTGTTATCTGCATTAAAAAAGCAAAAACTGCTAAAAAACAAACACATTTGATCGATGAACATGTTTTCAAGTTGTTTTCTTAACTATTTTTTAATTAAAAAAACATTAATCGATGAATAATTATATTTATAAAGAAGTTTTGGAATAAAATGATCCATCTACATGAAAAACAAGGTCATTTTTACAGGTGGAAGATAAAACCAATAAGACCTAATCCTATTGAACTGCATCTTGTTATTCAAAGCAAACAATCAGTATCTTTAATACTGATTAAGGATATTTTTATTTTCGCAATTCAACTGTAATTTCTAATATAATGATTTTTTTTATTATAACTTGCTCCACAATTCTTTTTGAGTTAAACAAATACTACGCAACATTCTAGAATGTGTAATGAAGTTTTTATAATATTCATAGCAATTGTCATCAGCTAATTTATAATTTATTTATCTACTTTATCAATTAATGAAAAGTGATAAAAGAATTCTAAATTTTACGGGTTAATCTGATTTGACAGGTTATAGTTAATTTAGATTTTTTTTATTAATTTTTTCTTTTTAATTTTTTCTTTTAATATTATAACTATAACTAAAATATATCAACCTTTCACTGGGGATTGCACTGTGCAAACCCATAGTGAAAGGCAGATACCTTTTAGTTGTAGGTTTTTTTTATTGCCTTTTCTTTGTTTTTTTTCTTTTTCATTAATTTTTTTTGTTTAATTTAATTTGTTATTATTAAATTTTCTTCTATTAAGTTATCACGCTCTTATGACATGGATATCAAGTTTGACGGATCAACCTGGTTTAGCAGGGTAACCCAGCTGATTCAGAATTTTTTTTTTCTTAATTAGTTTTTTTCTTCTAGTGTTATCTTTTAATATCGATTTGATTGAGAATTAAACTTCATGATTTGTTTTATTTACTTTTCATTAGATTATTGTAATCTCATGAGAAGATTTTATTATACCCCTCATCGCAAAGCACTATTCATTGGAATAGTGCTTTGATTTTTTTTCCTTTTCAATTAATTTTTTTTATTTAATTTTATTTTTTAGTATTGATTTTTTTTCTATTTAGTTATCACACTTTCATGACACGATCTTGCAGCCAGACTCACATTCAAGACTCTTGGTTCTGGTGTTGCAGCCAAACACAAGGCTCTTGAACCTGACGTTATAGCCAGATCCACTTAAACTTGGGTAATGCAAGTTTAATATTATTATTTGTATTAAAGACTCACATTCAAGACTCTTGGTTCTGGTGTTGCAGCCAGACTCACATTCAAGACTCTTGGTTCTGGTGTTGCAGCCAAACATAAGGCTCTTGAACCTGACATTATAGCCAGATCCACTTAAACTTGGGTAATGCAAGTTTAATATTATTATTTGTATTAAAGACTCACATTCAAGACTCTTGGTTCTGGTGTTGTAGCCAAACACAAGGCTCTTGAACCTGACGTTATAGCTAGATCCACTTAAACTTGGGTAATGCAAGTTTAATATTATTATTTGTATTATAAATTTTATTATTTTTATTATAATTAATATTGCTAATATAATAATTAATAAATTTGAAAAAAATATTATTAGTTATAGGTTTTTTTTTTTGCTTTTTTCTTTTTAATTAATCCTTTTTTTGTTTAATTTAGTTTATTAATATTAAAAAAAATTTCTATTTAGTTATCATACTCTCATGACATGGATTTCAGGTTTGACGAGTTAACCTAGTTTGGCAGGTTAAACCAGCTGATTCAGATTTTTTTTTTCTTTTTCTTAAGTAGTTTTTTCTTTCAATTTTATTTTTTAACATCGATTTGATTAATAATTAAACTTTATGATTTGTTTTGTTTATTGTGATCTCATGAGAGGATTCTACAGTACCCCTCCTCGCAAAGCACTTTTCATTGGAATAATTTTTTGCTTTATTGTTTTTTCCTTTTCAATTTATCTTTTTTTAATTTTATTCTGTAATATTAATTTTTTTTCTTTTTAATTATCATATTTTTATAACATGACCTTGCAGTTAGATCTATATCCAAGGCTCTAGGTCTGGACCGTCTGGTGTTGTAGCCAAACCCCCTTAAACTTGGATCATGCAAGTTTAATATTATTATTAATATTATAAGTATTACTTTTGGATCAGACGTTGACATATCTAATATTCTTAGGTATAATTTTACAGAAAAACCTAACACTCTTAAATCTTAGCTTTTTTTGATATTTTTTATGTAAAAAAAATTGCCTGATTCGGTATCGGTAATTTTGTGCAGAACTGTTATTATTCTTTAAAAACAGACCTGGTTCAAGGATTGAATATTAAAAAGAAACTAGGTTATTGGGTCAT
>Ga0325414_1006762_pt1 | contig 12186 bp, 8 predicted proteins | sample PopdelMetagenome_8_FD_206183 | JGI IMG/M metagenome (GOLD analysis project Ga0325414, IMG submission 206183) | Populus deltoides microbial communities from Bellville, Georgia, United States - Leaf-PdKOR-R3 | ecosystem: Host-associated > Plants > Phyllosphere > Phylloplane/Leaf | place: USA... | reverse complement strand
GTCCAGAATATTATTTTATCCTTGTACTTTTTCTATTGTCTGATTGTAGTTACATTTTGATTTTATTCAATTAAGTCCCAAAACTAAAACTCGGCTCTTGACTACAACGTTCGACTATTTAAACGACAGAGTAGAATTTTAGCTTTCTAGGTCATGAGTTTTTTTTTTTTTCTGTATTTTTTTAAAGAATAATAAGATATTATTAGATTTTTTTTTAACACCATTAAATTTCTCAAACGGTAGAACTCCATATTTAAATAAATTAGTTACATGCTCCGTGCATTGACATGGAATAATTATTTTTTGCATTTAAAAAATTATCAAAATTTAAAAGTGTTAGGTTTTTTTTTGTAAAGTTATATCAAAGAGTTTTAGGTTTGGTTGTAACGCCTGATCTAAGAATAATATTTATAATATTAATAATAATATTAAACTTGGGTTAACCATTAACATAAAAGTGTCTAGACTGCAATACTAGACCCAATAGCATTGGACGTTGGTCTAGCTGCAAGGTCGTGTCATAAAGTATGATAATTAAATAAATTAGTTAAAAAGAAAAAAATAAAGAAAAAAACCAACATGAAAAAAAAACTAACGAAGAAAAAGAAAAAAATATGAATTAACTGTGTTAACCCTTTAAACCAGGTTAACCCATCATACCTTGAATTCGCATCGTGAAAGTTTGATAACTAAAAAAGAAAAAACAAATTAATGGGTTAACGCAGAATTAACTGGGCTAACTCGTCAAACCAGGTTAACATGTCAAATCTGGAATCCGTGTCATGAAAGTTTAATAACTAAATAGAAAAAAATTTAACATTAACAATTTAAATTAAACGAAAAAAATTAGTTAAAAAAAAACAAAAGGCATCAGCCTTTTCACTGTGGATTGCACTATGTAGTCCATAGTTAAAGGCATAAAAACAAAAAAAAATAAAAAGAAAAACTAAAGGTATCAGCCGAGAACTACTTAGAAAAAAATTTAATATTAATAAACTAAATTAATTAAATAAAATTAATTAAAAAAATAAAAGAAAAAAAAACCTCTAAGAAGAAAAAAAACTAAATAGAAAGAAATTTAACATTAACAAACTAAACGAAAAAATAATTAAAAAGCAAAAAAAAATTCAGGTTAACTCGTCAAACTAGGTTAACCCGTTAAACTCGGGATCTGTGTCATGAATGTCTAGTAACTAAATAAAAAAAAGGTGAAAATTAACAAACTGAACTAAACGAAAACAATTAATTAAAAAGAAAAAAAATAAATCTGGGTTAACTCGTCAAACCATGTTAACCCGTTAAACCCAGGATCTGTGTCATGAAAGTCTGGTAACTAAATAAAAAAAATTTAACATTAACAAACTAAATTAAACAAAAAAAATTTATGAAAATAAAAAATAAAAAAATTGACGGGTCAACCCATAATTAATCGGGTTCACCCGTGAAATCAGGTTAACCCGTGAAACTCGGGATATGTGTCATGAAAGTCTATAACTAAATAGAAAAAAAATTAACATTAAGAAACTAAACTAAATGAAAAAAATTAATTAAAAAGCAAAAAAAAAGCAAAAAAAAATTTCTGGGATAACTTGTTAAACCAGGTTAACCCATTAAATCCGAAAAACGTGTCATAAAAGTGTGATAACTAAATAAAAAAAATTTAACATTGATAAACTAAATTAAACAAAAAAATTTGTTAAAAGAAAAAAATAAAAAAAAAGCAAAAGAAAAATCCGGCATAAAAAAACAACTAAAATAAATAAAATAACTTAAAAAAAAACTAATAAAATCAGTGTTTTATTGTATATGCATTGTATAGTTCATAATAAAACACCGATGTTTTAGTATATCTTACAATAAATAAAATCTATATTATCTTTATGTACTTTTAGTTGAATCTCCGCAATTGAGTGAATTGGATATTGGAACCACACCAAGTCCTGAACATGTAAAACTGGGACATATGCTATGTCAAAGGTTCATATTTTTGTTTCTGTTTAATTAACAAAAGCTCTAGCTGTTGTAAGAACATTGTACACACACATATATAAGTGAAATTAAGTTTTGTCCCTAAAAGAAAAAATGAGATGCTTGGTATTTCCGGGGTAATTCGATATTTTTTCGTGATCAATTAGTTATTAAAAAATTATTCAGAATATATATATATATATATATATATATATATATATATATATATTTTTAAAAAATTTTTTTTAAGATAATATAATAATTAAATTACTCTCCAGGTAAAAAAAAAGTTGTTGATAGGACGTGTTTATGTCTTTTTGCTATTTAAATTACAATAAAAAAAACATCTTTATCCTTGGAATCAAGAAAAAACAAGTAACGTGTTTAAGGGTATTTTTATCCTTTCACATATGTTTTTGTTAATTCCAAAAACATAGAGAGCAATTTGATCTTTTTCACAAGATAAATTAATATTTAATTCTAAAAAGTTGTTGATGTGTGTAATTCAAGCACCAACACTTTGAAGGGGTCTACGCCTTTTTAATAGTGTGTGATGCGCCTCCTAATGATTAAACATGTCCTTTTATTGTATCGTTGAAAATACCACCAAATTTTCTTTCTCTTGATGCATGTGATGGCAGCTTATCACCATTAAACCTTTCTCCTTTTTTTCTTATTTTCTCTCTCATCCTCTAAAAATCACACATTGGACCTCTTTGTTTTTTGTATTTCAATTTTAGTCTTTATTCCTTTGATTTTTAGTTTTTATTTCATGTCTTTTTATAAAAGTTTTGTTTGTTTTTAATTTAGTCATTTAATTTTAATTTTTTGTATATTTGTTTTTTCAATTTGATCCTTATTTTTTTATTTCTAATTTTTTCCCTTGTTTTCTTGTAAAAGTTTTATTGGTTCTCAATTTCATCATTTAATCCAAGTTTTTGATGCATTATTTTTTCAGATTTGATTCTCATTCTTTTGATTTTTTTTGTTAAATTTATTTTTCTTTTCAATTTAACTCTCCAAGAATTTTTTTTTGTTACCATCTAATTTATTTTTTATTTTGATTTTCAACCTTATTTTTTTAATTACTATTTTTTTATTTCAAATTCTTTTGTGTAATTTTTTTTCAATTTCATCTTTCAGTGTTTGATAAAAAACCCTCAATCAACCAGTGTTGAAAGATGAATTGAGAAAAAAATCGATTAAAAAGGGATTCAAAACAACATTAGTTAACTCAGATTAACCCATCAACCCTGTGACTTGAGTCATGAGGCAGATATAACTTGATAGAAAGTAAACCAAAATAAACCACAAAGCCTAATTCTCAATCAATTCGACATTAAATGATGAAATTGAGAAAAAAAAAGTCAATTAGAAAAAAAAGCTTAAGACAACTGAGTTAACCCGTTAAACTCACAGTTTAGGTCATGAGACTAGAATAACCTCATGAGAAGAAAATTAAAAAATATTATAAAGTTCAATCTCCAATAAATCTAATATTGAATAATGAAAATAAAATTGAAATTGAAAAAAAAACACTATTATATTGAATAGTATTTTGTGAGGAGGGGTACTGTAAAATCTCCTTCTCTTTTAGTTCTTTGTTAACCAAGTGTTGAAAGATGAAATTGAAAAAAAAATCAATTAACAAAGGATGCAGAACACGACTCAAGTGAACTTAGGTTAACCCGCCAAACTTGTGATACGAGTCATGAGACTGAGATAAACTCATATAAAGTAAACAAAAATAAATCACAAAATCTAATTTTCAATCAATTTAATGTTGAATGATGAAATTGAGAAAAAAAAGTCAATTAAAAAAAATCGAGTCAATCAAGTTAACTCGTTAAACCTGCGATCCAGATCATGAGACTGAAATAACCAAATAAAAAGTAAATTAAAAAAGATTATGAAACTCAATCCCCAATAATATTAACATTAAAAGATAAAAAAACAAATTGAAAAAAAAATATAAACTAGAAAAAAAAACACAAAGAAATAAAAAAAACACAATTATAGTTAATAGTATTGTGCCGCAAATTCTCCTCGTATTTTTTTTCCAATTAACATTTACAACTTTTTATTTATAATCTATTGATTTATATATTTTTCAATTTATTTTATTAAATTTAAACATGAGTTTTTTTTTTAAATAAACAAGTTTGATGATACCGTAACATTTGTTTCTCGCAACTTAAGTAGGCAAAAAGTTGAGTTTCTGGCAAAAACAGAGTGTTGACTTGATAATTAAAAATGTAATAACTATTATAGTTTAAAATATTTTTTATTTTGAAATGTATAAAAATAATATTTTTTTTATTTTTTAAAAAATTATTTTTAATATTAACACCTTAAAATAATTTAAAAATATAAAAAAATTAATTTTAAACAAAAAAATTAAAATTTTAAAAACATGATTTTACCTGCATTCACAAACACTGCTCATCAACGCAAGGTAAATTTATGTGCGGCGGTCCATGGCAGAGCTGGTACGTGGCTTGGAGATGGAAAAGGTCTCTTTTGAATAATTATATGGACATGAAGAATATTGGATAAAAATAAAGATTTATTATACGTTTTCTTAAATTTGACTAGACAATGTTACTTCTTCAAAGTTAAGATCCCTCCCATATCGATCAGACGGTTGAAATGTAAAACTAAAAAAACAAGACATAAAATGTTAATAAGTGCTTTGGATTTTTGGAGGCAATTTAAGAAATTCTTTGAGAAAGGAAGAATATACTAAAAAATAGTAATGTTAATTTAGAAAAAAATTCTTATTCTTGGGCCCAACTATCGTAGGAATTAAAAAAAAAAACACCTTAGGCCTTGTATGATAAATAAATTCAATTAATGTAAATAAAGTATAAGACACACAAAGTTATTTCATTATGGAATTATGTGCTAATGTTAAAAATTAATTTGTTAAAATAAAAAAATATTATTTTGATATATTTCTAGACTAAAAATAAATATTTTCAGAAGTAATTGCGTTCGCAATACCAAACATAATCGATTAATAGTGATTATGATGGTCATCCATCAAATAACTTGACATAGAAGGCCTAAAACGGTGGCCATGCTAAATTTAAATATTTTTAGCAATGACAACCTTATAATAGATTTTTTCTAGAGAAATATTGAGAATGAATCTAGTATCCATCTCAATTCCATCTTGATTTTTTTTAGTTTGGATTTATTGATATTTTGAGGTTTAAATTATGCTGACTTGGGTTGTGAAGTGGCTCAAAATGGTAATAATATGGTCTAGTGGTCAATTGGTGGTGTTGCTAACGGGTGTCATGGCCTCCTGGTCGAATGGATAACGATAATATTTTCATAATTATGCTAGGCATAGTTATAAAACTCAATCTGGTAATCAACCCAATAAAATGACTGGGTCATGGGTTTGGTGGGTCAACCCAGGTCAAGAACCAAGACACATGTTAATATGGTTGTTTTGACATAAAATTTACCTAGCATAAAAGAAAATATCACATTAACATATATGCTAGCATAATTAACAAGAAAATATCACATTAATATATATACTAACATAATTAATTAGTGTGCATTTGTCTTCAAATAAACAAACAATTAACATAATTTAAAGATATTAAAGATAAGAATAATAAAATAACAAGTTGTTTTAGAGATAATAATTTAACATAATAGATATAAGGTGACAAAATCCAAACTCCAGTTTGCATTAGAATTCATAAATCAACATCCTAACTTTACTTTGCATTAGAATCCATAAATCAATATTCTCAGCTACATAAAGAAAGCAAAAGATTTTAGAACATGTTAAACACTTAACACTAGTAGAATTAAAAAAAAAAATGGTAAAGTACAAGATGTCATTGGAATGACCACACTTTTTCTAATACAACAACATCTTTACTTTGGTTGAATATAGGTATTGAGTTCTTCGATGTCCATAGGAGCAAAATTTGAATCAAATACCAATGGAATTGAGCCAACATCATTAATGCCTATCGAAACATCATCATTCTCCTGTATATCTTCATTATCAAGTCATCTTCAATTCATTTGTATTTATCAAATCTACAATTGAAACATAATTAACCAATAAACATTGCATGTTAAACAATAATTTATTTTCAAACAAAGTTATAACTAAAGGATCAAATCTTCCATTACCTTCATTTAAAGTATCTTGAATAGTCATGGTTGATAAATCATGTTGAAAGATTTCTACTTTTTTGGTTGTCAAAGATGATGGATTATCTTCTGCCATCGAATTTTCAGTGTAAAAAAATGCCTCAAATTAATTGGATCATAATTCCGTCATTTTCAATAATTTCTACAAAATCAAACTTAAGGTACACGATATAAGTACCAATGATGATACTTAATAATATAAATAACTTTTGAAGAATTAGAGAAAAGAAAATACTTTTGTTTTAATCTCAAATTATAGTGGACGTAAACGAGGTCATTAAGTTTGTGATGCTCCAATTGATTTCTCTTCTTAGAGTGGATGTGCAAAAAAATACTCTAATTCCTCTCATATTATGAAGAACTACAAATTTGACGTAAAACTCGTATAGCTAGCTTTTGAAGATTTGGAGCACAAGTTCCATACATTACTCATAATTCATCTACATACAAAATTAATAAGTAAGATTATGTAAAGACAATATTTTTAAATTATTTTGAATATGAAAATAATAATATACCTGGAGGTAAAAGGATACGATCATTTCTCGCGGATACTTTACTAAAGTCATATTCTGTATTCCTAAACAACTTCATTTCACTTGTAAGCTTGCTTAACATAATTGCATTTCTATTTGCATACTTCTCAACAACATCTAGAAGTCAGGAAATGGTGTTTAAATATCTATCTATTAGATTAACATCATATTGAAATCGAGGATTCAACCAAAATCTCGCTATATAAAGCTTCTTATACAATTATCCATCCCATCTATTGTTAATGATGTCTAGGAAAGCTTGCACCTTAATCTTTCTCTTTTGAAATCTCCTCAACATTTTTTTCCTTTTGCAGAATGGATAGCCTCATATAAACATCTCATAGCAGGTCTATCATCACTATCAATAATTTGTAGAACTCGAACTAATGGTTCAGTCATTCGTACAATTAATGCACATTCTTTCCAAAACATAAAGTTCAACACACTATCAACAAATCTTTTTCCTTCACTATCTTTAGCATAAACAGACAGACTCATTCTCTAGATGTCACCATAGCTCTTAAATTATCTTTGTGTACTAAAATGCTTTGCAAATCAATGAAATTAGTAGCAAAGCGAGTAGGAGCTGGTCGAAATTTTTCTTTTCTTTTAGTTAACTTCCTCATCAAATATAATGGATAATAATGATTATAAATATACTTTGTAATACTAGAAGCATGATTAATAACAAAACAAATTGATTGTTGCTTACCAACATCTTGGAGTATAAGATTGATGCAATGAGCAGCACAAGGAGACCAAAATATTGAAGGAAATTCTTCCACCAATAACTTGTTAGCAACAACATAATTAGATGTATTATTAATCACCATATGCATGATATTTTCAGGCCCAACAATAAAACAACCTCTCTAAACAACTTATGCAACAACACAATAGTCTTTGAGGCATTTAATGCATCCACTGTTTAAAAAAAAGTTTTTTTAGGACAATATACTAAGAAATTAATTAAAGTTCTCTTTTTTTGATCTGTCAATCCATCAGCCATCAATGTGCAACTAGTCTTCTTCCAAGTTTCTCGATAACTCTCAACATAAATCTTCATTTCATCAATCGTCTTTGTCAGGTATTAACCATGAAAAACATGAAAATTTGGTCCTTTATAACTAGGACCCATGGCTATTATACCATTTATAGCATGCTAAGTTGCTAACAGTAAACAGAGTTAACAACATTGAATGACACATATGCATCAATCATCCATTTTGCTATAACAAGACCACACCGTTCGATAACTTCTTTGTTTTTTCAACAACTTTAGAGAGACCTTTTTAACATCATGAGTTGTTTTTGGAATAAAATATGCCCCTAATGTTGCATTTTCTTTCTGTTTTCCATAACTTGCAGTCAATTATTTAACAACACAAATGGTTTTGCTTTTTCCTTTTTGGCATCCTTCGGTGGTAATATCTGCTTCTTATCATCAGCTTCATCATCATCATCATCACCTTTATCATCATCGTCTAATTGTCTAATTATCATCTCTTCATGCTCTTTTTATTTAGCACTTATGGATTGAAATCTACTTTCATTTCTCTAGCTTTCCTTTTCTTTTCAACATTCCCCTGAAGATTCAAAAGCATTTGATGATGAACATCCGGAGGACATTTACAACATTATTCCATTTCTCTTTTAGTTCCAGTTAAATGTTGTTTGAATCGATTAATGCCTCTACTCGTAAAAACTTTGGCACAATATAAACATACTAATTTGTTTTTTTTTTTTACATCCCACACTAAGTTTAGGAGATGCTTTGCAATGACCCTATGCCAAATCCGTTTTTCCTCTTATACCACTTGATGTTGACATTGAAATTGAAGGTTGAGATGATTGGGCAGTTGAAGGATCACTATTTGAGGTGCTACCATATTGAGAAGATATTTTAAAGACCTGTAATAAACCAAATCAAACTTAAGTTAAAAACCATTATTGCTTGCCAGCCCATCTCATTTGGCAAACTAATTTGTTCATATACAAGCAAATAGCAACAAAGAAAGCTATTTCATAATATTGGGATGTCCTTGTGTGATGATTTCTAGTTCTGAAGCAGTAAGAATTGTTTTGGTAACTCAAGCGCATTTGTTCAAGCCTACATATCCAACAAGTAAAGAAAAAATGATAGGACTAAAGGCCATGTTCTTTCATCAAAGGGCACATCATTCAAGGCTCAAGAAGTTGGTGCATGCCTTTTTTTAACCCTCTGTTATAAGAGGGTCTATCTCAGAGATTGAGCAAATTATCTTGAGATTTCTTTCCTCTTGGAAAAAAATGATTAGCATGTTATACTACATTCACCAAATATAACATGAACACATATGATGCTTATTGTGATATCCATTGCTTTGTTGATTGTAGTATATTGCCTTATTAAAAATGTATAAGTTCATCACTTCATCTTATGCTTATTATGATAGGTAAGTTAATCAGTGTTGTAACATTTAAGGATTCAGTAGGCCTAACTAACCCTAAAAAACAAGAGAAAGTTGTTAAAACCAATAAGTGCAAGAAAGCATTTTGCGTATCTATAAATCTGTTATGAAAATAAAAGAAAGATAGCCTCTAACTAACAAAATATATTAGCAAATTCAGTCATGAACTTTCTTGTTGACTGCATAAACCACTAGCTTGCATAGAAAAAATAAGACACATCATATCCAGATTTCTAATAAGCAAATCATAATTTATTATATCGAGTGTCCTCTATTATTAAAAAAAACATTTGTTGGGGTAATAATTGACCATACATAAAATTATTTCCCAATCATGGCCAACAACTAATAGCATTAGACATGCAGCTATTCCATATCTATCAATTCATGTTTCTGAGTTTAATAATTACTTTAAATGGAAAAATATATATAAAAATTACTTTTTTTTCATTGCTTTTAACAAAGAGCAGAACAATAATTAATGCAACTAGAAAGAAAATCTCATCACCATTTATGGTTGAAAGTTTGCTCAAATACTGTATCTACATTTGAAATTCCAGATGTGAAAATCATATAAGCAAACAATTTAACTTGAACATAATATCTATATTTGAAAATGTACTCAAATACTGCATCTATACTCAAATTCTAGATGTGTTGGACATAATATCAATGTAGGAGAGATAGAACACCTATAGAAGTAGCATCAACTAGAAGTAGCACTAATTTCTCCTATGAACTCTCTATTAGGAAACAAAGCAATTTAGCTTTTGGGTGTTAATAAATCTCTTTGTTGTTCAAAGAAAGAAATTAGGTCACAAACTTTAACTTTCCTTTGCTGTTAGGCATATTGTTAAATAAAATTAATATATATAAGTCGGGTCTCACCTGGGTTCCCCTGGTCGCTTGGGCTACCGGTTGACCAGGTTTGATTATTTTTTTGCTTTCATCGGTTTTTTACCTTTCCCGGATTAGTCTAACCACCGGGTCAACCGAGTCCCAGATCGATCTGCCGGGCTAGTCCGAGTTTAATAACTATGATGTCAGTTTGATTGATTATTTAAGTTGAACTTGCTTGAATTTATTAGATTTTTTTTGTTAAAAGCTCAATGTACGTATGTTGTTCTTCGTTTTGCAATTAATTGTGTTATTGCTAATTTTTGTATGTTTGTTGATGTTTAGAAACAATTTTTTTGTAGCATCTACTGCCGATCTACCTCCAAAGAAACCTTTTGAAATGAGCATATTCTACAGAACACCTAACTTTTGAACATGTGATGACATGTAGTTTTAAAACCATAATCGTAGCAAGCTTTAGAAGTTTTTGGTAGCATGATAGATGTTGTTTTTTAAAATGTTTTTCGCTTGAAAATATATTAAAATAATTTTTTAAAAATGCATTTTTAACTCACCACATCAAAACAATTTAAAAACACTGAAAACAATTAATTTTTAATGTAAAGCAGGTTCAACCTCAATACCAAATACCTTCTTAGATCATGAATTAGGAGGATTAAACTTGGGTTGATGTTAGGAAAAAAAATCATATTTTCTTAAATAAAAGTTAATGGTTTTTTTGACCGGTTCACAAGTCAACTTGATTTTTTTATTGGATTAGACCAAGTTAATCATTTCTCTATTTTTTTTCAAGTTGGGCCAATCCAAGTTCTAGGTTAATCGAGTCTTGAGTTGACCCACTGGTTTTGGGTTTATGAGGCCACTTAGAAAGATATAATGTTCGGTTTTTTTTTTAAAAGCTCCAAAAATAAGTCTAGGCCAAGCATGTTATGAGTTCTGCTTCTTCTTTTTTGTCAAAGGTTTTATTCCTAATAAAGCTTTTCGAGTTATTCCCTACAATGACATGAATTTGTTTGTATAAGATAAATAAAAATCAAATTTTTTTTAAGAAAATGTTATTATTAAAAATTATAAAAAATAAAAATAGTGTATAAAAAATAGTGTTTTTAAAGGTGTTATTGCAAAATTATTTTTCAATTAAGAGGTTGTTTGAGAGTAAGTATTAACTTGCTTTTTATCAAATTTTTTTTTAAATTAATATTTTTGTATTTTTGTATCTTTTTAAAATGAAAAGCATTTTAAAAAGCAACTGTTACCACACTTCCAAACCCTCTAAGTATTTTACAACCATCTCCAATATCAAAGTTCGAGCTCAAGAAAATTACTAAATTTATTTTTTAATAATAAAACTGAGAAATTGTTCACCTAATAGTCTTGAGATAATACTAAGCTTGCAACATGTGCTTTACTATAGGTTAGATAAAAATCCAATTATTACATTAAAAATGCAAGCATCGCTATTTGTTTTGGCACACGATAAAATATTTGAAATGATGATTAAAAACTTGATTAGTGTATCAGATCAAATTAATCATCCACCATATATATTAATAAATAAAAAAATTGGTGTGACTTGTTCAGCCCAACAAGCCAGAAGCGAACTAGTTGTCCAATTCAAATTGTGATCTGGTTAAAAAAAATAAATTCAAGTCATCATCATTTTTAATATTTTACTAACCCTAGCTTAAATGTGAAACGATAGATTATCAAATGATTAAATTGGTAAAAAAAATCAGGAAGTAAAATGAAAAGATGGCGACATATTATAATGGGTAATGAGCATGACCACAATGTGTTAATTTGGTTGGACAATTTATCTCTTTCTTTTTTTCTTTTTTATTTGTTTCTTGGATGAGCCTTTTAAGTAACCTCTAGCTTGATTAAAAATATGAGTTTAAAAAAGAGAGGAAAATCAAGAAAACTCATGTGAATATCCTAGACCTGGATTAATCATCAAAACTCGCAACTTGTTAAAATTCTAGACTTTTGTTTAATAAAAAATTTAATTTTCAACCAATTTAATATTTGAGAATGAAATCTGAAAAAAAAATCAATTAAAAACATTTTCCAAAGCAAATATTCATATTCATAAACATGGTTGCATTGTGATTGGATTATATTCATAGAAATCTATTGGTGTTGGGTGTTGATTATATTCATAGACATGGTTATGTGCATTGTGAGTTTGA
>Ga0325414_1006761_pt1 | contig 12186 bp, 8 predicted proteins | sample PopdelMetagenome_8_FD_206183 | JGI IMG/M metagenome (GOLD analysis project Ga0325414, IMG submission 206183) | Populus deltoides microbial communities from Bellville, Georgia, United States - Leaf-PdKOR-R3 | ecosystem: Host-associated > Plants > Phyllosphere > Phylloplane/Leaf | place: USA... | reverse complement strand
AAAAAAAAAAATAGTCAAGAAAAAACAAAACTGGGAAATGAAGACTGACTGTTAGTTTCGTGAACTGATCAAACATTAACTATCTGATCTTTTCGTGGGACCTACCCATTGATCCATATTCCATGTTCATTAACTCACAGATAGTTACTTCACTTCCGCTCTGTGGAGAAAGAAAGCCTGATGTAGATTTCTCTGTCTCTAGCTACCTTAATTTCTTCTTGTTTTCGACAGAATACGTTTTTTGTACTCTTCAAAGAAAAAACGTTATTGAGATTCTGTTTACATGTAAATGTCCACCCCGGTGATACTGCCCTCTTCTTGTTTATGCACAATTTTAAGGTTTTTCTAAAATTATTGTAGATTTTTTAGATTAATCATATGCACAAAAATGTAATTTTTTATTTTATTTTCAATTATTCGATTAATTGCAACTCTCTTGAATTTCTAAATTAATCTTCAAGATAGAGATAGTTTTAAGAATTTGCATAAATATCAAAACGATAGACAATTAATTAAGAATATTACAATGGTAGATAAACAAACTACGATGGATAGAGTAAAAAAAAATCCAAAATTAGGGTATTTAATTTGATATTATGATCAATACATCAGTACTCCTTTAAATTTAAATAATTTTTTGCTTTTTCTGTGATTTTATGAGTTTAAAATACTCGATATCAGTTTCCCCAACAAAAAAATATTTTCTTAAATGCATTATATTAATATGGGAGTTGTGCAATTATCTCGAAACCTTACTCAGTAATTTAATATTTTGGTTTTTTTATAAAGTATTAAGCTTTTAATCATCAAAATCTTACTTCCTCCATTTTTTTTATTACTATATATATATTAAACACAAGATGAGGCCAGGTGGATAGTCCTGTTGCACCGATAAATAAAAAAATATAAATTTCGAAATACACAACATATATATATCTCATCATTGTCTACCTTCGTTTTCTTTTTCTTAATTGTCAAGCAACTCGTTATAACAATCTTGTCTTCTACACGGAAAATTACGTGGAATGATCACACCGCCGACGACGATATTCCCTACTCAAGCTGTTCAATGGCCAAAGGTGCTTGTCATGATCACCAAGATTATATGTTCAAATGTCTATTCTAGCCAGCTAGCTAGGGCTTAATTAGTTGGCATGCAACAATAGGAAAACACATATACATGGCAAAGGGCACAAACTCGACACCATCAATGGCTTCCTGTGCATCTTTTTGCTTAATTCGTGATTTGATTAAGATTTTTATCTATTGTCCAGCTTAAACCACCTTGATCATACGTCTGTGTGCTCCCTCCCATTCATCTTTTAATGGTGGGTTTAGGTCAAATATTGTTGGCTGAGTTTACTTCTAGCTAGAGACTTGTACAATGAATGGCCCTCGCATTCACGTACAGTATGGAGAAACTCTGCTTACTGTATATACAGGATCATAATTAAGAAAATAAATTTGAATTATGTGCGGTGCTTTTTTTTTAAGAGGTTGCAGTGTCATTTTTTACTGCCATAATTAATACATGTTTATTTATCCCTAAACTGATTATAATTAATGAAGATGATGATGTCTTTGTTGGAAAATTGTTTGTGAGATCAATGGATTAATATATAGCCATGGTTGATTAAATACATACCATGAAACATAATCAATTTTTTTTATTAACATGGGTGTCCGGGTCAGTTTACGCGCACCTCGACTAATCCAACGGGCCCTGAAGTTAACTACCATGTAAGTTTCTAGTGGTCATCATATTAGCAACCACAGGGAAAGCAAACCCCTTAATTCCAAACTCTTTCTATTAGGCCACTTGCTATATGGTTCGATTTTTAATTACCTATTACCTCGATAAATTAACAACCTTAATTAAATAATATTTGTATTGAGTCCCAACTTAAATTTAAAATTTAAATAATATCTCTGGATTAATTAGTATTTTTTCATGATTCAAAAGATATTAATTTAGAGAGTTTTAACTAGGAGACCAACCTCGTGTCTTGTATCCATCGAAGGCAAGTGTCATGTAGAGAGTCAAGAATATTGATGAGGTTATAGAATATAGTGCTAGAAGAGATAAGACTTGATTAACAGTTAAATATCTTTATGATGATATGTCAAATTAAGAGTTAAATATCATAAAGTGTTTGACCAAACAAGGGGAATTCTTGAATCTAAATATCATCTCATCTATTTATTAATTATATATTTTTCGAATAATAAGTTTTTCCTATATAATTTACTGGGGATCATGGAATTTTCCTCCTGCCATGCATATATAAGGCTCATGTTCCCTTCATAAAATCTGAAGGCTCATAATATGCAAATGATTGTGGCACCAGGAAGGCTAAACCCACTTGAGCATTATTAATGATAAACTCTGAATAATCTGATTAATTAGAGCTTTTTGACTCCCACCTTCTTGCAGTATATATTTTCAGTGTTAATAGCTGCTATGGCCCTACAACAACAAAGCTTCCAATATATATATATATTGACTTAAAGGTTTTATATTCAAACTTATAGCTAATGTGATAAATATTGAGATAAAATAATACTATCATTTATCATATAGTGGTTCATGGCTAGACCATTATTTTTAAAACTTTACCGATGATGGGTAGGTTAATCTGTAATTGAAAAAATTTAAGATTTAAATTGGGTAGAGTACTTTTAATAAAAATAAAAAAAGAATTTATCTAAGAGTTGATCCATGATCCGGTCAGCCCAAAAAAAACTCAGTTAAAACCTGACTTGATTCGGTAGGCTGATCAATGATTGAGGAGATTCAGGGTTTATAGATCGGGCAAGGTTTCAATAATAGAAGAAGAAGAATTGATCTAATATAACCTGATTAAAATTTTGGGTTGATTCATAACCCGGTTAGCCCAGGAAAAACCTAAACTTTGTTAAAAAACCATGAGTTAGAACTCTTGCCCGAGGGGGGAAAATGATGATTTTGGACTATTTGGCACTATTTACCCCAGTTACTCCCTTTTCTTCTTGTTCTTCTTCTTCTTGTTTTCTTTTTCAAGAAACCTGACACTGATTTTAACTTGGAGATAATTATTGTGTTAAATTCTGAAATCAAACTATATAATGTATTCCATTGGCACCACTTCACATGTAACACTCACCATAAAAAAAAACATTAAAAGAAAAAAAAAACAATTTCACAACCCATCAACTATTTCTCTTGGCACTAATTTATGATTCTTCTCTAATTTAATAATTATTTCCCATCAAGTGGGTCACCATGGACATTCTAAAAAAGCATCATGAAGAAGAGCAACCTCCTCCCTCCCACAAGAATACACCACCCCAAACCACAAATCTCAACCCTCCAAACCCCACCAAATCCAACGTTCCAGATTTCACATCCCTCACTTCCCCCCTCTCTCTAGTCTCTATATATATATCCAGCATTTCCCCAGAACCTCACTTAACATATCCACCCACCACCACCTCCTATTTCTTAACACAATCTTTCTCTCCTCTTCAAATCCAAGCCAAGGTAAGGATTTTAAGGTTTAAACCCCGGAAACAAACATGGGTTCTCTTTCACTTTCCTTAAAAGTTGTATTGATTTCAACTATTGTGTTGTTCTTGTCTTCGTATTTGAAAGTCTTTGTTACATCAGTGCATGGTTTTTATGTAAATCAAGCTTCTCTTCTATGGAGTTCTCTAGTGTCTTGGCTTAAACCTCCTTATCTTTATGTTATCATAAACTGCATCATCATTACCATCGTTGTTTCCTCACGTTTCGACCACAACCACGACACCAATAGTACCACTACTCATGATCATATTGAGAAAATCCCAATGGATGATTATGTTCATGGGATGAAGATTTCAACGGTGAAGACTCGGTTCGATGGTGCCCTGAAATCGAGGGCTCTGGTTGTTTATCAGGACAGAGTAGAAGAAGAAGAGGAAGAAGTTATTCAGGATAAGTGTATGGTGTTAGAGGATAGGGAAAATGGAGGGGCTGGTGATTTTGTGATATCCAAGTCCACGTGGGTGCCACCGATAAAGGGGAATGATTCGTCTGAGAATAATCTTTTGTTGCTGGAGAATCTTTCTCCGGCAGGGAAACCCCTGGTTTCTTCTAGGTTCGGTCATGGGAAAGTTGTTAAAGCTCGTCCTGAAGGTACTATATATCCACCATTCTTTTATCAAGCCTTTTTTTCTTATTTTGGGTTTTTATTCTCCGGCCAGATTTCACGACCCACACTATTCCATTTTTCATGTCCAAAAAGTTTATTGGTCGGCGTCAACCTGGGTTTTTTCCGGCGCCGTTTTCACATCTATTTTCTTGTGCCAAATTGAAATTTGAATTTTACCCTTGTACGCCGTCGTTTTTGCTATTTCAACTTTTAATTGATTTGATCATTTTGCAAGACAAAAAAATAAAGTTCAAGAATGGCATGTGATTGACGCTCCTTTACGAAACTCCAAAAAAGTCCTTGGATGACATAAATGTTTTATGGTATGAGCGTGTAATAGAAGCTTAGTAGGAAGGTCAAAACGGTCACAGCAGTTTAACGATGCTGTGTATTTTCAGGTGGAAGGGCGTCAAGGGTGAGAAAGCCACAACCAAACGAGACGTTAGAGAACATATGGAAAAAGATAACGGAGGATCGTGCAATGCCGTTAACGAGACACGTGAAGAAACCACAGACGCCCATGGACAATTGGGAGAATCATGGCAGTCAATTGAGCACAAGTCGTATGGATCCACATGCGGTGAATAAATCAGAGACGTTTAATGGCAGAACCAATTATCAGCTGCCACCTGTCAGCTCATCATCTCCTGCTTCTGGGAAATTAAGGAAAGAACCTTCACTGAGTCAAGAAGAGTTGAACCAGCGAGCTGAGGCTTTCATTAACAAGTTTAATGAGGAGATGAGGATGCAAAGGCAAGGGTCATTCAATACAAGGAGATGAATAGCCATGGAGGGCGTCGTTAATTAGGTTTTAAGTTAATTGTGGGTTTTGATTAAATTAAAATTAAGATTTGAAACTAAAAGCAATTTGGTGTATTTTTATTAGGATAGGTTCCATGTACAGATGGGGTAGGGAAAAAAAGAAGAATATAATTTAAATAAAATTATGTTTATCATCTTATCCGCCATACTTTTAAAAAATAGAATTTACATTTTAGAACAAAACTAATTTTTAAATTTAATAAAAAGATAAAATTATCCCGTGAATAATATAGTAGAAACTCAAAACCCAAATCAAAATAATCATCTAGTAGGTGATAAATGATAAAAACTTGAAACTAAGAGGTTTGTTCCTCTTGTGATCTTAGATTCGAGCCCTGTAATTGTTAATATGATAGCCACTGGAAACTTACATGATCGTTAACTTCAGGGCCTGTAGGATTAGTCGAGGTGCGCTCAAACTGGCCCGAACACCTAAGTTAATAATAAAAAAAAAACCCAAATCAAAATTAAATCTTAGTATTTTTAATCCATTTTTCTCTTTATTAGATCCACATACTCACTTGATGAAAGAACAAAATCAAAAGAAAATTTGAATTTGAATTTTTTACTAAAAAAAAACAAGGACGGGAGGAATTGCATGCATGAAAAGAGGGAGATTTGCAAATAGAGGAATTGTATCCGAGAGAAGGCCATCCATCGGTTAACAATAGTGTCCAAATGCACATTATCCCCACCTTGTAACTTGTAATATTTAATATAGAAATCTTATAATCATGAGAAATAATAGTAATTTTGTAAATAATTATATTATTTATTTATTTATTTTGACGTGCATATAAAATTTAGAATATAAACGGTAATTTTTAAAGTATTATGGGTAATTATAAAATAAACTAAATTACAACATGCTGAGGATAATGTTTTCCTTTTTTTTATTTTCTAATGCTTAAAAGCATCCTGCTAAACTAACTGGAAAGTAGTAGCCAAAAGGCCGAGGGCAAAAATTCATGGGCATCCAGATAATGTGATGGGATTTATTGAAAAAAATGTAAAAAAAAAGAAGAAGAAGAAGAAGAAGAAGAAGAAGAAGCCCTTTTTTTCTTTTTACCTTGTGTTTCAATATCTTTCAGTTCATGGTGTGTTGTAATCCAACAGCATGATGATGAGAGGGAGTCTGAAATTCTGGCTGACACTTTGCAGCAATGACCTCTTTGAAGCTTATGGTAACTGGTCGGTAAGATTATAATTGTTTTACCTAGCATCCATCCAAAGAATTGTCATTAACAAAATACACAGATGCAATATTCGAACAAGATAATAAAAAAAAAATATGGAACGAGTCACTTCTATCTCCCACCCCAATTACAAAATTTTCAATGACATGCCTTGATCATGTTCTTAGGACTGGGGGAATCAGAGAATTGCCTCTCAATTCTCATACCTACATTGTGCGTTTCTAGATACGCAGAATATCATGCTAAGCAAATTTCGGAAGGTCTATGCATGATTTCACCCTAGTCTGCTCATACAATTCGGGTTGAGGAGTGTAGAGGACATATAAGAAAATACCACAATTTGTGAAAATAATGAAGAAAAAAACTGAATGCTACATAACTTCGATGGAAATATACACGTCTAAAGATTCGATGAACAATTGTGATACAAGGGGACAAGCAACAAGTCTCAACGACAGTTAGTCAAAAATATAGTTCTTCAAAATTTCACCAGTGTTCATCCTCCACGTTTTAGTCTCTTAATCCTCTCGAGGGCACCAAGACGACTGCCACCATCCTTTGCATCATCTTTCTCAGGCTCTTCCCTCTTCCCAGCCAGTCCACCAAACACAGCAGAGGGAACATCCTTCTGTGCAATTTCAACTTTTTCATCGTCTTCAGAGTCACTCTCTTCTGGAAGCTCAATGTCTTCCTGGTTTGCAGTAACCTGCATCCCTCCATCCGACTGAGATTGCACTCCAGCACTCACAAAGCCCACTGTCCTGCTGCTATCTCTAGCAGTGGTTTTATTAATTGCAGGAGCTAATTGCCTCTCGAGAGCGGCCATTTCATCTTCAGGGAGCCCAGCCTGTTTCAATTTGTCTTTGGCATCATCAATGTTCAGTCTCTGGTCCTTCTGCATCAAATACTCAGGAAGAATAAAATGTGTCTGCAACAGCAAAGACGAGAGTCAGAAGTTGTAAATCCAAACTCAAACCTTCAAAATAATGCAGTAATAAAGATAACACTCTGAATATAACCAAGACTGAGAATCCTCGGTACATGCATAATGATATCCACTTAGGTTTCAGGCAATCACGACCAAGAGACACTAGGTAGTGCAATGGGCAGCTAATTGCAGAATCTATAAAGAGATCTAAAAATTAGCATTGAAAGCTTGATAAGAACAAGAGAAGACAGAAAGGCGAGTGATTTAACTATTATTTTGACTTTTTATAGAAAAAACAAACCAAGCTGCTCTCTTAGCACAGTAATAACTCCTTTTAAAATGAACAGGCCTGTAGAAAAAATAATAAACAAACCTGGCTATAGCTTGCAGACACACTTCGTTTAATACGCAACATTTCTCTGAAGGTATCTTCATTTCCATGTTGAACCTCAAACTCATGCCATTGGTTCCAGAAATCCAAATCAGATCGTGGATCAGCAAATTGGGATGCAAATACATATATGCCACGTGCACGGTCAATTTCTCCAAGGTTCTTCTCTAAGTCAGCATACTTCAAGCACATTGTCTTCACATCTTTGTCTGGAAGACCAGACTCTATTGCTTGCTCATATATTTCCCTTGTTTTTGGAACACCAAATATCTCAGCTGCACGAGCAATATAAATTTCGTACATGCTCAGTTTTTCATTGTTTGGAACAGCCTTGGTTGCTTGATCGTATACCTTCATGGCTCGCTTTGCCAAGCCATAGTCCTCTTCTAGCTTTGCATATTGAAGATACAACGGTTTCACCGAGTCAGCAGGAGCCTGATTATCACAAGAAAATTACACAAAAAGTTAGCATCAAAAGTTCAAAACATATTAGCAATAGTAAAACAGTTCCAGTTCAAATACATTTAGCATCACCAGTCGTGGAACAATAAACAATACTGCATTTAGCAAGATCGAGTTCAAATACAAGACAGATCACAGGATCACAACATGCAATACATATGTCCATAAGAACCTGTGACTTCTACATGGTTAACATAAAAGGAGAACCTGCAGAATATACGGGTAGCTATAAAAGGTGGATGATGTTCACACATTGATCTGGCTTTGGGTTTCAGCGAGAAGAATGATGGGAAGAATCTTTGAAGGTTTGTGACATTTGCAGCGATTTGGTCTATTTGTAAAGAGATGACAAGTCATAATCTCTGCTAAAACCCACAAAATTGGAAATAGTAAGATAAGCAACACTAAGAGCTGCTAAAGCTTAGAAAAAAATAGCAACTTGAGAAACAGTAGGAAACACACTTCAACAGTGAAACTCTTGGACAGTCAATCCTCGAAAAGGCTAGGCTTTTTTCCCCGATAAATCTATATACTAGATAAAGATGCCAGGCCACTAAATTAGCAGCAAGGTGGAGAAAAGGAGCAAATTAGAGCTAAACCAAAGCGTAGCAGAAGTTACAGCATAAGCAGAAACATAACAGATCTACGTCTAAATATCTGAGGGACAAGGCAGAGTCACCAGCGGTCCCAAAATCATGAGCAAAAAGGTATAAACCAGCAACAGAGCGATTGGCAACAGAATCAACATGCCAGCAAGGAAATGAAGCAAGGCTAAAACTGCAGAGATATTTCAGCCATACGAGCAATATGAAAATGTATGAAGACCCCACAAACCAGTAATGGTTTAAGGTGGCAGCCACAAAAGATAAGGACGGAGCTTGAGCGATAAAAGGAAACTAGCCAGCCTCATTTATAGCAAGACTCATCAGAATTTATATAAGAGCAGAAATATGTGATAGTGGACAAGATTTCAATAGCTGAAACAACCAAACAAGAACTGAGAGGGAAAAAAATAAAGTGAATACCATTTCAATAGCATGTTCAAACAACTCCCTTGCCCGCTCTAGTTTTGTCTTGCCATATCTCTTCACGAACTTTGAGAGATATGTGACCCAAATGTCTTTCACATGAGGATACTTGAATATTTTGACTCCCCTTTCATATACCTTGAATGCATCCTCGAAGTATTTATGTTCCTGTATAAGCCAGTACAGTTAACATGTGTCCATTCCAGCCAGTAAAGGTAACAATTAAAGTATGTTACATGATAGCAATTATCGTAGGAATGTCCATACCTCTAGAAGCCAAGCATAATTGATGATGATTTGTGGGGTGGCTATGCGCAGGTCCAGTATCCGTTCATACACTGCTCGAGTGGACTCCAAGGTACCCAGGCCCTCCTCCAAATCAACATAAAAAGCCCAGAGTCTCAAGGACTTATGAACCTTTATCTGAACTGGTTCATCCCCATCAGCAGCCACTGCAAGTTGATAACAAAAACCAAGACTAAGAGGTTAGCACCTGATTTTGACTCTCCAGATAGAGGCTATCCACAGATCAACCAATACAATGACTGAATTCATGCCACAATTTGTCAAATGATTGTATTCATTTAAAAATTTTCGACCCAACTCTAGAAGCTCTATGACTAGAGAAGGATTATGATACCTCATAAACCTTATCCATGCCATAAGTTACGGTTTTGTATGTTTTGGGACTGCTTAGAATTATTTTATGTTTGCTTCTGAAAGTTTTCATTAATAAAACTAAACCAAGTTTGAAATTGTTATGATAACGAAGAACATGTTACCCTCCAATTTCAGTATTTGCTGCAGCCAAACAACAAAATTAACATGCCACCATAAAAGCAAATTACAATATATAAGGATGACCAGTAAATGAGGAAGGCTTAAAAGTACCTCTCCGTTTGACCTCAACTGATGGTTCTGCAGTGGCCCGTCTCAACAGCTCAAGCGCACCTTTGAAATTCCTGTGTCTAATTTCCATTTCAGCCCACTCACACCATACACTTGCCAAATTATCGACAGTCTTGTAGTTCACTTGCACTGCCTTGTCAAAAATTACCCTTGCATTGACAAGATCATTGTGATCCTCGTACAATTTTGCAAATGCAACCCACAAAGTATGAGGCTTCCCCACTGCTTTCATTGGATCCACCGTCCTCACAGCTTCAGTATACGTCAGAATTTGCTTCGTTGGATTACCCTCAAATAGCTTGACCCTCCTATGCCACTGCTCCACATTATGTGGATTTTGTCGAAGAAGCACACTATTTGCTAATTCTGGTCTTCTATCCATTAGATACTCCAGACGTGCTAGCATCAAATCCACGTCATTGTCATCATCTAACCAAAAGCCATTAAGTAACTTCTTCTCAAACTTGGAACTCCAATCCAACCGAACATCCTCATCCAGCTCGATACCATTCTCTTCAACCTCATTTTCCTCATCGTCGCTCAAATCCATTTTCTCCATCTTGATAGCAACCATACTCTCTTCAAATTGTGAGTAAGCGTCGAAAATAACACTGAAATCCCTAACAGTAACCACAGTAGTCATCCCCTCCTCAAAAATATCCCTTGCCTTCTCAAACAATTCCCTCCTGATATAATAATCAGCAAGCGAGGTCCACAGCCTCCCAACCTCATCTGTAAACTTCCTAATCCCACCCCTAATAATTGCATCCACGTTTAACCCTGAAACCTCCTTCGCATGCCTAGTCATCAAATCACACAACTCAAGCCACAAGCTATGCTTGGTCTTCCCCTTAATTGAATAAAACTGATCATCATTCAAGACCGACGCCAACCTCTCTGCAGCCTCTTGCCAAAGCCCAGAATTCAACAAAAACTCAATAAAATCTTCAATATGACTCGGGTCATACATCAAATACCTCCTATAAACCCTAAGAGAGGTCTCAATAGGAAAACCCTCTTGACTCACAAAACTCAAATACAACTCCCAAATCCTATCGTGCTGTGTAACAGGCAACGCACAGAGAGCCCTATCAAAAGCCCTCCTCGTCTTCGTCACTAACTTCTGACGAATCAAACTCTGCAAATACATAATCCAGATCCTAGGCATCTTATGCATAGTAACCAAAGCCCTCTCAAAAGTGTTATTAAGAGTTTCAAACTGAGGATGAGTAATGGGCAAATTCCGAACTATATCGAGCCGCTCAACCAAATAAGCATGCCAGAGCTTGTAGCTTCCAGGCAACGCTCTGAGAGCTCGTTCATAAATTATGAAGCGTTTCTTGAAAGGGGATTCTCTTCGGGCAATCAAATAACGCCACCAGAGCTTCAAAGAAAAAGGGTTTCTCAAGATTTCTTCTTCGTAGAGAAGATCATCTTGAGAAGGGTACAGCTCTTTGGAAATCGACATTCTGGTTTTGGGTTTTTAAGTATTTAGGGTTTTAAAAAAACCTCGGATTCTAGCCTGAAAAAGGCAGAGGAGGAGGAGGAGGAGGAGACTTACAGAGTGGAGAGATTTCCCAGGTGGTAAAGAGAGCAGCGGATCGACTCGCTGCCTTCACTGTTAGCAGGAAATCAAATTCATTAAGGGTTTTTTTTTTATGGCTTGTTTGAATCGGAATGTGAATTATTTATTTTTTTCTAAATTAATTTAATAATCTGAGTTTATTGTAACTTATTTGCTTGCCTTTTTAATAATTAAATAATTTAGTTCCTTTAGGTTTTTTAACTAGTTGTTTCAACTGAGTTGATTAAATAATCTTTTTCAGTAAATAAATAAATATTGAAGTTTTTCAGTATATTTTTAAATATAAAAAAATATTTATTAGAAATCAAAATGTTTATATGTACATTTAATTAATTAAATTGATATTTAATTAAAAAATAATTAATATTAAAATATTTAATTTCGCAACACGAATTATATTTATTTTTATTAATTTTATTTTTTATAATATTTTTTTATTTAATCAAATAATTATATATGATAATAAAAAATTAAAAAAATATTGTTAACAAAAGCGAATTAAATAAAAATATAAAGCTTAATTATAAAACAACCAAGTATGGAATGATAAAAATTAAAATTAAAATATTAATCTAATGTTAAATAATAAAATTAAAAATATTAATTTAAAAAATATATCTAATTAAATTCAATAAATAGTGATAGATAAAAAGAATTGAGATCACTCGAGCTATTTTTAAAATAAATAAAAAA
>Ga0325414_1006760_pt1 | contig 12187 bp, 9 predicted proteins | sample PopdelMetagenome_8_FD_206183 | JGI IMG/M metagenome (GOLD analysis project Ga0325414, IMG submission 206183) | Populus deltoides microbial communities from Bellville, Georgia, United States - Leaf-PdKOR-R3 | ecosystem: Host-associated > Plants > Phyllosphere > Phylloplane/Leaf | place: USA... | reverse complement strand
AAACCTTTATGAGAAATGGAGAGGGATTGTCCATTACCAACGAGGACATGTTTATTGCTAGCATATATAGTGGATTCATCCAAATTGTCTGAGTTATTTGCCATATGACAGGTGGTGCCAGAATTAGGAAACCACTCATGATTATTGAGATCTTGGACAATGCATGTTGAAAAGCTTCAGTAATGTTGTCGGACTGTTTCTTCTTGAATTTCAAGAAACGCAAGCAATGTTTAGCCAGGTGGCCCTCTTTGTCACATGGTTGATAATAGACAAGAGTGTTGGATGATGATTTGACACTACTAGAGTATGCAGAAGTTGTGGAGAACCATGGCTTTACTCTCTGTAGTTCTGCCTTATGTGATGTCTGTTGTGTATAATAGATAGAAGTAGATTGTGAGTGGAAAATAGACTTGAAAAATATCCCATGACTAAAAGCTTTTGGAACAATCTCTGAAAAGAAGGGTAATGGAAGCTGTGAGATTATTGTGGTAAAGAAAATCTTGTATTCTGGTCCTAATGCTCATAAATACCAATGACCTTTATTTGTGTCATCAACAAGATGATCGATGACAACCAGTCGATCACAAAGTCCCTTGAAGAATTAAGAGAACTCAACAATGGATTGAGATCTTGTTGCATCAGTTGGAGTTCATCTTTGAGATGCAATTTGCGAGTTTTTGATCAGTATGAGAAAGAAACTTCAAGAGCTTGCCAAGTCTTATGTGAGTGTCGTAAGTACAGTACCTCACTCATAGACTCCTCTGCAAGAGAAGAAAACAACAAACTCAACATCATCTGGTTTATATATAGTAAAAAATTATGCTTAGGATTTGGCTTTGTGACTTCACTAGAGTCATTGATCACTATACATGGAGCAATGATGCTACCATCTAGGAAACCAAAGAGTTCTTGACTAGTCAACAGGGGAACAAAGTAATTTCTCCAGACAAAAAAATTGGAAGAGGTTAGCTTAATGATGAACATATGCACCATTGTATTGAGCGAAAGAGTATGGTATGAAGAAGATGAATCTGCCATAATTACAATCTACAACCAAGCTCTAATACCATGAAAGTGTAATATGACTGTAAAATCTCATTGCTATGGTGAGGAGATGTGTTTGCATTATATACTAATGTTACAACTAAAGAATCTTATATAATAAGAAAAGAGAAGTGCAAGTAAACAAATTGATAATTACAGGGATTTTATGTCAATCAGAATGGAGATATATTAGGGATAACTTATATCCAAAACCTTATCAAAATCCCTAAAAAAAAAAGAGAACATTTTTATGAGCTCATCCATCCTTAACAAAACCCTTAAAAAAACAGTGGTGGTCTAATTTCTTATGTTAAATCTTCATTATTTACAGTCCCTAACTCCAAGTGCCAATTATAAATCAATTTGTGGGCTTGTTTTCAAAGCCCTAAATTTTTTATTTGTAAGTTACTTTTTACTTGATAGAGTCAAGCTTTAAATTTTTAAAGTTTAATTAAATTTATTTAACCTTTATTTAATCTTTAAATAAATGTTTTTCATGTTATAAAATGCTAAATTGTTTCATGTACTATAGTAGCAACACTTTCATCTAATAAAATTATGGCATTAACTATACATCTTACATATATGTATTATGTATATTTAAACAAGTTCAATATTGACTTTAAAGGATTTATAATTAGAGATGACAAAGGAAATGAAGTTTTTGATGACGTATATGAAGATGTTGACTTCATATGAAGATGAAGTGACATTCACTTGTATGTTGATACAGATCCCAAATACAAGCCTCTTCAATTTTGCATGTTTAAATGCTACTCTGGTAAACTTATAAATGGTGGACCTCCCTAGACTAAGTATTGTTCTATTTATGATGATGATGATATTCATGGGAGCAATGGAGTAGTGTACATAGTTAATAAACATGGTTTAGATGATAAATTTGATGTATTTAATGTATTTAGTAAAGATCTTATTGTAAAAGAGTTTGGAGTTAAACTTGATTATGGTATAACTTTTAGGAAAGAAACCTTGGGTACAATTAGGAAAAAAACCTAGGGTGCAACTTGTAGGAGTAATATAGGTTTTGATGTGGATAAAAATAATAACAATGATGGTTTGGAGTGTGAGGTTGAAGAAAATAAGTATAATTATGATAGTAATAGTTTTGCTGATGATTGTATTCCATCAAGTTTCAAGGAGTTTGAATTTATAAATGAAGATAAGGATGAATGGATTGACAACATTTATAACAGTAGCGATTTTTTTAATCGGGACTAAATTACATGATGGGTCTAATTCTGAGGATGAATGGAAATGAAGTAGTGAGGATGATGAAATTAATTTAAGGGGAAAATTTGACAATAATGATGATAAAAACAGTAGAAGGAAAACTAAAAAAAAAACATATATCTAACTCTAAATTCAAATGCAAAAGATTTAGGATTTCAACTTATAGGTCTATATATTTTAAGAGTGTTTAGCATTCAATAACAATTATCACTTTAAGGAAATATAAAGATATACATGGTTCTCAACTAAAAAGAAACTAATAATCAAAAGAAGAAAATAAGTGCATAATGTTTGGGTAATGGTTGCATAAAAAGGATTTATGCTTCTTTATGATATGATAGACAACTTTTATGATTAAGTTAGCGAAAGTTAGACATATTAGACCACTCATCATCTAGGTTGTTAGCTCTATATGGACAATTAAAAAACTACTACCCATAATTTAATGTTAACCTTCACATATATAATGAAGGTCTTAAAATCATTTTAGATGATCAATTTAGAATAAAATCTAAACTAATAAAGTTATAGAAGGCTAGAATACAAGTTAGAGATTTAGTGGAGGACAGTCTTAAAAAGTTGTATAAGAACTTTCCTAGATATGTTATTGAAAGATTTTAACCATAATTCTAATCCTTATTGAGGGTTTGACCCCAATTTTAATTTTGTTATTCATTCTCTTTGAAAGTTTCAAAGAGTCTATATCTGATTGAAAGTTATGAATGATGGCTTTGTAAATGGTAGCAGACCTTTTATAGGTAATGATGGTTATCATTTAAATGGTCTATATGGAGGAGTGTTTTTTATAACAGTTTCTTTAGATGCATCAGTCACACTAGATGTGAAAAATGCATTATTTCTAGGTATATATGTTATTGGAGAGGATGAAAATAGAGATGGTTTATGCATGTTTTGCATGACTCTATCAAAATTAGAATCAACAATAAACCATTTTGCATTACGTGTGATAGACAAAAGGTAGGATTATCTTTATATTTTATGTAAATCTTTATTTGTTTTATTTATGTTTATATATTTGTTTGATTATGAATTTTTTTATATATTGTTTATCTATAAGAGTTGCAGAGATTTTCCCTAAAATAACACAAAAATAGTGTGCAAGAGATATTTATGCAATTTTTTTTTAAAAGGATACCATGAGTTAGAGTCGACAATAAGGGTTTGTGATTCTTTTAAATCATATACAAACCTTAACTATTGCAGCTATATGAAAGATATTGGTGATATTAATAGTGGTGCAGTTAATTAGTTAAAAAAATCCCTTTTGAAACAATTGGTATACTAAGTGAAGGTTGATATTGTAAAAAACAAGATGGTGGAATCATTGGGTTGGAAAATATAAGAATATACCAATTATGTTGTTACGTGAAAAGATTAAATTGAAGTAAATATCCAGGCTCCATGATTGTTTTGTAAAGCTGTAAGTCGGGAGACTAAAACCACTTTTTTTTTATAAGGAAGGTGTTGGACAAAGTAATGGAAAAATATAGAGATTTGAGAATTATTTATACAAGTTCTAATAAATACTAAGTGTTTGAAGGGTGATGTAGACATTTAATGAATTTGAATAAGAGAATTTGATCTTGCATGAAATTAAGAGTTTAAAAGAAAATTATAGGTGTAATTAAAATCAATTAGAAGAAAAGGGACTAATGCATGATTTTGATGATCTGATGTTTTTTATTAGTTCTTTTGATTCAACTATATTTACTATTGGTAATGTGATTCACGAGGATAAAAAACAATGTGTTTTTTGGTTTAACACTGTGATACATTTTTCAGGGTTTTTGTGCAGTATTCTTCATGTTCTTGGAAAAAATATTGCCTTAACTCTATGATTTGGACCAATTTTGGTCCATTTCTTTACGCTAAACGCTTCGTGATATTTGGTTAGTTAATAATCTGGGGTTTATTGCAATAAATAACAAGTTTTTAATGGTTTTAAATCGTAGGGTTTTTGGTTTAGAACCGAAACCTATTTGAACCAAATCGTGATGATTCTTTGATAATTGAAGTGAATGCATGCTAGATTATTAATCGTTGCATGATTCACAACATGTTCGTGGCCTTGTTTTGATCGTATCTAGTCTAGTTGGAGAGTCATGTTGATAGAATTGGTATGAATGTTCTTCGTGTTCTTTATTTTTTCTATGGTTGATCTGTTTTTGATAAAAACTTTATAAGTTTTCTAATTTTTTTAAGTTTGATTCATTTTAAGTTTTGGTTTTGTTTTTGGTTTTGTTTTTAGGCCAAACTATGTTTCTTATTCGGTTTATGGTAAGACCAAAGATTTCGAGTTAACCCACTCTGGTCAAAATTAGGTCAAAGCTTAAGACTCTATTTGGCTGACAATATTTTTGCTAAAGTTTTTTTTTCTTTAAGGGTGTGTTTGGCAAACACCCCCTGACCTATTTTTGACAGTTTTGGTTTTGAAAAAAAACAGAGTGTTTGCCAAACATAGCCTTACATAAATAATAATAATAATAATAATAATAATAATAATAATAATAATAATAATAATTTGCTTTAAGGGTGTGTTTGCAAACACTCCCTGACCTACTTTTGACAGTTTTTGTTTTAAAAAAAAAAAATGAGTTTTTGCCAAACATAGCCTTACATAAATAATAATAATAATAATAATAATAATAATAATAATAATTGCATTTTTAAAAAGAAGAGGATAATGTTTTTTTAGCATTGTTTTAGAAAATTTCTGTGCATTTTTTGGAATTTACAATAAGTTTGTAAAATTCCTTAAGGATTTGGCTAATATTTTAATAACCCTAAAAATTTTAATCCATGAAAATTAATGGCCAACATTTTGATATAAATGTTGGACCTACCAGTATGATGATATTTAATTACCAGGAGTTGACTACAAAATTCTCATAATTATTTTGGATATTTACCAATTTTAATTGGAAGTATTTTTCACCATAATATACGAGTTGTAGAAAAAAACTTTCACCTTTCAGGATAGGTAATCCATGCCAGGGCATCTACATAGATTCTTTCAATAAGAATATACCTAGTCATACAAGCCCGTAATAAATTGAAATGTCAATTTATTCATAAGTGTAAATATTCGTTCTAAGCCATAGATGGAGCACCAATTAGAAACCCATCAATATTTTTAAATCATATCCAGACCATACAATGCAGTTTGCTTCAGGTATGGTGCGCTCGGGGTGCTCATTTCTTCTCTAGCCACAAGCAGTCTCTTACACTGGAATTTCATATAAAACCAGTCCAGTCTTCTATTGACCCTGAACCAAATAACTAGGAGACAACTCCTTAATCCTGACACCGCAACGTCATGCGCACACATGTGACAGAATGACGACTCCGCTGGGGAATATAGTTATTCTTAGCCTATAAAAGGTATTAGCACCCCTAGTGCACCCAACCTGAGATAAGTTACTTTGTGGTTTGATGTAGTTTAGAGATTTTGATGGTTTTCTGGTCTGTGGTCTATCTATAGTTTAGGATTTGAGATTTATTTATATGAATAAATTCGGCGTTTAAGAATTTATTATGGACTCGTGTACCCAAATAAATTCTTAGAAAAAAGTTCTTTGTAATTTGTGTATTACGATAAAAAATACTTATAATTAAAATTGGCAAATATTTAGAATAACTATGATAATTTTTTGGTCACCTTTAATATTTTAAATACCAGCCTCATTTGTAGGTCCAAAGTTCTACACATGGATTATTAACAATTAATTCTCATGAATTAAAAAATGATGGTTTATTGAAATATTGGCTAAATTCTCGTGAATTTAATAAACAAGTTAATAAATCCTAAAATGCATGCCAAGACACACATATATATTTGTTTTCATATGAAAATACTAAACAATGTGATTTTTTTATATTTTTGAGATATTTGTCCGTATATAATTAAAATTTTTAATTCTTTTATATTTTTGGTTTTAAACATTTAAAAACATATAAGAAAATACAAACATACACACCTAACCATTTTTTTTAATTAACCCATACAAATTACAAATATTTACACAACATTATAATTAACCAAAAATTATAACAAAAAAATACATAAAAAATCATCTAAATCCCAAAATGGACCTTCTGAAGGCTGAGGATAGCTTGAAAAGGCTACTTGAAACTCAGTAGCCACACTAGAAGATCTTGAAAATGCAGAAATAGTGGTGGCAAGTGTGCTTCACGCACCACCGCTACTGGTGATGTGTGGGTTCCCACACCGCCGCGAGCGAAACCTAATGAATAGGTGGTTTTGGAGCAGTTTCTCCTTTTATAACTCCCTAGGCCGATAATGGATCTCACCATAACTTATAAAACAAAAAAAAAAAACACAAGCATTTGTTTTTATTTTCCTTCTTTCTTGTTCTATTTTTTTAATGTTGTTTTTTATTTGTTTCAATCAACCCGAACAATTATTGGCAAAGAAAAGGAAATGATGAGGCTAAGATTTCTGGTTTTGGTGGGTTGGTCTCTATTGGCGCATCAAGTATACTTGTTCAAAGAGGTTTATGACTGGTGGCACATTAGTACACACAACAACGGGGCCTAGGGGTAAGTGGGCCAATCCACGAGATGCACAACATCTTTTTTTTTCCTATACTGGCAATGCACCTTACTAATGTCAAAGGAAGCATATCAAGACTAGAAAAGGACTGTCGCTGCTCTCTTTCTCTACTGGATTTTCAACGGTGGCAAGTTTATTTTTGGGAAAAAGAAATAAAAAAGGGTGAAGACAGGCTAAAAAAAAATGTAAGGGTTTTTTTTTATGGTCTTTTGTATGGCTCCTTCTTTTTTATGTGTTTCAGGCAGCTATTTATAGGTAAAAAAAAGTTTGTTATTTTTTATTTCTCGATCGCCATGCAAACTTGGTGACCAAGCAAGTAAAAAATAAAGTGATCCTTTAACTTTGTTCTTTTCATATTTGATCCCTTGTAAATTTTGATTTTTCTTATTTTTTTGTATTTTGATTTAAAAAAAACACTAACTTCAATGTCGCATTAACAATTGGACGCGTAGGAAAAAGACGCAGCAAATGACGTTAAGATGTCAAAAATACTTCTTTTTTTTGTTTTTGTTGGTTTTTTTTTTGCTATTTTTGGGTTTTTTTTTTCTAAACTTGGATAGCAAAATATAAGATGATGTTTTCATGAGACATGAAGTCGTAAAACAATTCTGTGCAAATCGCTACGGTAATGAGGTCAAAATTTATTAGTCTTGTGAAATGAGGAAAACCATTTTTTATATCCCCTAGAGATAAATATGTCTCTTGTAGTCCTAATTTAAGCTAAAATGGAGTTTTGTTTTTTATAAGATAACCCTCGCTATGATCACACCTTACACAAGGGGCAAGTATTATAAAATGATAAGAATGAAGGTATTTGAAAATGTCCATTAATGATAAGAAAGTAGTTGAAAAACCTAAAACAAATGTAAAATACCTGTGAACAGAATCCATAAGATCTTGATTGAATTCACAGAATAAAAAATCTCTAAAAAAAAAGGCTTTGCTAAATGATGAATCTTGAAAAGACACGCAAGTATCTAACAAACAAGCAAAAGCTTCTCCTACACCTTCGATCAAAAAAAAAAAAGAAAGAAAAGAAAATCATTGAGGAACTTGTAAATGGAATAGTAAAGGGCATTGTTATTTTAATATGAACAGATAAAGAGATTTCAGGAAAGGAAAGTTGAGTAGATGTTCAATCAACGGTTTAGAGTGAAAAGAAAAACCTCGAAAAATCCCTTGTCAAAAGCAAAGGTCTTTAATAGCATAACATAAGCTAAAAGAATAACAAAAGAGGATAAAAAGGCGTAAAGGAGTGAAAGTGATCCTAGACCCATAAAAACCATCAAACACCATTTGAGCCTGCAAACTCTTTTTTGCTGAAAGCCTGCAAACTCAGCCTTCATTATATGCCTTGAAAAGTCCATTCTAATCAACCGAGCAGAAAAAATTGATAAATAACACTCTCAAAATGTAAGGAACCATTTATGAGAGTCATGACGAAGTGAATAACTATTAGTCTTTATTCACTTTGAGAAAATCTCAACACAAGACTTCAAACAAGTATTTGATCTTTTTTTTAACCTAATAAAAAATGGACCATCTTTCTTCAAAGACTAATACAAATTGTAAGAGTTTCATGGACATTGTTATTTTGACATGAGTCTCAGGTTTTAAAAAAGATAGTAAATCTTGCACAATCTCTGTTAAGGAAAACACTCTAAAATAAAAACCAAAACGTGTGTCATGAATATTTGAAAAAAAACACATGAAAACGTTGTTTTCATAAGATAAAGAGTTTTAATTCATTCCTAATTAGAAAAAAAAATATGATAGCATTTGCTACGACGTAAATGCTCATAAAAGAAGAAGGCTATAAAGGTGGCTTGACATTCAAGATTTGAAAGTAACTCACATAAACTTGCTTAAGTAATCTGTGAAGATGAGTTGGCAAGAGAAACCACTTCAGAAATTACAACCCTCAGTAATAATAATAATAAAAAAGGTTGTGAAGTGTGGGCTATATTTCAAAAGACATGCATTACATATGGTTTAATCGCAACTTTGAAATAGTTTTAGTGCATGATCCACCAATTAACAGAAAAGATGGTGAAATCTGCAAGGTGAACGAAGTCGGGAAATGGCAAAGACATCCCATCCACAAGGTGTGGATAACTAAGGTCATATGACAAGACACTCGTTTTAAGAGTACCCTTAGAGAATATTTTGTTTTAAATGTTATTTTAGAAAAGTTTTGGAAGGATCCAATGTAAATCCTAGTTTTTGAAATTGAAAAAGGGGTAGGTCACCAATGAAAATAGGTCAATTTTTTATTTCAAAAATGGGCAGGTCGCCCATAAAAATAAACCAATTTTCAGGGAAGTATGGAGGCTTGCTGAAATTCTTTTTGAAATTTGAAAAAGGATAGATCATCTATGAAAATAGATAAATTTTTTAATTTCAAAATAGTTAGGTAGCTCGTGAAAATAGACCAATTTCTTGAATTTTAATAGGGGTAAGTCACTCATGATAATGAGACCATTTTCTTTTTTCCTTTTCTTTTTTTTAAAAAAAGCAAAGTCTTTTGAATTCCAAGATGGATGGATCCTTCAGCAAGTCTAATATACATTTTTTCTTTACAAGCTCACAATGCAAAACATTGATGAGATTTTGCTTCGTAAACATTATAAAAAGAAGAAATATATTGTTACCCACTTTTGACCCCATAAAAAAATCAAGAAAAAAATAGAAAAAATAGAAAAAGAAAATCCAAAATATAAGAGAATATACTTGAAGAAATCTTAGAAGATTGTCCAAGTTAGTGGTGAAGGACCAAAATGACAAGTGGAAAACCCGGAGGACCAAAATATAAGATTGGCAAAATTTACAACCCAATTCTGATTGAAAAAGGGTCCTATTAGTGAAAATATTTTTATTTGGAGTAAATAAATACAAATTTGGATAGGCAAGGACTCAATGATAATTTTGGAAGGCCTAATTAATTTTATTGAGGACTTAATTGTAAGAAAAATTGATTTTTTAAGTCAATATAAGCTTTAGTTGGAAGAAATTAAAGTCTGAGAGGTTTTATTGCATAAATATTAAAGTTTGATGAGAAATTAGGGACTTGATTGAAGAGATTCAAAACCAATGACCCAATTGAAAAGGACGCATGAATACAAGGGTTGAAATTGATCAAATCAGCGGCTAAAATGAATAAATTGAAAGTTTGTTGAGTAATTGAGGGTTAAAATACATAATTTCATAACCAATGACTAAAATGATGTAGGCGATCAACTTTAAGGCTGACAATTGAGTTTGATAGGAATGGAATTGCATTGACAAATTCTGGGCTGATCGAGTTTATACTTTCAAACGAATGGACGTGAAGCTATAGACCTCCAAATCGAGCAAGGTTTGATCCAAAAAAAAAAAAAGAGTGTGCAGCTCCTCTAGCAACTTTAGGTGGTCTTCAACAATGATGATATTAGAGTTGCTCCGAAGCCTCGAAAATGGGTAACTCAATCATCGATGATTGTGATACCCATTTCACAAAACCATTAATCTTTTTTCATGTATTCACACTTCAAACCTTTTTAGTGATTTCTTATTAAAGGTTGACCATGTTTCTCTCAAGATCAAAAGACTAAAAATAAGCTCATTGGTCTTCAAGTTTGGAAAAACTACCAAAATCTCTAAACCAAGTTTGTTGCAAAACTACCATTGTAAAACTAACATAGGTACAAAGCTTACAATTATAAAACATACCCAAAACTCTTTTATTTTGATCAAATGGTCAAGCTTTGATGAAGAATGATCGATCTTTGATTGAGTCTTAATTTGAAATCCTATAAATACCCCTGGAAAATCAATATAGATGAGCAACAACGAGGAGAGAAAGAAGACAGAGGAAGATAGGATAAAAGGAATTCCAACTATGAATGTTTAAGAGTCTAGCACAAAGATTTCCTTAACTTTGAAAGAAAATAGCAAGTTTAGAAAAGAAAGAGCAACAACCATTGTTAGAGCTTGGAAAGTATATATATAAAAAAACTCTTATAATCTAGTTATTTATGAGGCAAACTTTTAGCTCTATGTTTTAATGGTATTTTGAACTTGTTTTTTGTAATACATTATATTGATCTTGTATTTTTATTAATGTATGAAATATTATTTTTTTGTTTAATTTTAATATGAGTTGTTTGCCACTATTTACTAAATGTTTAGTTTGTTGAAATAAAATAGTTTTTATATTCTGTTAAATATAGCCGCAGTAGGCGTGTGATGCTTTTTACACGAAAATTGTAATCTGATTCCACACACAGGGTGTAAGCCTCCATCAAACCACTCCTCGGCAGCCAGCAAATGATTGATTCTCTTTCACGTTCACCAATCAAATTGTCGGTATTAATTAATTTGAAAGGGTTAATGAGGTTGACTGAATTAAATAATGATTTTTTCTTTTTTTTACCTTGGCTACTATATATATATATTTATATTTATGTGTGTGTGGGTGTGGATCGTAACTCTAGTTTAAAACATAATATTGTTTGGCATTGGCAATGAGTTCGCCTTGAATATATACGCATTACTGATAATTAGACAGTACGTTTGTCTTAATTATCATCAATTTTTATAAAGACATCATAAAAATGACGTCTGGCCTGTTACTATTGTTAAGGTAGTTGGAATCACATATGGTTGTGATCAAGCTAAGGGTAGAGAACATGAGCTAAGGGAAAGTTAAAATTACGGTCCCCACTTTCTACCCCATAGAGGACAGACAATCGCATGAGAAAGTTCTGTCCAATCTTGTAGGAAAGACATTAATTGTCAGAGGTCCCCAAGAAAGGAGGTTGTGTCTCATACTGTTGCTTCTTGAAATATATGTCATGTTCATAAGCCATCGTTCTTTGAAGTTCTGTCCAGTCTCTGAGGGGACGTGGCATTAATGAAGGTGACCCCACACACCTACTACTGGACAAACTAGTCCCAATTAGCTGGTGAGTTTCATATTCAGAATTTTAGGAGTTTCAAAGAAAATTAGAATCCCCTTTTAGCTGATTTTTCATCTTCTTATTTCTTGGAAGATGCTGGGCCATTGAATTTACGAAGAGGAAAATACTGCTCTGAGTTCTGTTGTCTAATTCTTCAATGGAAATAAGAAGGGTCCATTGGCATATGCAGAAGATAACTCATTAGATATTTTATTGACAGATTGGTGAGCTACATAATCAATCAACCAAGACGTTAATCCCAATTTTAAATACAAACTAGCTAGCTGGTATTATTAGTCAAGTTGTTTGCTAATCTCATCATCGGGGACAGGTATAGCCCTATCTGCAGGAGTGCATCCAT
>Ga0325414_1006758_pt1 | contig 12189 bp, 10 predicted proteins | sample PopdelMetagenome_8_FD_206183 | JGI IMG/M metagenome (GOLD analysis project Ga0325414, IMG submission 206183) | Populus deltoides microbial communities from Bellville, Georgia, United States - Leaf-PdKOR-R3 | ecosystem: Host-associated > Plants > Phyllosphere > Phylloplane/Leaf | place: USA... | reverse complement strand
ACAACTGGGGCCATAGAAGCAATAAACGCCATTGTCACTGGAGACCTAATTAGCCTTTCAGAACAGGAACTGGTGGATTGTGATACAACCAATAATTATGGGTGTGAAGGAGGCGACATGGACTACGCGTTCCAATGGGTTATAGGCAATGGTGGGATTGATACAGAAGCTGATTATCCTTATACGGGTGTTGATGGCACCTGCAACACAGCAAAGGTTTTGCTCCTCTGTATATATAACCACTCCTTAATGTTAATTCAGAGTCGAATTATTTTGTATTGGAAAGGAAAATTATCATATCTCGTCTCTGTCTTATTATGGCGCTTCTATTTGATTAGGAGGAAAAGAAAGTGGTATCCATTGAAGGGTATGTAGATGTAGATCCATCAGATAGTGCCCTCCTTTGTGCTACTGTGCAACAACCCATCAGTGTTGGTATGGATGGTTCTGCGCTAGATTTCCAGCTATATACTGGTGTAAGCATCTCTTCTCTTTCATGGAGCTTCAGATCGTTGTTAAAAAGTGTTGTTTATTAGATTGTTGTGACATGATCAGGGAATCTATGACGGTGACTGCTCTGGTGATCCGAACGACATTGATCATGCTATTCTGATAGTCGGTTATGGTTCAGAAAATGATGAAGATTATTGGATAGTGAAGAATTCATGGGGCACGGAGTGGGGAATGGAAGGTTATTTTTATATAAGAAGAAACACTAGTAAACCTTATGGTGTTTGTGCAATCAACGCCGACGCCTCTTATCCGACAAAAGTGCCTTCGCCACCGTCACCACCTTCGCCTCCGCCGCCACCATCGTCACCACCACCACCACCAGCGCCACCTCCTCCCTGCCCTCAACCAAGTGACTGTGGAGACTCCTCCTTCTGTCCGAGTGATGAGACATGTTGTTGCATTCTTAAGCTTTTTAGTTCCTGCATAATCTATGGTTGCTGCCCATACGAGAATGCTGTTTGCTGCGCTGAATCTACATACTGCTGCCCTAGTGATTACCCGATTTGTGATGTCGATGATGGGCTCTGCCTCAGGGTAAGATTTCAAACAGACCGTTAGAATGCTTGAAGATACAGAAGCAAAAGTGTCACCGGGACAGATCTTTAGCTCAAAATTTCAGCTCCTATACGGCATAAAAATTAAGCTATTAGTTCAAGATCTTAGAAATCATTAAGCCATGGTTTTTAAATCTCATGGGAATTTGACTAACCTGTTTATGCATGACAGGGCCAGGGAGATCACCTTGGAGTGGCTGCGCGCAGGCGACACATGGCTAACTACAAGTTTCCATGGACCAAGTTTGAGGAGAAAAAGGAAACAAACCAACCTGTTCTCCAATGGAAGAGGAGCCTTCGCTGCAACGCGCTGAATTACATGGAATAGAATTCGTAATCCTTCAGCCAAATCAATGTTGTCATTTCTCTTAATTAGCACTTGTTTTTCTTCCAAGTAGGGCATTTGGCCATCAATGCTCTGCCTAACATCAGTGAACGACGATGTGTGTTGCAGGCTATATAAAGCAGAACGAATAAGATAAAGGGAAATTGAGATTGGAGTTTCTTTGAATCTTTATAGAGACAACAATTTTTATTTTTCCTTGCAGACTTCCCGTTATTTATCGTGGCTTGTGATTTTATTTTCAAGCCATGTTCAGTACTGTTATGTTAGTCCTTTTAATTTAGTTCCTGAGATTTAACATGATTGACATGCTTTAAAATTGCATTTTGTCTCAATTTTGAACAGCTAACTTTCTCTACCATTAGCCCCAGGATTTTCCTAGATTGTTGAAAGATTTTTTAACAAAACAAAAAACAAGAGAAAGGGGGAAGGAAAAAAATATATAATTCTATAAAATAATAACCATTTCATGTGAAAGATTAAGCTACGTGAAATCTTAAAATATAATTTATATAATTTTTTAATATATCCTCTTAAATAAAAATTATTTAAATTTAAAATTTTTACAGATTCACGTTAACTTGTGCTTAATTTTTATCAAATAAAATAAAAGTGATGAGATTTGAACAAGTAATCACTTGGTTAATAAGGTTCTGATACCATGTCAAAAAACTATCTCACTCAAAAGCTTAAGTTATTAAGTAAAACTCCGAGATATTATTTATATAATTCTCTAATATTTGCTACTCATGTAAATATATTGGGCCAAGATGAAAAGTTATCATCTAAGACAGTATTTGTTTTTGCAGTCCAGCTGTGTTTTTTAAAAAAAAATTCTTCAAATTATTTTTTTATATATATACTTTTGGATCTTTTTAATGTGACATAAATTTTTTAAAATAATAATAATAAATATTTTAATATATTTTTAAATAAAAAAATTCTTTAAAAAACAACTATATTAAAATCTAAAACACTGTTTAAGATCACGTACTTGAAGAAAACGCCCAAAATCAACTTACCCTTTTGTTGACAAGGCCATTTGTGACCAAGAGAGAAGAGTTTTCAAATTCCTGTTACAAGAATTCTAGGTCTTGACATCATACACCATCTGACTTTAATTTTAGGATGGAATTTTGTTCAGGGTAGCAGGAATTTTGTTCACGAACTCGAAAACTTTTTTGTGTGTTATTACAAAAAAAAATACAGCTAAAATAATTTTTTTTTTTTATAGCATGTGAGGAGAAATATTGTGGATTTAGATAGTATATCAATCATTTTTATTCTTCAATGCACTGAACAATTGTCTTAATTTGAGGGGTAAAGTTGTTTTTTTCACAGAATTAAAATGTCATTTGTTATTTGATTAGGGTAGTATAGTAAATTTATATTTTTTAAATACAATGAAATTAATTTGTCATCCTTAAAGTCAAAAAAATAGGTTTTTTTTTTTTCTAGGGTCAACTTTATTTGTGTATTTTCAACTTTATTTGCACAGTTAAAAGACGATGATATCCTTAAAAACTCAAAAGATTTTGGCCTTGCAAAAAAGGTTTTTCTTATTTTCATATATTTTTTCTACAGTAAAATAACATGTCTAGCTTTTAACTTTAAAAAATTTAAGCCTGACAAGAGAGGGCATTTTCTTCTATGTCATAAATTATTTTGTAATATTATGATGCCCTAAACATCTTTTTAATGATTCTAATTATTAAAATATCAATAAATCAATATAAAAAGCTGTCGTGCGTCATCACCCCCCATCAAATGGGTAGCATGTGGAATGCATTACGATGGCCAAAATCTACCAACCATCATGTCATCTAACATGTCATGTGGCGGCGTATTTGTTGGAGTGGTGTATTTGACCTGGTTAGTGGCGGTTCGGCAGTAATGAAAGTTTTTCCTCCTCCCCTTCTTTTTCTCTCTCATATGGATTGGTTTTCATGCCAAACCTTTAAAAATTCAAATATCTCCTCCGACTTGTATTTGTTTTAAAGTTGGTATTGATTTTTTTTATTATTTTAAAGTTTCTTGAATTATTTTTATTTCAATTTCAACAATCTGCGTTTTATTTCATAGAATTTATTTATCCAATTTGATCCTCATTCTTTTAATTGTTATTTTTTTATCCTTTTCATTAATTTTTTTTCGTCCTTTAGAATTTAATTTAATTTTTTTTAATTTTGGTCATTAATTTTTTATTGCTCTTTTTTTATTTATTTTTTTTATCTTTGTCTTAATTTCTATTGTTTTTCAATTTAATCACTAATTATTTTCTTTCAATTACTTTTTTGTGCATGATTTAGTATTCATTTTTTATTTTTTATTTTTTTCAAATTTGTTTATGATTGAGAATTTCGCTTCGTTATTTTTTTGTGTTTGTCTTCTACAATCATGGCCTAGTCCACCAGTTTCGATGATTAGCCTGATTTAAGTTTGATTTTTTTAAATCATTTTTAATAATTAATTTTTTTTAATTTTTATCATTTGATATTAATTTATTGGGCCTTAAGCTTCGTGATTTATTCTGATTTTTTTTATTTGTTAGGTTATCCCTATCTAATATCTCAGGTCGTGGGTTATTAAAGTTAAGCTGGGTTGACTCAGGTTTTTTTTGTTTGATCATCCAATATTTTTTTTTTCTATTTTTTAGGAGAATGTTTTGACTTTTTGAGAGTACCACGGGTTGCCTCGGGTTTTTTTTTTATATATTTTTGTTAGACCTACCTTTTTTAATTAGATTAAATTAATTTATTTCATTCTTTAACATTAAATTGGTCTAGTATTGCCTTAGGCCCCGTTTGTTTGCAGAAAAGTAGTTTTCTTTTGGAAAGTGAATTCCAGGAAAGTATTTTCCGATATTTGGTAGTGTACTGGAAAATGAACTGGAAAACACTTTCCAGTGTTTGGTTATGTTATGGAAAATGAACTGGAAAATAATTTATTAATGAATTATTTTTTAAAAAATTTATCTAATATATGAAAAATATTAAATATAAATATTTAATCACTTACAATAAAAGAATAAAATCTAAAAAGTGTAATAATGAATTTTTTTTTATTATATCTTATATTCATATATAGCTTATTTTATAAAATATAACTATATATGTCATATAATATTATAGAGATATAACCTTATGAAATTTTTCATAAATAAAACCTATTAATTTTTTTTTTCAATTTTAAAAGCTTAAAATATGTATTTTTTTCATATGAAGAAAGCCAAATTAGTTTATAGTAAGAGTTACATATTTAGGTTTTTTTTTTGTATGAAGATTTTTTTAAAAGATAAATAAATAAAAAAAATATTTTGATGGGTTTTTGGATAAAGATTTTTTTTTTACGAGTATAGGCAATTATCCCTTTAATATATATCAAATAAGCATCAAGAATATATATAAATATCTAACATCAAACATATTCATGCATAAATATTAAGTTTTGATGTTATATACATACATATTAGTTCAAATTAACAAACATAAACATGCTAGACCGAATTAAACATATAAAATTAACAAACTATATGTCAAATAACAAACATATAGTTTCTTATCATAGTCAAATCATCTTAGCAAGCAGGGCTGTAGTAATGTTGGTTCACAAAATTTTGAACCCAAATTTTCCTCAAATTAGCATTTTTTTCTATAAATGCTTTTGCCAACATTTCATTTTGGACCAAGTGATCAAATGCATCCCCAAGAGTGATCTCATCAAAGCCTTCAACCGTATACAACGAATTAACATCAAGTTGATTTTTGCCGATGCTTTGAATTGCAAGTGCTACATCTCCAATCTGTTCAGACAACTTTTCAACACCATCATCTTCACACATGCGATTTCTCTTCCTATGTTGCCTCTTTGGTGTACTAGAGGAAGATGTCTCTTTTTCCTTAGAAGTTTCTTCATATTCCCCTTCATTTTCAATTGAAATTGATTACTCTTCAGTGTTCTCTTCCAAGTTGACATCAGCATATGATTTGGCATAATTTTCGGTTGCCATGTCTTTTCCAACAACAATTGTCATTGCCTCGTACATATCAAGTTTTTTGTTGAGATACTTGTCATGATTGGGATGTGCCTATTCATAAAATTTAGAATATACAATTTTTTTTGTATGAAATTATATAACATTTTAGAAACAAAAGTAAATATAAAAATTACAAAGAGTATAATATTTATCATACCTTTACTTCTTCATCATATACATCTTTCGAAACTCTAATCATCTTCAAACAATCATCCGAGCCAAAGCGACTTTTATTTTTAATTTTGGTTATTATTCTCCATTCTTTTTCCACAATCTTGAGATGATTGTGCACATGTTTAGGCTCGCATTGCACGTTGAACTTTTGACTGATTTCTGTAGCCACCTTAACAAAAGATTCTGCTTTAAAGGTGGAAGAAGGTTTGCTTTCTTGAAGTGCCTCCTCAGCTAATATCTCAAGTAACATGTGAGACATAGGCTTAGACCATATGAAGTGTTTGCCCTTGCATTTTTCATTCTGTGTGGAACTCATTTCTACAAAAAAAAATTACAAATTTATACAAAATAAAATCATATAATATTTAGATTTAATAAATTTCATATAAAAACTACAATTAATAATTAAAAGAGAATACATAAAATACATAAGAACTTATAATAAAATCAACATCTTCTCCAAATACATAACAAAGATAATACAAACTCAAGCAAGACATAATAAAAATAAACACATATAATTAACACTCAATTACTAGTTTCTTTGAGTGTTATAATCATTTCACATGGTTGATGCAATCATTTCTCTTTTTGTTATCCACTCCCTATTCTCTTTCCTGTCCTCCCGTTGACTTAAGTTGATTGTTCGTCTAATTGGTTCACTTTCCTAACATATTTCTTCCATAAGAAAGTTATAAGGATCAACTCCTATTATGTGATTATGAATAATACAACATGCAAGCACAACATCTACTTGCGTTTCATAAGACCAAAAAGATTTTTCATCAATTGATCTAAAACGACTCTTCAAAATACCAAACCCTCGCTCAATAGCGGTTCTCAATGAAGAGTGTCGAAGATTAAATAGCTCCTTTTTATTTTCTGGTGAACGTTCTGTAAACTCATTCAAGTGATATCGAACTCCACGAAAAGGAGAAATGATTCCTTTTCGAATACCGTAACCAGCATCACCGAGATAATATTTCCCTACAAATTTAAAAAAAAATATATATTACTATCTTTATGTAATAAGAAATTTTATATGTTTATTGCATATAATACATACTTTATTATATACCTTCTGGAATTTTTAGACCATTAGGTCTTGATAATGTATCACCTAAAACCCGTGAATCATAGGCATTTCCTTCCCAGCTAGCTAAAACATATATAAACTTCAAATCAAAAGTTATAGCTGCTAAAACATTTTGTGGTGTTCCTTCTTTTCGACCTCGAAACTTTCCTTGAATCTCAACAGGAACATTTGCAGGAACATGGGTACCATCAATTGCTCCAACACAATCCTATATAAACATGAAAAATAACCTTTTCTTCTAGATGTAATTAATTAATGTATAAAAATATTGGTATTGTTTTCACACCTTAAAATAAAGATAGAATCTTCGATTATTCATTATCTCTGCTGGAACTGTATCCTCTAGATCTTTAATAAGGTGTTTGTATAACTTAAGAACTACTTTTAAAACAATTCTAAAGTAACGATGGATAGTTTCAACAGACCTATAGTATATACCACTAATAACACGAAATCTTTGGTTTTGGCCTACAATTTGTAAGAACACAATTATTTGCTCCCTAATAGACACATTTTGAGTTGATCGTAATAGGTCACAACTTGTGAGAACATCACACAATTTATATAAGACAACAGGTTTCATACGAATTTGTTCAACGCAATGTCTATCACCTCGATTCAAAATGCTGTCAATATAGAATTCTCGTTGAGCAATTACATTTATACGTGGTTCTCTTGGTATATAAATTCTATTTCTTTCTTGTTCAATAATAGTTACCCTTATAGCTATCACAGTTACAGCTGCTCCCATACATGTTGCATGAATTATCTTACTATCCATAACATGAAAGTGAAGTTTTCTAATAACAAAACCTAAAAATTTAGGGAAATAAATATTTAGAAAAACATATAAAATACTTACACAGTCAATATAATAAATTATGCTCAAAGAAGCTAAAAATGTATAATAGTTATGGCAATGATATCTGATTCCCTAAACAAACAATGTCTTAAAATATATTATTTAAGACAATAAAATTCAATTTCTCGATGATAAAACCCTTTTGAAAATTATACAATTCATAAGTTCACAACGATCAATAAGATCAATTATATTTTTCTATAATTTAAATCATTTTAATTCTTAAAAATAATCTGATTATCGAATAATTAAATAAAAATAAGTTTCGAAAATCACCTCGCATGCAGCAACACAACACACGATCAAGTTCATGGCTAGGTTCAATTCAATTCTATTTTGATTTGTTAGTTATAACCATGGAGATTGTTGAGTTTAGGTACTAATAGGCAGGCAAGGCTGGTCTATAATATTTGGATGATAAACAAACTAATCAACCCAATCATTAGTTACAAATTAGGGAGATTTTATTGTTAATCTCTATTTTTAGGGAACAATACCTACTTAGAGTTGTATTACATTAGATTTCATTATATTATTAAACACATAATTTATAATTGAAATTACAAATATAGTATAATTAGTTCTCATGATCTGTGCAGCATTCTACTACAACCACCTGAACAAGCTACAGCAGCCTATACCTTTGCTTAGCTCCTTATGATCCTTTATAAAAAAAAAAAAACCCCACCGTTCCCCAGCTCTTGCATTGCAAATCTCTAACTCTCTCCTATATTACGACAACATTTCATGGGTTTCTTTGTTTTTTCTGTCGGTTTTACCCTTATTCGGTTTCTTTAATTCCACTGGGTTTTCCCTCTGCCGGTTTCCCCTCATTCTCTAATTCCCCTGGGTTTCCCCTCATTCAGCTTCCTTCCTGTTTTCTCTGTTCTCTCTTGCCATTCACTGTTCGTTCTTTAAAGTCCTTAACTTTCTCTCTTGACTGTTCTCTCTCGGTTCTTTCTCGCCATTCCCCTGTTCTCTAAGGAAGCAGGACAAAATCACAGATTCAAGGGGCAAGGGGCAGGAGGGCTAAACCTCAAGGACCTGCTCCTTCTTCCCAATTCTCATCCCTCTCTCCCCCGGCTATATGCACTGGTAACGCTGGAAAAGTGAATTAAAAAGAGAGCAAACAACAGATTCACTAATTCCCCCTCTTTACTTTGCCTCTCTCTCTTTGTGCTGGATCCAGGGATGGGGAAATAGGTAAAGACTGGATGGGGAAGTTTGGGGATTTTTATTTCTCTAAAGAAGTTGCCGAATGTGCAAGAAAAAATGTGCTTTTTATAGCTTGTTTGTGATGAATTTGGTTGGTTTTTTCTGTGAACTTGTTTGAACGTGACGAGGTAAGATGAAGAAGAAAACTGAGTGTGGGAAAAAAATTGACAGGCAGAAGATAAACCATGATGGATTGTTTGAACAGAAAATACAAAAATAGAGAAATAATAGTTTTTTTGGGAACAGACACAACAAATTAGACAAGATCAAAGGATTTTTTGCTATAATTCTTACAGATCTATAAACGAAGAAGATAAAAACATAAAGGAAATAATATAGAGAAATAGAGAAATTTGAGGAAAAAAATACCTGAAATAAAGAGTGTTCCAAAGATATGATTCTCAATTCTTCCTATTTCAACTATTGCTTCAATTGTTTTTGGAAAGAGACACACAGAGAGGGGGGTTTGAGAAGTGTTTTATGTAAAGATAAGAAAGTGTTAATTTCCTTTTGACAAGGAAAGGAAAACATTTTCCTGTGATAAAAGATAGTTTTTCTTTTGACCGGAAACAACTTTCCTTTGACTAATTTTCCAAATGGTTACCAAACATGGAAAAATGAGAAAAATGAATTCCAGGAATTTGGTTTCCTTAAAACAAACAAGGCCTTAGTTTTTTTGGTGTTCTTTATAGATCTTGCTCTTTTAACAAAAAAAAAATTAATTAAATTAATTTATTTCATCCTTTAACATTGAATTTATTTTATATGGAGCTTAGTGGAGCCTAAGTTTGGAATTTAACGATATGCAATTTTAGGAGATTAACCTCGGCTTAAAAGATTTACCGAGATTTGCTTGGTTTTCCCTTTTTTTTTAGATATTTTTTTCGGTTTCATCCTTAAATCCTCAAACCTTTTCTTACCTTATAAGATTTATAATCTTGAGTTAATTTCATCACTAGGATTTGCTGGTATTTTTTAACCTTTTTTTATTCATTGATTTTTTTCCAGAATTTAATTTTCATCGTTTGGATTCTTGAGAATTGAAAGTAGAGCTAGTAATTTTCTTTCTTTTTTTATAAAACATTTACGACGTTTTATCATTATTTTCATACACTTTAAAAAAATTAGGCCGGCCCTCAACAAAAACACGGGCTGGTTTTGATCAAACAATGGCACATGAATTTTATGTCTCCTTTTCGGGAAAAGAACAACATGCTTTGATACTAGTGTTGAAAAAAATTAGCAGTGTAGAAAAAACAAAATAAACATGTTTCTATCACTAATTTAAATATAATCACATTAAATAATAAAAATATCATGTTTATTATTCATTGTTTAAATATTATAGTTTTGAAACCTGGTCCGGTCCGATGAATCGATCCGGAACCCTGCCTATTAGGGGCTGGAACCGGACCGGGTTGATAAAAAAATAGGAAAAGTCATGACCCGGCCTACCCGGCAGGTTGACCCAGTGACTCGGCAAAACCCGGTCAATAACCCGGTTGCAACCCGTTGACTTTTGTTTTTTTTTTACTAAAACGATGCCGTTTTCAATTTTTTAAAAAATAGAAATTGACCCGGCTGACCCAGCGACCCAGTCAAAACCCGGTGACCTGGTCAAACCTGGAATCCGGGTCTTGGACCGGGCCGGCCACAGGGTGAGTTTAAAAACAATGCTAAATATACTTTGTCTGAAGAAACAATTTTTCTTAAAATTGGCAGAAAGTTTTCTTATTATAGTCATTTCTTCTATGTTTTTTTTTTCCTTGTTAATATTAACAAATATATTTATAAGGGTGAAAAGTTATAACCTTTGTCATAATGTAACTCTTCATTATTTTTCTTTATATTACTTTATTAATATAAATAATATTGATATGGATTGGATTCACCATCATGCAATTTAAATAATACATGATGTTAATAATGATATTTTCTATATATATATATATATATATATATATATATATATATATATATATATAAAACTGTTTATATGCTGCGTGGTCTATAATATTGTTTAAATGCTGCGTGGTCTCTGAGAGGTTATATAGTCAACGAAATAGGTCGGTCCACCCCACCCGTCCAACTGGGGACCAATTTAAAGCCGTTGGCTCAGCAACCGTAGCTTTTCAACTGTCTGTCCTTGGCAACGCCGCCCACTCATAATGATTAACTTAGTTTCCCTCTCAAAATGATTAAATCGTTCAATTCATACCGGAATTTCCACCACAGAACATTTTACTGAACCAGAAAATTGTTTTCTTTCTGGGTCACAGCAGTATGCTGTTAGTCCATTCAAAGCTAAGAAATTCGAAAGAACCTGGTATTGCACAGGATTTATGTTTCTTGACAATAGATGCCCAAGGAGGTGTTGAAGTAAGGTTGTTAATTTGTTTCTGTTTCGTTTGGAATAGCCAAAACATTTTATATTAATTCAAAAAATAGAATAAAACCGAACAAATTTCATCTCATTTTAAATCTCGATTCGTTCCGGATTTTTCGACTAAATTCTACCTAGAACATTCCAGTTTCATTCTACATGTTCCGTTCCGCTTTTGAAAAGCCATTGAATCAAATTGAAAAATTTAATTAATTAAATCATCCAATTATAAAAAGCTTTTTTCATTATTATTTCAATAACAATGATATTGTTAATAATATTGAAAATTATTATTACTATTTTTATTAATAATTATATTAATTTTTTAAAATTAAATTTATCACTAATATATATGATTTATATTCATGTTGTTTTTTTCATGTTTATATTTTGTACGAATTTGAGCAAAACAAAGGATGCTTTACATTTCATTAGCCTTGATAACATTAACCTAACTTTATATTTAAAATATTTGTGTTGAAACATTTTATTTTCATAATATTTTGATATTGTGTTTAAGTTGAATTACTTTAAGTTAAAAACCTATTTAATCTTGACTATTTAGGAATATTTTAAATTTTAAAATTACATTTGTTTGGTATTGTGTTTGTATTGCATAATTTATAATTAATTTATCTTGAATTTGAATTATGTTTGTTGAATATATATATATATATATATATGAACAGTACAACCCTGAAACGGCACGCCGAAACACTCCGAAACTGAAATATTCCATTCCAATTGAAAAAACAAAACACCTATCGGAAACAGAATTGACAACCTTGGTTTAAAGAGTAGTGATTATGGTTTTTCAAAATATTTTTTACTCGGAAATATATTAAAATAATATTTATTAAAATTTTTAAATTATTTTTGATATTAGAACATAAAAATGATTTGAAAACACCCGAAAACATAATTTTGAAGCGAAGAACAAAATAACTAAAATAAATTAGTTTTTAAAAAAATATTTTTAAAACATAAAAATAAATAGACCCTAAATACGGAAG
>Ga0325414_1006756_pt1 | contig 12192 bp, 9 predicted proteins | sample PopdelMetagenome_8_FD_206183 | JGI IMG/M metagenome (GOLD analysis project Ga0325414, IMG submission 206183) | Populus deltoides microbial communities from Bellville, Georgia, United States - Leaf-PdKOR-R3 | ecosystem: Host-associated > Plants > Phyllosphere > Phylloplane/Leaf | place: USA... | reverse complement strand
TTTTTTAATGTAAAGGAAGATTATTCACTCGACACATTCGATAGTAATATTTATTTTCCTTTTTCACTGCTTGGAGGACATTAGTGCAAATTAATTGGGTTATTTTTGGTTTATTGCAACGAAATAAAGGAATAGAAAGGTAACATTTTAAAGAAAATTAGCACAATATTGAAAAACAAGACTTTTTTTTTCAACTGATCAGAATATTAATATTTAAAAATTTATTAAATAGGCATGAGAGAGCAGATAGAAAAAAAAAAATCTTAAAAACACACATTACCACATTATTAATTTCATTTGAAAAATTTTGGAGAGACAAATATAACAACATCAAAAAAATTACTAACTATAACCCAAGTAGACATATTTATTATAAAAAACAAGTGAGTCGCTTGTTATTTTTTTGGGTAATAAATATGATATTTGGGTTATAAATGAGTCACTAACTAACATTAAAATTTTTTTTTAATGATATTAATAGTGTTGTAATAGGAGTGTTGACATGTTTTTGAGATTTTTTTTTCTTCTATTTATTTAATTATTTTTTTAGATATTACTATTTTAAAATAGCAATAAAAAACTATCATGTTTTTCTGTTATTTCACTTATTTTTTTAGAAAAACAATATTAAAAAAATATATATACGCTAATAAGTAAGAATAACAAAATCTATGTTGGGTCCCACTTTTGTCGACCAAAATGACAACGTACGGCATCAACAGGGTTAAATTCAAGGTCTCGGTTCGCATAGCTGTAAAGCCTGTACTAGCCAATGAACGCGTTTGATGGATGGGCTTGTTTTAGTGTACTTATAGGACGTGGGCTTTGTTGTGGGTCCTTTGTACTGTTACTGTATCCTTTTTTTTCTCTTGTTTTTTTTTATTATATAAAATTAATATATTTTAAAATTGTTTTAATATATAGATATTAAAAATAATTTTTTAAAAAATATATTAGTCTAATATATTTTTAAATAAACACTTTATCTTGTCGGTAAATCTTTCTTGGCCTCTTTATATTGGCTAAATCAGCAATTATTAATGGTGCTAATACACTCCAACTAAACATCACAATGATAGCTGCAGCTCTTTTGGATTTTTTTAGTGAAGAAGAAGAATCCAATGGAAGGTTGCCGAAACAGTGCGTGGAATTGCTAATAAAAAAGAAATAAAAGAAAAAGGAGAAAAGCCACCGACAGTTTTGATTGGCTAGCATGTGGGAATGTCTGGGATAAACAATTATAAAAGGGTGGTTCTATAAAGGAGGAATATAGGAGCCACGGCTATAATCTTTTTGTGAGGCAATTCCTGTACGGTCACAGTGAAGACATCTAATCCACCGACAGAGTTTGAGCACGAACTCTTTGTAAGACGTGGGTTCCTTAAATCTTGAGATTTTCCTTTTATATAATCTTGAATTTTGATTTCTTCTATGGTGTGCGAATTGATCGCTGTTTCGGAGATTTATTAGCCTTTGAACAGAAATATAGCAAAAGAAACCACACATCCATTCAAGTGGTGCACGAAGAATCACTCCTAGAAAATTAATAAAAATAAAAATACTAATAGAAAATATTTTGTCGTTGGATTAATAATTTCATATGGAAATTGTGACAGAATAAAATAAATATCCATAAGTAATTTCATTGACATTATTAACATGTCAAATTACAAACAAAATTTCATTAACAATTTAAAAATAAATTAAAACTCGATAGTACTCTCCCCTCCCCATTTTTTTTTCCCCATTTTTTTTTCTTCTTCATTCAAGTAGAATTACAACAACCTCTCTTTCTCTTTTTTTTCTCTCTCTTTCACATACATACATTTTATTAATTTCAGTGCCCCCACAATCCAGCCACCCAACCCATCAACATCAATGTAATTTTTGTCAAGTAGGGTTAGCTTCCCTTTCTTGATTCTATTTTTTCTAAAGTTTCACTCCACCAAGTAAGCTAACCCACTTATTTTTGTTGTAACTTATTTATATTTTAAATTGATTTACTGAAATTTATCTGTATTTGTAATTTACTTGAATATTTAAGTGTTTTACTTGTTTTATAATGATGATTTTGTTGTATTAATGTATGATTTGTATTTTAGAGTTTGTTTGAGATTTGAGATGAATGAATTTAATTTGTCACTTAATGAGACTGGGAGTAATTTTATAACTTAGATGTGTTAAAATTGAAAAAAGTGATGGATAATTTAATAAGTACCGATTGATTTTTGTCAATTTTATGTTTAAGTTGAAAATTTTGGGAAAATTAAATATGTGTGGAATTGATAACATATGTTTATACTATTTTTCACACTGATGCTCAGTGCATTTTGATTTAATTTTTGAATTGTGTTCATTATTTTGTTAGGTATTACTTCTTCGTCAACTAATGGTGTCAATGATCATACCGTAAATTTAGATGATAATTATGAAGAGGCACTCTATATAAAGGTTATAGACCAAGGCTAAATCACTAAAAACAATAAATCAGGTATCTTTTTTTTTATAGAGCCTATTTCAAGCAAATGGATAGTAGACTAAAATGATGGCTTTTTTTATATAATATTTTTTTGGCCAATGGTGTTATTTTTTCTAGAATTATTTTAAGTATTTAATTTATTTGAAAATAGGTTTCTTGAATTGATTTTCAGGCTTACCAATATTGAAGCTCCTTGTTTTATCACCTTTACGATGAAGTGATCATTCTAAGAGCCATTGTTTTAATAAAGCAAGCTTTATGACCATCATGAATGGATATATATGGTAGGTGTTTGATGGAGAAAGTTTAAGATTAGATAAATAATTTTTAATTGGAGTTACTAATGTTTTAAAATTTGGAAACTATTTCTTGTATCTAATCAATTAAGGAAAGGTTTTGCTAGAACAAGAGCAATGAGGCATTTGTCAAGAGAGTGATGGAAAATCATAGTGCAACTAGATAATTTTAAATCAATTAATGTTATATTATTGTAAAATAGTATTCTTTTATTTTATTACCTAATTATTGTTAATAAATTTATGTACAAGGTTGAGTGATTTTTGGTACAATGCCTATAAACAAGCAATTAAAAAGGCTGGGTTAGATGACATAGAGAAGTGGAAAAACTATAAAACGAGGCATGTTACACAACATAATTGGGATTGTCTCAACAATTTGTGATTTGAAAAACTTTTACAAAGTGCTCATGATATGGTACACAAAATAAAAATAAAGAAACTCATGGTTCGATAAGCAAACACACCAAATGAGTGATTTCATTTATAATCATGCAAAACATCTAATAATAACTTTTTGTTATATATTTTATTATTTTCTTGAATTTTTAATTATATGTTTATCTATGAGACTTTTAAAAAACTATTTAATATTTTTAAAGAAAAAATCTTGGGTGAGAATCGACTCTAGTGGAGTTACTTGAGAAAAATCATATAAAATAGAATGATAGGGAAAAAGAGAAAAAAAATATATCGATACAAGAGCGAAAGTGTTTTTGTAAGTTTTTTTTTATAGTTATCATTGGTTTAAGATTGTTTATTTGCATTAACAATATGAAATATAATTGAATTTGAGAAATTTACTTTTTTGCGTTTTATATGAGACATATAATGACGACATGGTTGCAAAATTCAGTAAAGACACTTCCACTCATTCTCTTCATGATTCTCAAGTGTGGTTGGAGAATTGACTTCAGTGGATTTATATGAGAAAAAATATATAAAAAAGAAAGATAAGGAAAAGGAGAAAAAAATAATCGACACAAAGGAAGAAGTGTTATAAGTTTTTTAATAGTTATAATTGGTTTACGATTGTTTATTTGCATTAACAATATGAAATATAATTGAATTTATAAAATTTACTTTATTTTATATGAGATATATAATGCTAACATGATTGCAAAATTTAGCGAAGACACTTTCACCCATCCTTTTCGTGATTCTCAAGTGTGGTTGGAGGCTGTTGCAAGTGATAGACCTAATAGAAATCGAGTTTATGATTTGCTTATAGCATCAGCTCGAGAATTGAAGACGAGATGTATTGTTTTAATTGTAGTCACACCATATTTTAGCCCAAGCTATACATCACATGAATTTGATGAGATTATCCATAAAATGGGTTTAGGAATAAATACTTGTTGAGAAGGAGAATATAAGAGTAAAACACCTATAAGAAAATAAGATGTATTGGACTCAACTAAGTGTAACTATAAGTGTACTTTTTTCTCATCTTCTTAAATCTTCCGATTAATGATCTTATCCTCCCTCTCCACCTTCATCTTTTTATCACCTTTAATGTGATGTATCGGGTATATATAATTCACATTGTTGATTTGATTGTATTTTAATTTGAATTTTAATGGTTTCTTACTAGAATTTTAATATATTATTGATATCTATTTTTTCTTTAAAAGCATTTATATATGGAATTTTATCTATCTCATTATTGTGCACTATTTATATGAATTTGTTAGTGAAAACTCATAGATCTATGTAATCCATTTTAGCATTACTCATTGTGAAATTTGTATAAGTTAATTTTTGGAGATGCTTTTTCATTATGATTGTGAGTTTGTTACGAGCAATTAATTGTTGGTTTATGGATTATAACAAACGAAAAAAAATAGAAATCTCTTATGGAATTGCCAATGAAAATGTAGTTGTAACGACATTTCCACTAGAAATTTCACACCTATTTTAGAATTTGTTTTTTAGACTTATAGAATGTGTGGAAACTTACTGATGGAAAACCGATGAACAATTCTATTAAGAAAATAAATGTTAATGGAATTGTTGATCAAATAGAAAATTAGACGAGATGTTTTTTGACAATAGTATTTCATTATTGATTTCGTTAGCATTTTTCAATGCTAACAAAATCTTTATTATGCGTCAACAGAATATTCCATCAATATTTTATAGGTTTCTAGTAGTGAGTGGTATAACTAACAAAATAAGAAAGGTACATAATTTTATAGAGATGATTTCTATATAAAATTAATCATTTTTATAATTAAATTTCATGCCTAAAATGCAATTTTCTTATATAAAATGGAAATGCTAAAACATGACCCTATATGATGCTAAACATCTCTTTGAAAACAAAAACATTTAGCAAACTATTATTCATCCTCCATCTCCTTCACTATTTTTTTATTATATATTTTAGTTTACTCAAATCTTGTATTGCATGTGATAATCATTGAAACTTTAAATGAATTTGGAACTTCTCACGATTGATTATGGATTGAAGTATCTAGGCTTAATTTTTGGGATAAGGTATTCACGCTTGGTATTCTCTACAAAAAAATAGGTCTTCTATGCATTTAGGGACCTTTGATTTGGTAAAACATAAAGAAAATATGTGAGATAAAAAGAAATAAAAGTATGAGAATAAATTTAAAGTAAAGGTTATGCACTTGTTTTTTTCAATGATCTCATGTGTTGATGGTCCTAGGTATTTATACGCTCTAATCAACGAGATTATATGACTTACTTGATAAAGTACGTGTAGCTTACTTGACAAGGAGTAAGGTAACAAACTTGTATTTCTATAAGATAAATCACGATAAGAAGTTATGTTGTTATTGAAGATTGTTGTTTTGACCAAAGAAAATAACAATAAGTCACATAGTTCAACAAATAAAATGATTTGATTACATAGTCTAAAATGTAGCCAAAATAATATTCTTCTAACCAAGATGCAAGCCAATAAAATGATTAGTACAAGAATTAGCATGTGAAGATTCTACAAGCTTTAATGGCTTCTAAAACAAGTAATTATGTAGTGTCATACTAACATCTTTGAGACTGTAACAACACATGAGTAAGCATTGCTCTGCATGCTAGAGACTCATTTAGGCTTATTTGAAATTTATATGGGGTTGGGTTTTGGCCAACCCATTATTGACCGTGCATCTTTATTTTTTTCTAGCCTAAGGTTAAGAAATAGCTCAACTAGAGTAGCTAGAGGTTAGACTGAGGCCAAACCCAAGTGACTGGACACCTTTGCTACCTAGTTTAGTTTTTATGCTCAATCCTAATCAATATAACCTAACACCAAAGTTACATAGTTTGTGGGGTGGTTAAGCTTACCTAAACATATCGAACAACAAAGTTTTCAGATACATGTTGGGCCAAGACCCATATTGGACAACTTGTTATCTAATTTATCTTTTTTTAAAAAAATGAATAGAAGTATCATTATAGATTCATAAAAAAGGTAAATTACTCTAAACATCTTATTTTTTGTCCTTAAAAAAAAAACTTCGTAACCAAGTTTTTGAATATTATACTTTGCAACCTTTGTCAAAGTAAATTTTAAAAATCAACGAAAAAATAATAATGCCTTCATATATATTTAAACATGAAAGTTAATCATTACCACATAACTCATTCTCTTTTTTTTTGCTAACCTTTTCTTCTCTCTCATGCTTTCTCTATCAAACACATATCTAGCAAGAAATTCAAACACAAATCCACTAGATGAGGTCGTAAAAACTAGTTAAAGTTAGATAAGGTTTGGTTTTAAGGTTATGAGGAAAATAGGAATGTCAATTACATCTATTGCCAAGAAATTATCAATAGTTGTGTCGTCTTTGATACAAGAGTTACAATAACAAACTGCATTAAAAAGAACTTTTTTTTATCCAATATCTTCTTGGATTTAAACTTTAGGTATCTAATAATGCATTCTACTTTAAAAAATACCATTCTCATCCTTTAAATGATATAGTTAACCACTATAAAAGTTCTAGTATACAAAGGTTGATGTGTAAAAGCTAATAATTTTAGTACTATAGATCTTAGTTTTATTTGGTTGGTGAGGGAAATGATGGTGTGGGTCTTAGTTAAAGTTTGATAGTTGTCAATTGAGAGAGAAAGACAAAGGGCTTACCACTATAAGGAGAGATGGGCTAGGGGGTTGAGAACTATGTTAGAGAGATAGGGGAAAAATATTGAAAATAATGAAGGCTAGGTTTTTTTTATTTTTTTTATTTTTGTTTATATGTTACTATGTTTTGAAAACAGTTTTGAAAACAAATGGCTATTTAGCCATTATTTCAAATATAATGGTAATCTTATAAATAAATACACATTTCTTTTTACTTTTTTTTTCTAGCACCAACTTTTAAAGATGTAAAGTATTATTTGCCTTAAGATTTCAGGTTACGAAGTGTAATATTTGAAAGCTTGGTTACAAAGTGAAAAAAATAACCAAGCCATAGATGTTTAAAGTAATTTACTAAAACAAAGCCCTTGTATTATAAAAACTTTTACAATGTTGGTTTTGTTTCAGTGATGTACTTCTAGCTATTACCATAACATTACAAAAGGATGCATATCACGTATAACATATTGACTTTATACATGCTACAATGTCATTTAATAAGAAGAAGAAGAAAAACATTAACATATAATAAAAATATTATAAATCATCTAATTGGTAAATTTATCAATAATTTTCATATTAATTGTATGTTAGATCGTTCATAATTTTTGTAATGATCTACACATGTTAATTTCTCTTTTAAATAATATATATATATATATATAAAATAAAAATGACTAAACATGCATAATCAATACTCAATGTCTTATAAATTTGCATCTTGTAACTTATTTATCTATTTATATGTACTTTGATAATTCTTATGATTTTAAAAAAACACATAAATATTTAAGGTGCTTGTATTTTAAAGGCTTCAATACAAAAGTGAAATATAAATTCTCAAGAAAACTATAAAGTATGAATTAAAAAATCCAATAAATAAAATTTATATGGATCAAGAAGATTGAGAGCATTTTCTATTTTGCTAATAATGCACTTGAAAAACAAATCCCATATAAGGAGGTTGTTATCATCTCCATATATATTCCATAAATAAATATGTAAGTAGTACTTAACCTAATATATAACATAACAAGAAACAAAAAAAAAGGGATACCCAATGTTATAAAAATTGTTATAATCTCTAGAGAAACACCATTATCTTCCTTTGTGACTGAAAAAAGGCTAAAAAAAAAAGAAAATAGAGAGAGAGAGAGAGAGAGAGAGTTGTGTTAGGAAGGGACAAGTGAGGAAAAAAAAAAAGATCAGCTCAGAAATCAATAAGAAGAGAAAGGGAAAAGAAGGCCACTAAAGTGTCATTGTGGTTCCTCTAGCTAAATGCGTTGGATAAAAAAAAAATCTTGTTAAGATAAATCCAATAAGAACCACCATTAACTAGCATGTTTATTGCACACATCAAGCCCAATATCTTTTTCTTTTCTCTAATTTAATCTTTAGTTCTTTAAAAAATCGTTAATTGAATCTCTAAATTAGCTGAACTAGATAACATGCAAGAAAGATTATTTTTTTCTTGATGTAGTCCCTAATTATTCACTGACTTTTCAATTTAATCCTCAAATTATCTTAATTGGAAAACATGCAAGGGATAAAAAAAGAAACAAAAAAAATATTGTCACACATATGTTCACATTGTGTAACCAGCTGATAGTATTATATAACACTCACTTGATTCTCCATTCTATAAGCTATTAGTGTGAGCGTATAAATCATCATTATGATGCCTACCATAAAATTGTTATTAGAAGCCTAAATTATCTCACAAGTTATTAGTGAAGCACTTGCACAAATTAACTATTCTCTCTAATTACTTTGTATGGTACGTTTGTGGCTTTACTCTCTATGAGATAATTTTATATGAATTGAGGTGTGTAAATACCTAATATCACCAGGTAACAACCATAAACAATAATACAAAACCACATACAATAATCACAATACATACATTTATATGCTTTTATTCTTTTTACTATACATGTTTGTTAAATTAGACATCAGAGGGTTCTTTATCTTGATAAATGACTTTTTTTTGCAAGAATTCATAAGCCACAAGCTCAGCCTAATTTAAAAGAAAAGTTACAAAACTCATAGCACCAATACTAGAAAGGCCCAATTTCAATTTGAAGTTTTTCTAACTTCATCAATGGTGCTATTCGTAGGAAATTAAAGAAAGGGTAGTTCATTCTCTTTTTAAATATCACTAAGTTTTTCCATAACCAATAACTTAAAAACACTAGAATATGAGAGAGTAATTAACGTCCTTATCATAAATACATCAGTTCTTCCATATCTCCACCAAATTATTTATAAAATAAAAGTTTTCATAAAAGTTGTTTTAACAACCCTAAAACATCTTTGAACCTTGTCACTCCCTCAACAAATGACACTACAACTAGCTCCATTATATGTGCTATAAAGTGTTTGTAGAAAACTTTATTTCATTAAAGAAATAGTTTAGACTAACGTATAGGAAAGTAGAAATAAGAACAGTCATACTCTAACCCTATGTAAAAACAACTCCTACCATGAAATTCATTCTCAAGCTAGATGCTCCAGGTTTGGACTCCAAAGATCTAAAAATAAAGTGTCTATAAGTCCTAGCTAAAAACATGGTTATCGCCATCAATCCACATCCAAATCTTATTCATCTACTCCTTATAAAAAAAAGATCCCAATACGAGATTAGGTCAATAATGATATGAACTTTTGAGAATAAATATTATTTCCATCAAGTGGAAGATTATCTACTTTCTAATCGAGTGTCGCACACCTATCTCTCTCAGGATTGCATGTCCGAGAAGAAGGATTTAAACAACTATCATAGACTTATAAACCCAAGAGAACATGACCATAAACTAAAATTTGGCTCTATTATTGACTTTTATGATATTTGTACCAAACTCACCTCCCACTTTAGCATAAACATACTTGCTAAAACAATAATATTTAATTTTTTTTTGTCATCACACAACAAGAAGATAAGAACACTAAAGCATATCTAAAAACATTTGACGAGGAAATTCTGAATATGGAAGATCTACTTTAACCTATTGCCATAAAGGCCCTAATTAATAGGGTCTATAACTATATTTTATGGGAACGACTATACATGCTACCTAGTCAAACTCCCTTTAAAGTTAAACAATTAATAAAAAACTACATCCTTATAAAAGAGGTAAGTATGACTAAACAAGGACACTTTTGGTTCTGATAATAAATAAATAAAAATAATTTTCCAACCACCATTGGTCTCTTACCATACCTATGGCATCTAAAAAGATTCCAAAAGGGTTCGTTCATAATTAATTGATGTTTCTTGAGCTCATGACCATGCTTTTAAACACCATGCAAATTGAGGCATTGGTTATCATTAAAGGAAGAAAACTTATGCAATATTCCCCTCCTATGATGAATGATGTGAAAATATAGAGCTATAATAAATTTTATCTTTTTCATCGTGATAATAGACACGATACCAAGGATTGTTATACCTTAAAAAGATATAGAAAGATCAATTGTTAAGGGTTACTTCTAATAGTTTGCCAGGAGAGAAATACAGCCCAAACAAAAAAAGATAAATGTTGGTTTATCTCATAATGCATTTGACACGAACAAAGAGTTGAAGTTTTATCTCAAGTGTAAGAATGTCAAAGTAATAAATAACCCGGCAAGACCGAGGTCAAACCACAGGGAGGTCAACTATATATATATATATATATATATATATATATATATATATATATATATATATTAAAAAATAGTAAAGAGATCTTTAAGATGTGAGATTAATATGAGGATTAAACAATAATAAAAACAGATGTCAAGGTTAGAGGGTCCACTAATAGTACTAGAAATAATTAAGATAGTATAAATTTTTTATTACTCAATTGGAAACCACACACAAAAGAGGTTCCAATCGGATGATTTATCCTTAATAGTTCATTACAAATTTTTAACATGATCATATTAATTATCTTATTTTAGTAACACCATACTTTTAAATATTATCAGGAATTCATGATACTAACTTATGTTAACAACAAATCAAGCTCCTCTCATAACAACGATGTCGGCCGAAGACTATGAAGAATCAAGCATTTATTGTACCAAGTGTTATACAATACAAATCTAGATTAATCATTTAACAAGCAAGGTATTATGAATTAGTATGATAAAAAGATAATACTTATTAATACAAACTTTTTTGGATATAAACATTGAAGTTCATGTTGAGTTTATATTATACATATTCTAACACCATTAGTGAAATTTTTTCACCTTGACAATATTAACTTAGCTAGACATAATGAAGAAGAAGAACATAAATAAACAAGATAAAAATATAATTATGATATAAGTTAACTAAGAGTACTAAATGAAATGAAAAACATAAACAAGAGATTAATGAAAATAAAACATGAAATAGAATTTGAACATTACAGAGAGAGCAAGTAAGAAAATGATCTTGATCTGAAAATCAAGATGTCTAAATGAATGGCAAATACCTCCTTTTATAGGCTAAAATTTGGAACTATTCATTTGGTCTTTGATTATTGATGTAGTGGCCAACTATTGATTTAGTGGACTTGGTGGACAACAGCACTCAAGCATTTTGGCTGGATGAAATAACATTGATGCAATCAGAATTTGACAAAGTATTCTTCATGAAAGTTGTTGGAAATTGTCTTATCCTTCCACCCTCAATATTTCAGAGCATTTGGATCACTATAGATCAAGATATGGCTAAAATACTGAGTAGTTCTTTTTGTGGACGTGGTGGATATCTCTCAAGCTTTTGTCTGGATGAAATGTCATTGCTAACATCAGAACTTGAGCAGGTGGTTCGCATGAAAGTTGTTGTAAATTGTCTTATCTTTCCACCCACCAAATTTAACGTATTTTGCCTTTTAGAACTCCAGCTATGGGTAAACTTCCGAGTAATGTTTTGGCTGGATTGTAGGACAGATTCTGACTTCTCTTTTGTGGCCAAGCTTTGAATTTGTATACGGCAGATTCGGGTCTTCCAATCTTCATGAAAGTTGTAGGCCTATATCTTAAATTTCCAGAACAATAAACCAAACATCAATTCAATGTCCACAACTCCAGATATGAATGGTGTTCCAGTTTGATCTAGCATCTCTTCTCTAACCTTAATCCTTTCTTTGTCTTTTCACTTTCAATAGTTAATCACATCAATTAATCTTTTGAATTGTGAAATATACCTGCATTTAAAATGAGCATTTACCATAAATTAAAGCTGTCTAATATTATCAGACTTGTTATTATAAATCATGCTTAAGTTAGGGAATTTAATGATACTTTAAGTGCAATATGATGATATAAAATCT
>Ga0325414_1006747_pt1 | contig 12197 bp, 13 predicted proteins | sample PopdelMetagenome_8_FD_206183 | JGI IMG/M metagenome (GOLD analysis project Ga0325414, IMG submission 206183) | Populus deltoides microbial communities from Bellville, Georgia, United States - Leaf-PdKOR-R3 | ecosystem: Host-associated > Plants > Phyllosphere > Phylloplane/Leaf | place: USA... | reverse complement strand
AATTAGAAGAAAGATATATTGCACCAAATAATAACTATTACTATAACTAGATAATCATCGTCTATCTTCTCTTCTTATGATCAAAACCATTCTCATCATCACATTTATTAGTATTATACCTATATTAGCACCAAGATCATCATCCAATTTAAACACACACAGATATATATTCCCATTTATTTATTTTTAAATAGAATATCCTTACAACCCAAAATTAATAAAATAACATTTTTTCTATGGAAACAAATTGCCAACAATAGCAATAGAAGAAAGTTAAAATCAGTATGATAATGACAACAAAAGGAGGGAAGATTGAAAGCAAAATTCTGTACGAAGAAGAGCGAGGAAAGCAACTCTTGTTTGTTTAGCTCGATAGGAGCCAAGAAAAGAACCGGTTGCTGCTACAGGGACTAAGATGCAAAGAACCGAACTTAAGTCAGCTAAGACATAAAAAGACACAAATAACTCAGACACAAACATAAATTAACCAACTATATAAAGGGACAAAACATATAACTGATAATTAAAAAAAAAAACTTTCCTTAATTTCACTCCCGAGCGCACTGCTTCAGCTTCATTTCTTTCTTCTCTCGGTTGCTGTCTCTCTCTCTCTCTCTCTCTCTCTCTGCCTCACAGTAGTCTTCACTTTTAAGAAAAAACTTCTCTCTACCTCTTGTCTCCCGCGGCGCACGATATCCTTGCCGTTTCTAACTTACGCCCCTGGAGGTAATCCCCTTATCCTACACCTACTCCCATTTCTTCAAACCCTAATTACACTGAGATCGTTATTGTTGTTGGTAGCTGATTAATTTCACTAATTGTGTTTAATTGTCCTTACTCGATCAGGATTACAGAGACTATCGATTCACTCTCTAGGGTTTGATTTTGCGGAGTCTAATTTTTTAATTGATACTGTGAGATCTGCTTCAATTGGAATAAAGAAGAGGAACTCTTTAGGGTTAGGGTTTTGTTGTTTTTTTGTATTTGATGCTTTGGCGGGGATCTGAATCAGAATCCTCCTTGTAATCTTGGGTCGGACCGTGAAATGGCCAATCCTGGAGTCGGGTCTAAGTTTGTATCTGTGAATTTGAATAAATCTTATGGCCAGCAACAGCAACAGCAACAGCAACATCACCATAATAATCAGTATAATTATGGGCAGGGTCGGGGGCGGCCTGGTGGGGCTGGAGGAGGAGGTGGAGGAGGAATGGTGGTGCTTTCGAGGCCACGTAGCTCGCAAAAAGCTGCTGGGCCGAAACTTTCTGTTCCACCCCCCTTGAATTTGCCATCCTTGCGTAAAGAGCATGAAAGGTTTGATTCATTGGGATCTGGTGGCGGGCATGGTAGTGGTGGTCCTGGAAATGGGCCTCGGCCTAGTTCTGCTGGTATGGGGTGGAGTAAACCTGCTGCAATTGCTGTGCAGGAGAAAGAAGGGTTGGATGTTAGTGGTAATAATAATGGAGTTGATAATGTAAATAATTACGGTGGTGGTGATCTGGGAGGGGGTAATGTGGGTAATGGGGTTAATAAAGCGAGCACCGGTAGCAGTGGTAGTGTGTATATGCCGCCTTCTGTGAGGCCAGTGGGTCCGGCTGCTGCTTCTGGCGGTCGATGGAGTTATTCAGTGGTGGAGAAAGCTGTGGTTTTGAGGGGTGAGGATTTTCCTTCATTGAAGGCAACTTTGCCTGCTGTGTCTGGGCCAGAAAAGAAGCAGAAGGATGGTTTGAGTCAGAAACAGAAGCAGGTGTTGAGTGAGGAGTTAGGTAATGAGCAGAGGGATGGATCTAGTTTGAGTAGGGTTGTTGATATGCGTCCCCAAATGCAGGCAAGGAATAATTTGGGTAATGGATTGGATGAGAATGGTGGTGACAACCGACGGTTGGGTCGTTCTGTTATATCCGAGAAAGAGCGGAAACAGCAAGAGTACTTGTTGGGTCCTTTGCCATTAGTTCGGTTGAATCCTAGGTCAGATTGGGCTGATGATGAGCGGGACACAGGGCATGGTTTGACTGACAGAGGGAGAGATCATGGTTTTTCAAAGAATGAGGCTTACTGGGAGAGGGATTTTGATTTTCCAAGACCAAGTGTTTTACCACAGAAACCAGCTCACAATCTTTTTGACAGGCGAGGACAGCGTGACAATGAAGCTGGAAAGATTTTTTCCAGTGAAGTCACTAAGGTTGACGCTTATGGAAGAGATGTCAGAACACTAAGCAGAGAGGGAAGGGAAGGAAACTCATGGAGAGTTTCCTCACCTCTTACAAAAGATAGACTCCCTACCCAAGAGGCTGGAAATGAAAGAAACAGCATTGGTGTAAGACCACCTAGTCTGAACAGAGAAACAGTCAAGGAGAATAAGTACATCCCTTCGGCTTTCCGGGACAGTTCTCAGGACAATGCTGAAAGTAGGGATGTGGGGCATGGGCAAGGAGGGAGACAGCCCTGGAGTAATACTATCGATTCTTTTGGCAATCGAGGGCCTGAACGGAATACTCGAGATCGTTATGGAAGTGAACAATACAACAGATTCAGGGGTGATTCGTACCAGAATAACTCAGTTGCCAAATCATCATTTTCTGTGGGTGGTAAAGGGCTTTCAGTTAATGACCCCATACTGAATTTTGGTAAGGAGAAACGCCCCTTTTCAAAGAGTGAAAAACCTTATCTAGAGGACCCTTTCATGAAGGATTTTGGAACTTCTGGTTTTGATGGACGGGATCCCTTCTCCGGGGGGATTATCAGTTTGGTTAAGAAGAAGAAGGATGTGCTTAAGCAGACTGATTTCCATGATCCTGTTCGGGAATCTTTTGAGGCTGAACTTGAGAGAGTTCAGAAGATGCAGGAACTAGAACGGCAGCGGGTAGTTGAAGAGCAGGAAAGGGCTATGGAGTTAGCTCGTAGAGAAGAAGAGGAGAGAATGAGGCTAGCTAGGGAACAAGAAGAAATGCAGAGAAGGTTGGAAGAAGAAGCTAAAGAAGCTGAATGGAGAGCTGAACAAGAGCGACTGGAAGCCATCCGAAGGGCAGAAGAACATCGGATAGCTAGAGAGGAGGAGAAACAGAGATTGTTTATGGAGGAGGAGAGGAGGAAACAAGGTGCTAGGCAGAAACTCTTAGAATTGGAAAAAAAAATTGCGAAGAGGCAAGCTGAAGCAGAAAAGAGTGGCAATGACATTTCTTCTGGTGTTGCAGATGAGAAAATGACAGGGATGGTGACAGAAAAAGATGTTTCCAGGGTGATAGATGTTGGTGATTGGGAAGAAAGTGAAAGGATGGTCGAGAGCATCACAGCTTCAGTATCCTCTGATTCCTCAGTAGTGAATAGACCATTTGAGATGGGTTCTAGGCCTCACTTTTCTAGAGATGGCTCTTCAGCTTTTTTAGATAGAGGAAAAGCTGTGAATTCATGGAAGAGAGATGTATTTGACAATGAGAACAGTGCAGCATTTGTTCCACAAGACCAGGAGAATGGTCACCCTAGTCCTAGGCGAGATGCATCTGTTGGAGGGAGAGCATTTTCTAGGAAAGAGTTCTATGGAGGACCTGGATTAATGCCCTCTAGGCCTTATCATAAAGGAAGGATTACTGATCCTAATGTGGATGATCTTAGTCAACAAATTAGAAGTCAAAGGTGGAATATTTCTGGGGATGGAGATTATTTTTGTAGAAACTCAGAGATTGAACCCGAGCTTCAAGAGAACTTTGCTGATAGTGCATGGGGGCATGGTCTTAGTCAGGGCAATCCTTATCCTCAATACCATGAAAGAATGTATCAAAACCACGAGGCAGATGGGCTCTATTCATTTGGGAGGTCACGGTATCCCATGAGGCAGCCTCGTGTTCTACCTCCTCCATCTATGGCTTCATTGCACAGAAACCCTTATAGAGGTGAGAATGAACGTCCTGGTCCCTCAACCTTTCCAGAGAATGAGATGCGGTACAATCATGGAGCTAGAAATGGATCTACCATGCAGCCAAGGTATGATAGCAGTTATCAACAGAACCTTGGACGAGCTGAAATAATTTCCCAGGAAGAGAATACCGAGACTGAGGTGCAGAAACTGAATAGGAACACAAGGTGTGACTCACAGTCTTCACTCTCTGTTTCAAGCCCCCCTGATTCTCCGGTTCATCTCTCTCATGATGATTTGGATGAATCTGGAGATTCTCCAATGTCATCAGCTGGTGAAGGCAAAGATTCCTTGTTGGGTCCAGAAAATGAATCTGCAGCCTTGCATACTGAAGCTGAGAAAGAGAATATGATGAGTGGCTCAAGTATTCTCTCCAATGGGGACGATGAGGAATGGGCTGTTGAGGACGATGAACAGTTGCTGGTATATTTTCCAAAAATAAACTAGTATTGTTTGAGATTTTCTTTGGAAGTCCTTCCTTGATAAGTTTTGCTTGAGTTTGCTGCCATAGTTATTGTTTTTGGGTCCAGGGATATTATTTTTGTTGATTCTATTTATACTTAATTTTGTTTGCTTAAGATCTTGCAATAAACCACAGTCTCTGGAGTGATAGGTTTTGTTACATAAAATTGCTGCCTAAGGAAGTTAATGTGATTGTTGTGGTTGGACTGAATGAGCTCATGACCTTGCTATGTGGTTCTTGTTACTTTACTAATCTTTTTTGTGCTGAGTTATGGTAATTCAAATAAAGATTCTTTTTGGGAATTGGGGGTGGGGGTGGGGGTGGGGGTGGGTGAAGGTTTCAATGGAACATGCAATGGCACGGGCATTAACAAGAAGGGTTTCTTTAGTATATCATCTTCCTAATCATCAAATCTCCACATTAACTTGTGTATTTAATGCTTGGTGATTCTTGTGTTTTTGTTTCTGTGGTTCTGCTTTGTTTTGCAATCTCACCTTGTGACCTGTAGTTCTAGCTTGTTAAATGTCGATGCTTCAATCTCCAACTTGTTGGATATACATCCATGTCTAAAAGATTTTTGCCTCAAGTTTTTAATTTATGGGTTACTAAATCTTGGATAGACTGTTGTGTGAATGTTGCTTTAATAATTTTTCCTGAATCTGCCACCGTCCATCATCTTGCTGTTAGTCAGTATGTAGACTGCCTTTCTGCTTCTTGTTTTGGCTTTTTTTTTATTTGGTTTTAGGAACAGCCTAAGATCTCTTGTATTTTCCCATTGTAGCTGGCTTGTCACTTGAACATCTCGATTACTGACTGTTCCTTTTTAATTACTCACCTTTGATTTATCCAAAAAGTAAAATATGATGATACAGTTGCAGGAGCAAGAAGAATATGATGAGGATGATGATGGTTATGGGGAAGAAGATGAAGTGCACGACGGAGAAGATGAAAATATTAACCTGACTCAAGATTTTGAAGACATGCATTTAGAGGATAAAGGTGCACCTGACATGATTGACAACTTGGTCTTGGGCTTCAATGAGGGTGTTGAGGTTGGGATGCCCAATGATGGGTTTGAAAGAAGTTCAAGGAATGAAGAAACCAAATTTGTGATACCACAACCTTCAGAAGAACAGGGATCTATTGATACAATGTGCAGTGATGGGCAAACCCTTCAAGTGGATGGTTCAACTCAAGTGAATGTCGATAATTCTTCAAGAATCTTCCAGGAAACAGAGAAGGCAATTCAAGACATGGCAATTCAATCCAAAATTGCTTCTCAAACTTCAGCATCACCTGAGCTTAAGGATCATTGTGATGCTCCTACTGGTCATGGCTTGTCCATTCAGCCCCAAATCCAATCTTCATCTGGTCAGACTGTCATGTCTAGTATTCTGTCTGTTAGTAATCTGCCAGAGGTACCTGTTAAGCTTCAGTTTGGGCTATTTTCTGGTCCTTCTCTGATACCTTCACCAGTTCCAGCCATACAGATTGGTTCTATACAGATGCCTCTTCATCTCCATCCCCCAGTTGGCCCATCCCTCACTCACTTGCACCCATCACAGCCTCCTCTCTTTCAGTTTGGTCAGCTGAGGTATACACCTCCCATTTCACAGGGGGTTTTGCCTTTGAATCCTCAGTCAATGTCCTTGGTCCGGCCCAGTAATCCAAGTAATTTTCCTTTCAATCAGAATGTTGGAGGTGCTTTACCTATTCAACCTGGTCAAGACACTGTGAAAGCTGATGTTTCATCAATTTCAATGGATAACCAACAAGGCCTTCTCCCACGACACTTGGATCTATCTCATATGGCTGCGAAAGAAGGAAATTCCTTGCCACTGAGAGAAAGATCTGATAGCACTATAAAAATACACCAGGGCAAAGAAGATCGTTCTCACAGTGGTGATAGCAATTCTAGCACCGAATCAAGTTTTCAAGGAGAAAATTCATTTGTGAAGAATTTAAAAAATGTACCTACTCAAGAACTGGAAGGCCAGTCTCAAACTGGTGAACTATCATCTCTATCGGTTTCCAAAGAAAAATATTTAGGAGTTTCAAAGGGTCCAGGCCTAATATCAGGTGGGAGAGGGAGAAGGTATGCCTTCACTGCAAAAACTTCTGGCTCAAGATCATCATTTCAGGCTTCTGAAGTTTCTCGCTCAGATTCTAGTGGATTTCAGAGGAAACCTCGACGTCTGCGAACAGAATTTCGAGTTCGGGAAAATTCTGATAGGAAGCAATCTTCTGGACCAGAGGTTGATGATAAGTCTAAAATCAGTTATGGGCGTGCTGGTGCAAGAAGTGGGTCTAGGAGGATGGTTGTTGCAAATAGACAACCAAAACAGCCATTTGAATCAGAGGGCTCAATTTCAAGGCCAGTAAGTTCACGGGAGATAGATTCTCGAAGCAGGGTTGAAAAGGGAGCTGGAAAAGAATCTTTGAGAAAGATCCAGAACATCTCTCACTCCAGAGAGGATGTAGATGCTCCTTTGCAAAGTGGAATCGTGCGTGTATTTGAGCAACCTGGCATAGAAGCACCTAGCGATGATGATGATTTCATTGAGGTGAGGTCAAAGAGGCAAATGCTGAATGATCGACGAGAACAGAGAGAGAAAGAAATCAAGGCAAAGTCTAGGGTTTCAAAGGTTCTATTGCAGTTTTACTTTGAATTAGCATTTGTTGCATAAAAAACTTGTTGCTTAATTACTTCAGTTTCCTGATATTAGATGGCACGGAAACCTCGTTCTTATTTGCAAAGCGTTACTGTGTCTTCCATCTCAAATAACAATTATACACCAGTTGGTGGAGAGGCATCAAACAGCATTTGCTCTGATTTTGTGGCTCCTCAGGGGAATGGCTTGGCAAGCATTGAAGTCTCAGCTGGATTCAATGCACCCATAGTGTCCCAACCATTGCCTCCAATTGGAACTCCTGCTATGAAAGCTGATGCTCAGGGTGTCAAGTATATACTCTTTCAAGAATTTTATGTAGCCAAACATATATAGACAGTCTTGTAAGTCTCATATGTTCTTCTGCAGGTCCTTCCAGACAAGCTCCTTGACCATTGTGTCTGGTGGTGGAAAGAACCTTGCTCCGGGTTTAATTTTTGATGGCAAGAACAATGTTCTGGAAACTGCCCAAACATCTTTGCGCTCTTGGGTTAGTTCACGAATTAACCAACAGGTCTGGTCAACAGCTCTTACCATCATTTTGCCAATTACAGCGGTCAAAGTGCCATGATATTTTAATGTTCCTCATGGGGTGGTTCTATCATTTTGCATGAATACGAATCCTTTGATTTCACTGAAAAAACATGATGGAAGTCTTGGTGATTACTTGAAGTTGTTCCTCTTTAGTGTAGTGGCTGTTTCTTTTTATGTTTCATTCATCGATTTTGGGTTGCTGGGTCATTCTAATCTCTTTTGAAGTTTGGTGCAGAGTTTACTGCAAAAAATCATCCTTATTTCAAGGTCTGGCTTAATGATTTTAGTCTGTCCAGTCCTACCACACTTGCTCGTCTTCAAGACCTTAGAATCAATTCAACTTCTTGTTTTTTTTTTTTTGAAGAAGGAAAGGAAGGGGATGAGAGGGAAAGGAGGATAATAAAATTTTTATTTAATTTTTTTTGCTTGTTCTTGTAGAGAAAGTGGGCAGAAAGTTCAGAGGAAAATATGTTAATTTTGAAGATCCTGTGCTTATCTTGCTTTAAAATGCTTACAAAGCAGGACAATTTTAGAGAAAGGTTGAAGATGGTAGCTTATAGGGTTAGCGTGTAGGATCTAGGGGTTTAGAAACTGAAAACAAAGGTCTGAAAGTTAATATAAACAAAAGGTAGAAAACTACTAGCTTCACAATAATAGATTCTAACACAATGAAAGGACCCCACTATCAATAACAAACCAAAGTGTGTTGTATTCATGATAATTTCATCATATACTAACTGAAACACTACAAGTGTGTGTGTGTGTATGCATGCATGCTTGAGTTATTCCTAATCCTAATCAGATTTGGACTGATAAATAAGAAATATAAATATTCCTATTTTAACTAAGAAAGAGAAACTTAAATAGTCCTGATTAGAAGATACTGTATATTTCCTATATAGCTAGACAATATCTCTTTGCAGGAAGTTTACTGAAATTACAAACCTGCTGTTGCTTAAATCCCCAGGCTGCATCAGTTTGCCACTTTACCCTGGAAGCATGCTCCACCATTTTAGTGGAAGCACATATGGGCTCCTGTCTTGTTTTATTACTACTGTTTTCTAACTGCATACTGATTTATTCTCTCTGCAAAGCTCTGACATATGATGTGCCATCAAAGCATTTTACGTCACCAGGGAGATCTAGTGCCATTAAAGATGTGCAGCATTCTTTGCCGATATCAATTTCAACTCACGCTAGTGAGAAGTTTTTCTCTTAGATTTTGGTAGAGAAACTGTTGATAGGCAAATAGATCAATCTTTTAGTGTCGACCATGCAGATAAACTGCAGAAAAGGTGCTGCTAGGTCATTAGAATAAGCAAGTTGAAAAAATTTGTTTAATTGTTTCAAGTGGGTTTTGTATTACAGTTTGAAGGTCCATAATCTAATTTTTCTCTTAAATAATTGTTCTGATGCCTCTTTTCATATTTTTGCAATGATTTCATTGTTATTAATCATCTGTGACCATTTGGTAAATCTGCAATTGATAACTGAAATTGATGAATTGTGTCTGATAGGTTATGGCACTAACACAGACTCAACTCGATGAGGCTATGAAGCCTGTGCAATTTGATTCACATTCATCTGTTGGTGATCCAACTAACTCAGTTAGTGAGCCCAGCTTGCCCTCATCATCCCTTTTGAGCAAGGACAAGTCGTTTTCTTCTGCTGTTAGTCCAATCAATTCATTGCTTGCAGGGGAGAAAATTCAATTCGGTGGGCATTTACTTTCTTGTGTATGATCTTAGAATTACTATTAGCCTTATTTTGAAAATTTTGCTGTTCCTTTATATTCAGGTGCTGTTACATCTCCTTCAATTCTTCCTTCTAACAGCCTCTCAGTTACCCACGGGATTGGCCCCCCTGGTCCATGTCGATCGGACATTCATATTTCTCATAATCTCTCTGCAGCTGAAAACGATCGTTCTCTTTTCTTTGAAAAAGAGAAACACTCCAATGAATCTTTTTCTCACTTGGAAGATTGTGAAGCTGAAGCAGAAGCAGAAGCAGAAGCAGCTGCTTCAGCTGTTGCTGTTGCAGCCATTAGTAGTGATGAGATTGGTGGGAATGTGCTGGGTGCGAGCCCTGTCTCTGGTTCAGACTCCAAAAATTTTGGAAGTGCTGATCTTGATAGCATATCAGCAGGTACTGATTTTTTTTTTTTCTGCAACATTTGTTGGGAGCCTTATATATCTGTTTCTATTTAAGAGTATTTTTTTAAAGCTGTATTAGAGCTCTTTTTTATAATATTTGGCAGGTGCTTCTTCTGATCAGCAATTAGCAAGTCAATCAAGAGCTGAAGAGTCTCTTACTGTGACTCTTCCGGCTGACCTTTCAGTGGAGACTCCAATTTCCTTATGGCCATCTTTGCCAAGTCCACAGAATTCTGCAAGTCAGATGCTTTCGCATGTCCCTGGAGCTCCACCTTCTCATTTTCCCTTCTACGAGATGAATCCCATGTTGGGAGGACCTATCTTTGCTTTTGGGCCACATGATGAATCAGCATCTACTCAATCACAGTCCCAGAAAAGTAAAGCATCAGTTTCTGGTCCACCTGGGGCCTGGCAACAGCATTCTGGTGTAGACTCATTCTATGGTCCTCCAGCTGGTTTCACTGGCCCGTTCATTAGTCCACCTGGGAGCATCCCAGGGGTTCAAGGTCCACCTCACATGGTTGTCTACAATCATTTTGCACCAGTGGGACAGTTTGGACAAGTTGGCTTGAGTTATATGGGTACCACATATATCCCATCAGGAAAACAACCTGATTGGAAGCATCACCCTGCATCTTCTGCCATGGGTGTTGAAGGGGACATGAATGACATGAATATGGTTTCAGCACAGCGCAACCCGACCAATATGCCTACTATCCAGCATCTTGCTCCTGGTTCTCCACTTTTGTCAATGGCCCCGCCCATGGCTATGTTTGATGTTTCTCCTTTCCAGGTAGACATTTGATCTATGGAGTGGAAGCCTAGAACTATTTGGTTGCCAAAATGATGGTTGCTTCCTATTCTTTTTGCCAAAAACTGTCTAATCAAATGGAAGCTCTCTGTTACACATTTAGGATATTTGAATAACTTGGTTTGGACCAAAATTGGTTGACTTCAATTGCTTGAAGGTCGATTAATGGTTTCTTCCATATTTGCTTATCGTGTTATATTGCTGTTTTATTAACATAACCTAACATTTTGATTAAATTGTTTTGCCCAGTCATCTCCTGACATGTCAGTCCAAGCTCGCTGGCCTCATGTTCCTCCATCTCCTCTTCAATCTCTTCCTGTGTCAATGCCATTGCAACAAGCAGAAGGTGTGCTTCCATCTCAGTTTAACCATACCCTTCCTGTTGACAAACCATTAGCTGCCAACAGGTTCTCTGAGTCGCAAACACCTGCTCCTTCTGACAATAGACGGAACTTCCCTACAACAACTGATGCCACTGTCAGCCAGTTACCAGATGAACTAGGGTTGGTAGACTCTAGTGCCACCAGCATGGGGGCTTCAACTCAGAGCATTGGTGCTAAGAGCTCATTGGCAAGCACTATTCCAGAGGCTGGCAAGACAGATGTTATGCAGAATGGCAGTGTTAGCAATGGTAGTGGCAAGAACTCCAGCTCTGCTTTGAAGACACAGCCTTTTCACCAGAAGAATAAATCTGCCAAGCATTACAATAACTCTGGGAATAATAATCAGCGTGGAGGTGGAGGCTCTCAGAAGAATAGTTCCGGAGGTGAATGGTCTCATCGTAGAATGGCTTACCATGGAAGGAATCATTCTTTGGGTACAGAAAAGAACTACCCCTCTTCAAAAACGAAGCAGATTTATGTAGCTAAACAGACTACAAATGGGACATCAACAACATCATGAGGAACATCGAAGTTGATTTTCCTGGATTTTACAAGCTGAAATCTTCGGGGATAGAAAGCATCTCTCGAGAATGAAAATTTTGGCATACCATTGGGCAGAATCTATGGTAGGGAATGGATGAGTTTTGAATTTTACGAGGGTTCATAAATTGATTGATATACAGGTCTGTCTATCTAATGTGTTGTTGCCCAACGGGTTGACAATAGCTTCTTGGTTTTTTTTTGGTTCTTAGACGAAGAGGGAGTTCTAGTGTGTCAGTTGGCTTGGTGCTATTATTTCAAGGCCTTGCGTATTAGTTGGGTTTGGTCCGTTTCTGTTGTCCTTCGTCTTTGCTGGATTTCACCAACCCAATTGGTATATTTTCGGATTGATGTCTTAAAATATTAGTAATCCACCAGATAGATATTCTTTTTCCACTCATGATAAATACGAGGCTTTGGGAATGTTCCGACTTCCTGTCGTCTTTTCGCAGTATCACTTCGATTGCAACTATGATTACAATTTTAAGTTTATACGTGATTTAAATAAAATCCATTCACTGGTTATTTGTTTGGTTAATTATTAATCCTTCATCTTGCGTTAGAATTGAACTTAATGGTCTGCCCTCCTCGAAGATTTTTGGTTACCGTCTAATATTATAATATTATAGTTATTAAGAATTGTAATATAGTTATTAAGAATTCTAATTAGTCTTTTAAAAATTTTAGGCAAGAAACTAGTAAGGTATTAGCATTTCTAATCTGTCATGCCTGAG
>Ga0325414_1006746_pt1 | contig 12198 bp, 8 predicted proteins | sample PopdelMetagenome_8_FD_206183 | JGI IMG/M metagenome (GOLD analysis project Ga0325414, IMG submission 206183) | Populus deltoides microbial communities from Bellville, Georgia, United States - Leaf-PdKOR-R3 | ecosystem: Host-associated > Plants > Phyllosphere > Phylloplane/Leaf | place: USA... | reverse complement strand
CATTCAAAACTTTCAGAGGCCTGATATTTTAATATACTCGGACATGAATTTTCCCTTGAAAGGTTTCTGCTCTTATTGCTCTTACTACAAAATGTCTAACAGGAAATAAAGATCCAACACTAATTAAGCAGTAACTGATTTTTTTCACTTTCTGTTATATCTTGTAGTTTCACCAAATGCCTCCAAAAGAGAAACCAAAGGAGGGCTACACCCTTAAGGTGACATCAGCTGATAATGGTGGAAGGACAGTCATAGGCAGTGACAAGCTTATTCTAGTTGAACAAAGACAGTTTCTTTATGTCAGAATTGTGAGAGGCAATGGCTTGCCAGTGAACAACATGACTGTCACTTGTGTCCCTTTTGTCGAGCTAAACAATGGAAACTACAAGGGAATAACTAGATGCTTTGAACAGACCTCAAACCCGGAATAGAATGAAGTCTATGCTTTCACAAGAGATCGCCTTCGGGGTGGGAGATTAGAGATCCTGGTAAGGGATAAAGAATCTGCGATTAACGAGATTATTGGCTGTCTTTCCTTTGATTTGGGCGATAATCCTACGCGGTTTCCACCAGATAGTCCATTGGCAGCACAGTGGTATAAATTTGAGGATCGCAATGGGGTTAAGGTTGCAGGAGAGTTGATGTTAGCTACCTGGATAGGGAATCAAGCTGACGACGCATTTTCTGTTGCTTGGCATGCTGATGCAGCTGCAGTTAGTGGCAAAAGCGTGACAAACATTCGTTCTAATGTATACCTCTCCCCTGTGCTTCGGTATTTAAGAATTCAAGTGATTGCAGCAAAGGATTTGGCACCTGCAGACACGAACAGGAAACCAGAAGCTAACATCAAGGCTAATCTTGGGAACTTGGTTTTGAGGACTACAGTTTCAAAGGATAAGAATCCGAATCCTACTTGGAATGAGGAAGTGATGTTTGTTGCAGCAGAGCCATTTGATGATCATTTAATTTTAAGTGTGGAGGACAAGATGGGAGTTAATAAGGAGGTATGTTTAGGGAGGTCTGTGATTCCTTTACACCAAGTTGAGAAGAGGTTGATGCCTCAAGCTATCGGTGCTCAGTGTATTAATCTTGAGAAGTATGTTGCGGAGGGTGAGGAGAAAACAGAAGTGAAGTTTGCCAGTAGACTTCATCTGAGGATCTTTTTAGATGGTTTATATCATGTTTTTGATGAACCAACTTACTACAGCAGTGATTTGAGGGCAACATCTCCCAAGTTACCGCCAGAGAAAATTGGGGTCTTGGAGCTAGGTATCCTAAAAGCTGAAGGGTTGCTACCAACGAAGTCCAAGGAATGAGCAATACTACTGGGATGTTTATGATTCATATACAGTTGTTACCATTGGAGTTTTTGATAATTGTCATTTACAGGCAGGGGACAAGAATGATGGGACGAGTGATCCAAGACTTGGCAAAGTAAGGATTCGGTTGTCTACTCTCGAAACTGGTAGGATTTATACACATTCCTACCCGCTTTTAGTCTTGCAACCTAATGGATTGAAGAAAATGGGAGAGCTTCATTTGGCTGTGAAATTTAGTGGCAACAATTGGATCAACTTGTTTCATACTTACTCACAACCTTTGCTTCCTATGATGCATTACCTTCAACCATTATCAGTCTATCAGCTTGATAGTTCAAGACACCAAGCTACATATGTTCTCTCTTTGAGGCTTGGCCGTGCCGACCCACCTCTAAGGAGGGAGGTTGTGGAGTACATGCTTGATACAGGTGAAAATAGATGGAAATTGGTAAATACTATATTATTAATAACAACTTAGAGAACATCAGGAAACAAATAAGGCAGATGTAGTATTTTCTTTCAGATTTCTTTTCTAGAAAACAATTATATATTATAGACAACAATCTCGAAAAAAAAAATCTTTTTCAATACCTTATAAAAATCTTCAATTTTGCCAAAATTTTAGCTACAAACTCTGACAGTATTAGCTCATCCGTGTCCAGTCAAGTTTGAAGGGTATATAAATCCCCAACACACATCTCATGAAAACACATAATCCTTTAGGAACATTTTTCTTATCATATGCAATCTAACATTCCAACAATCCAAGAGATCAACTTAAACTAGATAAAGACAAGAAACCAAGAAACAGGGTGATTCTTTGACCATTGTAAATGACACCAGTTGAGCAACTTGATATCCCAAAATTCAAGATTTGTAATTAAAAAATTATTTAGTGTTTGAGACGGTAGTTAATAATATAGTATGTTTATTTTGGTGGACACAGACGTGATAGAAAACATTTTCTCCAAAGTGATCCAAACATCATGAGAGGTTTTGAGACCAACAAATTGTTGAAGAACATATTCGAACAAGGGCGCTTCAAATCAGCTGATCTTTTTTCAAACAAAAAATCATAGGTAGGATTTGGTGAAGGGGCATTGGTCGGTGGAGTTTAAAGATTGTGGTGGAGCGAAAGAGATGCCATTGACGAAGCCATGAAGTTTTTGGTAATGAAGGTCGGGAAAAAAAGTTAAGTTTTCCTTGAGTTTGAGAATAATACAGTGGGTGAGAGGATTTGGGGCAGGGGAAAATTGAGACATCGTGGAGGAGGTAGTAGAGAAGGAGGTTGACATGGTTGAAAAAGAGATCAATAGGCTTTGATATCATGCAGAGTTTTTGGATTTTGCTTCACATAAATTTATAATTTATAATAGGTCTATACATATGATCTGTTACTAATATAAATGCTATCTAAGTTAATGGAGTTAATGGGTCGGTCTAAAAAATTCTTAGCCCGGTCTATATAAGCAAAATCCATGATGAAGAACACTAGACAATACGTGCAAGACGAATTCTTCTTCTTCCCTAAAGCAGACGCCTAATCACTTCCGATAAACATCCTCTAGAGTTATATCTTTTGATATCCATCCCAAGAATCATTTGCTTGCTCCTAAATCTTTTGTATCAATAATCTTATCATGGATATACAATAGATAATACCCAGGTGAATCGTTATAAAATTTATTGAAAATAAACACACTGGTTATTCTTCCTTTTATTATATCCATTATTAATTATAAAGATGTCGAACCACTTGTAACATTTTCAGGTGGCATTCTAGTGTTGGGTTTCCCGACACTTTTCCGACACAACAAAAACAACAATTTTAAAAAAAAATTAAGTGTTTTAAAGATTTAGACAATTTAAAATTGTTTAAGATTCAAGAAAAGATTACCTAAAAATCAAATCTTTTTTCTAAGGTTTGATCAACTTTTGAAAAGTTAAGTTGTCACAAACTATAAATCATCCAAGTGTCCAGCTTATAACAATAATCCATACAAGTCACTAGTGAGAAATTTTCTAAAACCCTTTTATAAGAGAGAAATTGTTATTTCTTAAGTACTAGCTCTTTTTTTTCTCTACTCTGCCTATATGTACAAGTGGAGTATGTACAATACATTTTATTTTAGAAAAGTGAGGTATAACATTCTATTTATATGAAAAATTTAATAACCCTGTAAATGACAAAATATCATTTTACCCCCTGAAAAATATCACAAAATTTTATTTCAAGATAATTTTAGAAATTTATTCAATAAAATCCTCAATCTCTTAAACTTATTTACAATTAAGTTACACTTGATTATGTTTAATTTATGACCAATAGTTCTTAATGTATTTGACCTATTAAGTTCCTAATAAATTTACTCAAATATAAATCATAATCCTAAATAAACTAGGATTAAATAAATTAAATAATTTAAATTTTTTATCAATTCAACAATTGATTGATCTATATTTGAAGATTAAGTGTACCGTCTAACAATGTATCATGATCCCTCAAATATTAATAAAGTCATATGTGGTTTGACTTAACCTTTTAGTGAGGAGTTTCTTAGTGTAGTTATTATCTCTTCATTAAGAATGTTCTGAATTAGATATTATAACATGAATTGTATCTGCTTTATCAAATTATGTTTGTTCTTAATACCATAATTATTAATTCTTTGAATAAGATTTAAAACTCTTTTTAAATATCATTCCGCCTTGCACAAGGATTTCACAATCAATAGTACATGAGAACATGTGAAATATTTTTTTTAATTTATTTAGGGTGGTGAATCCTTTCTTCATCACTCAAATACTTTCATATAGTTCATGATATATCAAATAGTTACTCATTTGTTACCATTGATTAGAACAATGAGTAGTAAGGATTAAAACAGGATGGCCACCATTCTTATTTTCTGTAGCGGGGGGGCGACGTCGTCTAGCGACAGCAGAGGCTCTATGTTGTGCCTCCTGTTTGAGGTGTCGTGTATTGGGAAGGTTTTCGGATTTAATCATAAAATTATGATTAATATTTAGGAGTCGTCACCTAGCATTATGGTGACTAGGAACCTATGGTCTGCGAAAGTCTGAGTAAGGGACTGGTTGTGCAAGGGGAAGACGCATCACCCTCAGTGCACCCTACCTAAGGTAAGCTGCGTTGTTGTTTGATTTTTTTTCTAAGTCGGGTTTCTATTTGGTTGTCTTTTCTAAGGCTCAAGGCAGATCTCTCTTCGTGAGAGAGTCTCTATCTTATCGGGTTAAATCCTAACCGTTCTAAAGTCTGAATTTTAACATCGCATTTTTACACTTTGTATCTTTAATACTCGAGGGTGTGCTTTATCGTGTAATTTTACACCTCACAAATATTAAAGTCTATATCTGAATCCTAAAAAAGATTGGAAAAAGATTTTTGACAAGTTAGCCAAATCCTAATGGATAATCATAAACTAGTTATGATATCCATTTTTTATTTTTTTAAATATGAAAAAGATGCAATTTTTGTTTTTTTTTATGAAAAATATGCTTGGAAAAATTTTAGAATTTGGTCGTATGCAATAAAATATTTTTTTCTTTTTTTAAATGTTTTGAAATTTTATTTTTTTTGAAATATTTCGGAGAAAACCAGGTATTTTAATACCGGAGTTGTATTTTACAATGTAAATATACAACTCGATATTATGCAAAATTGGTAGAAAAATATTTGAGAAAATGATATTTTTTTAAATGATTTTTGAAATTTTTTGAATTTTTTTTTAAATAGTGGCCGGGCCGGATCCAGCCCAACCATTTAAGCTGGGCCAAAACTGGCCCGACCCAAAGCTAATTATTTTGGTCGCTGCATGCAGAATGAATTCTGCATGCAGTGACAACAGCACTGAGCAACAGGGGCGGGCGGTTGATGCAAGGCAGGGATGGAGAACTACCTGAGGCGGTGAGGACCTGTGGTCGTGCTGGTGGCGGCGTTGATGGAGAGCTTGGCCGCTGGAGTTGCTACTGCGCAGGAAGAAAAAGTTTGCAGAGAAGAGAAAAAGACTAGAAAGAGAAGAGAGAGAGAGAGTCGCGGTGGCTGCTTGGTGGTTGTGTTGGCTTCCTGTGGTGGAACTGGTGTTCGTAGTGGTGTATAGGATGGGTTTGTTGGTATCCTCGCCGGAGAAGGCAACTGTGGAGAGGTAGAGAGAGCTGCAGAAGGCTGATGGGGAAAGAAGGAAAATGGAAACAGGGGGAGGCTGGTTTTTTACGATTTTTGGACCCGATTTCCTCCTCCCTCAGGCTATGAAATCCACCTCTATTTATAAATGGTGGAAGAGGGTAATCTTGTCTACACAGGGGAAAAATTTTCAGCCCTTGATTCGGTTGGGAAGAATCCTAACCGTTGGCTCAAAGTAGGCATGGTGCACTGTCAAATCTGTAGAAAAAGCTGCCTGAGTTGGCATGTTTAGGCCGGTGTTGGCGCCGATTAATTGTCATTCAGATTGAACGATTGATATGGAACTATAGAGGAACTGCAGAGGATCATTTTCGTGCAAGTTTGGTTAAATTTGGTGGACGTTAGGTGCATTAAATGCACCTGCAAAGGAGGTGACTGAACCAGTTTTTCCAGAAAAATAAAGAAAAAGATGAATAGTACCAAAGTTCTGATTTTGGCCAAAGTTCATTTCAGTCCATCCTCTTTCAATTTCTTTCAATTGAACCTTTAATTGACCCTAAACTTTTGCAATTAAGCCCCTGATGAACTTCAATTGGAGCCCCAAAGTTACGCGCCTATTGCAATATCGTTCTTGGTTTCGGATTTTGTCAAATTAACCCCTAATTGACCATTAACCTTTCAATTTCTTCAATTTTGCCCCCGATTTTTGTCAATTAAGTCCCTAAATTTTTGCACCTTTTGCAGATTGGTCCTTAGCTGTCAATTTCTTCAATTTAACCCCTAATTGACCCCAAAACTTTAATTTTCTTGTAATTGGGCCCCTAATTTCAATCAATTAACTTGGAAAAAATTAAATTTGGTCTCTTAAAATTCCAATCTTCTCAATTAAGCCCAATTAGGCTTCCAAACTTAATTTTTCACCAATTAAGCCCCAAATAAAATTAATTTGATCCATTTAAAGTATAATTAAGTCCTTGCACTTAATTAAATCCTTCAATCGGACCCAAATTAATTCTTAAACATAATTAAAATTTAATTTGGCCCATGATTAAATCAAATTGGCCTATTAAATATTTAATTATGTCATCGGACTTAATTTTTATTCAAATTCATCCAATAATCATTTAATTTGACCTTGAATTTGCATTTTCTCTCTATTTTGGGGCATGATGGGATACAATTAGGTCTTTAATTTCCTTCAAAATTGCGGCTTGATTTCCCAGTCTGCTTTCTCCACATTGTCAGCTTTTATTTTATTTTTTGATTTTTATTTTGAAAAAAGAAATTGATTTTTGAGGAATAACCCAGAATTGGGTTATGACATTTTCCATGAGCATACCAAGCATATCGAAGTTGATTGTGACTCTATTCGAGAAGTCGTGGATACTAAAGTTATTTATCTTCTACATATCTCTGCCGACCTTCGAATCATTGATGTGTTTATCAAATTAAGGACTCGCCAACACCATCAATTTCTATTTGGAAAAGTGATGTTTCTTAATCACTCAACGTCAATTTAAGAAAGGATATTGTTAATGTGGACCATCTCATTAGAATCAATAATTTTCATATAAATATTAGCTATTTATGTCAAGAAAATAGTTGTCAATATTTATGTACTTATAGTGTAAATAACTTTCTATAATTAGGGTGATATTATAGTTAGTAGTAGCTGATTTTATCGAATGTAAATTAAAATTATTTCTATTTAATAAAAGCGACCCTCATGGAGAATAGTCATTCAACCAATTTGACAAGAAACTATTGATAGAAATTCTTTGTTATAGTTTTCATCAAAAATTAGCAATGAAATGTTATTTGTTGTTGTTTTCATTGCTATTTTTCTACTTAATGTGTTTGGTATTGTGGTAGCTTTTGTGGTTATAGTTTGAAAAAAGTTGTTTTATAAAAAGTACTTTTGGTTGAGGTTGGTTTGGTATTTATATATGTTTGGTTAAAATTGTGGTTAAAATTGAGGTTGAACAAAAAGTAGTTTAATGTGTTTGGTTAAGAATGCTTTTCAAATTGAGGTTATAAAATAATTTAAAAATATATATATTAATATTGATGGTTTTTAATTTAAATATTGTAGATTTAACTACTGCTATTACATCATGAAATAAATAATACTTTATATAAAATATTTTTTATTGTTCCATTAAACTATCTATAATTTCATCACATATGAAATACATCCGACAAGGACTACAGTTTTCTTAGTTTCTTAAGCGCGCAACAACATCAGGTAAAATATAATCAGAAACAAAATTGGGATTGCGATCAAATTCTGCAAATGCTACGTCATCAAGTGATCTCCGTCTAATTTATGTGGTGATACTTTATAATGTTAAACACTAATTTTTCGAATAAAACATAAAATTTAATTTTTTTATTTTACTGGGTCAGACTCGGTTCAATGCATTTAACTCTGGACCGAACCAATAAACACTAGTTTTTCGAATAAAACACAATTAAAAATAAAAATAAAAACTAAAATTTATTTTGTTTATTTTACGGGGTCGGACCCGATTCAATGCATTTAGCTCTGGACCAGACCCGATCCAGTCTGGCCGGAACAGTGAAAAATGACTCAACTGTTCACTTAAGTGAACAGTGGAGAGTGAATTAAGAGTGGAGAGTGATTCACTCTCCACAGGAAAAAGAGGAAAGCAACCTTGAGCTGCTTTTAACGACTCTGCATTTTAAATGTAATTAATGGTGGGGTCCATAAATAGTAAATTAAGTTTCGCCATCAATTTCTAATTGAAAAAGTGATATTTGTTGATCACTCAACATCAATTTAAGTTAAGGATAGTTATTGTTAGTGTTGACCATCTCATTAGAATTAATTATTTACATATAAATATTAGCTATTTATATCAAGAAAATAGTTGTCAATATTTATGTAATTACAGTGTAAATAGCTTTCTATAATTAAGGAGATATTATAGTAGTAGCAGATGATTTAATTATGGAATGTAAATCAAAATTATTTTTATTTAATAAAAGCGAATAATAATCATTCAACTAATTTGACAAGAAACTATTGATAGAAATTCTTTATTATAATTTTCATCAAAAATCAACAATGAAATGTTATCTGTGGGTGTTTTCATTGCTATTTTTTAACTCATTAGTATTGATAGTCAAAAAGTTAGTCTATATATATATATATATAAACAAACAATGCTAAGCTCGCTAAAGTAAAATACTTGGATGAGAAGAGTAAGCCATTATATTTAATGATGCATCAATATTTAATTTTTATCTAAATTCTTCCATGCATATTGCCATATAAATTAATGATACCTTCATAAATTAGGGAATTTAGATTATAAGAGAATTGAAATGAAATAAAGTTTAGAAGAAGAATTAAAATAAAAACTAAATGTTGCAGTGAAAGTAATTTTATACTATTAATTTGATGCAAATCGGATCATAAATTATTTATATATATAATTAACACGTGTCCGCAACGTGTCTTTCTCTCTCTTTACCTTCACAGTAACTTTATCCTTGACTTCCCCAAAACAACCATTATTCCAACTTTTCTGCCATTTGTTTTTTCAATTGAAATTGTAATTTAGTATATTTTAAAAATGAAATTAACTTGAAAATATTAAATTAATATTTTTTAATAATTTTAGATAATTTTAACACGCTAGCATTAAAATAATAAAAAGTAAAAAAAATTTAACATTATAATAATTAATTCATTGATCATAAAAATAAGGTAAGTTCTTTATATATTCTGAATTTATTTATTGGATTTATTTATTCAATTTATAAAAGCATATATTCTAAAATACATCATTTTCGGTTTAAAAACTGCATAATTGCACAAAGGCTTGTACTAGTAGTTAAAATTATTCGCGTGTATAATTATATATTAATTCATTGAAAGATTCTAGAATATATTTCTAAATATTTTCACCCCAAACTTGTGAAAATTTTCCATATTTATCATTAATTAGGCTACGAGTTTACATTATACCCTTTATATTTGTTGAGACTTTCTAAATTCTGACGCATTTTTAATACTGAATTTAAATAAGTTACTTCAAGTTTCATTAAATTATATACTATATGTTGTTATTGTCGAAGATGAATCTTGTGTTCTTAAAGCTTTATTGTTCATCATTTATGCAATTAGAATGTATGCAATATAATTCCTAAGATTCCAACAACAACATCTTAGTTTAGATACACTTCTAGATTTGAGAGGAACAATAAATGTTGTTGTTATTTAGATTTTTGACATCAAAGAATTATGAAACTCAAATATCTCTCAACAATATGAATTTAAGATTTAGATTTGAGAGAAAAACCAAAGCATAAAATGAAAATAAAACACTAAAATATAAAGTAAGGAAGAGTATGTAAAAATCTAAAACAAACTTGATTTATACTCTTCATTCACCCTTCTTTTTATAGTGAGTTTTGGAAACTAAAAGGTTGACATATTAATTTTTACCATTATCAATCATTGATTAGCCACTACAAATCAAGAAATCAAATCTAGAAAAACAATAGCTCTTTCAGTGAAAAAACCGAGGGTTTTTTAAGTTTAATTTATTATTCACTTATAATTTGTTTATTTAAAACAAATTTCCAACAAAAATTATACTTCATTTTACTATCTTGTATTAAACTTTGAGACTAGCATCTAAAAAGATTTTTTTTTTTTTTGACATGCGAGACAAGTTTGAATTCATAAGATAAATTCAAAAAAAAACTTGGTTTTAGTAGACATGTAAGTTGATTTAAATATACTAGTTCTTATTATCGAGTTCAAATAAAAATAAAAATAAAATATTTAGCTAAATAATTATAAGTTTAAATTCTATTAACTATATATAAATTATTATTGAGAGCTCAACAACCGGTTTAAAAATTATTCCGGAGATACAACATCTAAAAATTAGTTTCCATCAATGATAAAATTAAAAAAAAAAAAGTTTCTCAATTCTCTCCGAATTTAAAATTTATTGTTTTTGGTAAAATGCTAGGGTGAGAAAAAAATATTTAAATGTCGACAATTTAATCTTGGATGGGGAAAACTTTTATACTTCGCGTCTTCCTCTTTTTTTTCTCCGATTCACAATATCCATCACAAAAAGAAAAAAAACGGGTGCAAATATGTGGTCGCAGATTCATTAAACAGTGCAAAAAAAAAAAAAGAATGGTTCATGATAAAAGACAATCACTCCTTTATTTCTTGAAACTTTAATTTTATTTTGATATCAACTGAATAAATAAAAAAAATACGCAAAAGTATTGTATTCTCTTGTCCCTATCTACAAATCTAAATCTACAAAGTTTGCAGAAAATATCAAACCCAAATGGTCCTAGCTAGGATTTTTCAATTTGTCAACGGAATATTTCGTCGGGAATTAGATATTGAATTTGTGGTAATAAAATTAAGAAATCTAGAAAACTATGAGAGGAAAAAAATCGGATACCATAAAAAAAAAAAAAAATTGATTCAAGTCCTGTTAAAGAAATAAACCACTAGAACCAGTGTCCAAATCATATCTGATTCTCCTCATCTTTGTAAAAAGCCTCAACTTCTTGCACCAAACTTGCCAAATTAATCCTAAAAGTTGAAATTAAAACAGATTATTCTTTAATAATAAAAAAAATAAAAATAAACAATTTAAGATACGAAAAATTAGGTGAAAAACAGGAGAAAAAAAACATAAAAATACAAAAACATCGGCGTGGGTTGGCCTCGGTGAATGATGGTGATAGAATTCGGAGGAAGTGACGTGTGTTCGTTGGTGCATGTTTCTCTCATCCATAACCTTATAATGAAAGAGATTTAAGATTACTTTATTTTGTGTAAAATATTTTATATGAAAAATATTTAGTGATGTTTGATAAATAAAAATATAAAATATAATAATAAAATAATAATTAAACAGTGTTGAGATGAAACGGCAGTAGTGATAAAATGATGATAGTAACGAGAAAAAAAATAGTAAAGACAATAAAAATAATGATGATGATGATGATGATAAAGACATTACAACGAAGGGATAATCCCAGGATAAGTAAATTATCTATCAAATCTCTATTAAAAACTCAACTTTAATGTTTCTTGACCTCCTAGAACTCCATGCTTAACATATATCCTTCATTTTTCTTAACCGGCCCCCATCTAAAAGCCGACCTGCAGGTTGCTTTCAAATTTCAAACATCGATCAATCCATGATTCCCATCGCATTGAATTATTTGCGGGCCTATGCATTTAGTGCTTCAAACCACCTGCGAAGTATGCATCTTTGATCTATTTGGCATCAATGTTTCATGCTCCATACACAGCACAAAAGACCTGCCCTAGGACAGCAGATGGGGACCAATTTATTACATTGCTCGATAATGCACATCGTGGCCCTTCCTATGATAGCTAGAAATTATAGCCAAGCACAAGAGCATGGTGCCCACTTTACTGAAATCATGTTGGCTACAGCAAAATGTGAGGTGGAAAAACAAGGGGGGGAGGGAAAAGAGGGGAAGAATTAGATGCCAAAGGATATAATAGTATGGGAGTCGTACCATGAGCATCTACTCGTGATAGACAACTTTGAAAAATCGATGGATCATCTGGATTTTTTTCACCTTTGAATAATACCCTAACAATGCAAAAATTCACTTTGTTTGATGGGAGTAACTTTCAAACTGTTGTTGGATGCTAATATTTGACATGAAAAAGTATTAAATTTATGATTTTTTTTT
>Ga0325414_1006745_pt1 | contig 12198 bp, 7 predicted proteins | sample PopdelMetagenome_8_FD_206183 | JGI IMG/M metagenome (GOLD analysis project Ga0325414, IMG submission 206183) | Populus deltoides microbial communities from Bellville, Georgia, United States - Leaf-PdKOR-R3 | ecosystem: Host-associated > Plants > Phyllosphere > Phylloplane/Leaf | place: USA... | reverse complement strand
AATTCAAATAAAACTCATACCTTTTTTGGTGTTTTCTATAATAATATAATAATGAGAGATAATAAGTTGAGGAATTAGGCTTCATCGCATAGTTCAAAAAGCCTTTGAAAAACATGATTACAAAAGTGATCTTCTCATGCAAATACTCTTTCACTTCCAAGAAAATCATCTCAATTAGACTTGGCTTCCACTCATCAAAGATGCTCTGCAAGGCCTGATAAAAACTTCGATTTGGTGTTCCAAAGCCACCATGCCTTTTAGTTTATCCGATTATCGGTAATTTTATTGAATAGCTAGGGAATTAGGCAAAGAAGAAACCCTTGGAGCATCTGAATTTGCAAACTCTAACTCATCAATGGATCTTACTCTTCCAATTAATTAGAAAATTATTCATATTGATCAAGAGCATCATAAGACTGGAATGTGCGTGGCATCTTCTTCCTCTTAGCTATTTTAGAGGGCCTCAGTTGCACTAGGAAGATGCTCAAAATTGCATTTAATTTTACATGAAATAAGCGTATACCTGACATATAAATTTCCTGGATAACCAAACACAGATGGCGTACAAGAGCATATATACAATTATCACAACAATGGACCAACACGTAGCAGCCTCTACAAGGAAAGATGCACTCAAGAAATTCAGAAACCTGAAGCATGAAATGTAAGCATGAAGCATTAGCAAGTATTCATTATTGTGAAGAAGAAGGTTTTGTTTGAGTTCTCTTAGGCAGAACGAACGATCAAGCATCAGAAGTTTAACAGAAGAAATGAAAACGAAGACAAAGATATCCAAACCAATTCAGCTCCCCTTTTCTAGTCACATCTCAGCCAGTGGTGTTAGCTATCCTACTCAGCTACATCACTCTCTTCATATCTTCCTCTGAATTCCACACTTTGTTCCACAATTCTTCTATCTTTATCTCCAGGCCATGATGTACAGTCACTTCTTCTGGCTTTCCTGAATATAACCCCTTCAATTCATGTATCTCTTTAATCCCTGATTCTACCTTTTCCGAATATTCCTTGTCATATTCATTCACTGAACACAACAAATTCTTCACTGACTCATCTGAATCTGAATAAGGTTCTGCTTCGAGCATTAGAATACGTTCCAAACACTCTATCCCATCGAGAAAAAGAAGAATCAGCTGATAAAACTCAGTGAATATTGTTAGATCAATGGGAGCACGATCAGGAACAACTGACTTCCCCTTCTCTGATTTTCTTTCCACTTCTTCAACTATCATTTTCAGTAGAGAAATAATCGTGCGAGTCACCACAGAATCCCCAGCTTCGGTTACCCATTTGATTGAAAGTTCCAAAACTGGTAGCTTCGCTTTCATTTCTTCACTCCCCAACATTAAGAACATGAGAGTGGCAAGCAGAGAAGACGCCTTTGTTGCCAGTCCAACCACTTGATCCTTCACGGGTTGGATTAATTCCAAATGTTCATCAGATTTGACACTGCCTCTTAGCCACTTCATGAGACTCATCTTCTTGGAACCATGTTGAGCTTTCTTCAAATCAGCTTTCCTTCCATGAATCAACTCATATACCTTTTCACCGAATCCTATGATATTTGAAACATATGTAGGATTGGACTCTTCAGACTGATCAAAAGTCACCTTCACCGTCAAAGCGATCAACTGCATAAAATCTTCTTTATTCTTGACTTCTCCATTTTCTTCATTACCTTCTTCACTTTCTTTATAATCTTCTTCCCATCCAGAACCCAGTTCCTGCCATTCTTGATCCCATTGATCTCCCATATATGATGAAAAATGTCCATCAACAGACCTTTCACTAGATTGATCAAGTTCAGAAGTCCGTGACTCAGCAAACCCTTTTTTCCCATTGTCTTCTTCTTCCTTGAATTCACCAAGATCACCGGATTCCTTCGCTTGATCAATCTTTATGCTTTCTTCAAGGTGGGTTCTTTCTGCCCTCAACCGATGTCTTCGAAGAAAAACTTGAAAAAAAAAGGAATATCTTGTTAGAAGAGCTTGAATATAGCGTTTCACTAAGCCATCCATTTTCTCAGTTACTTCTTTCTCACGTCTCCTCCATTGTTCAATTACTTCCCTGATTTTCTTGTCTTCAGTATCACTTCTCTTCTCTAATTCTTTGATATTAATGTCAAAAATCGCAAAATAACGAGGCACGTTTTCAAGGAGAGTGGTCAGCTCAACAAGCACAAGTTCATTATCCCAGAATCTGAAATATTGTTCAGCAGATAATTCATCTAGATTTTCAACGCCAAGAATCCCATGTTCCTGAGAATCATCTTCCTTTAACTCTTCTGTATCTTTTTCTTTGTTGAATTCATCATTCTGATCACTGGATTCGTTGGATTGACCAATATTCATTGTGCTTCCAGCTTCAAGATCCAGTTTCTTTGATGCTAAGAGGGGGATTGTGAAAGAGAAGCGGCAAAATGTGGTTCTTTTGAAGAAACGGTTATTCTGTTAGGTTTATTATACATACATATATATAAACACACGTAGCATAAAATTGCAGGAGCTAACTTAAAGAGATGGAAAAAAACTAATGTTTTTTTCTTCTTCTTTTCCCCTTTTAGTTCCTGCACACAACTCTTAATACCCCCTCCTAAATGATTTGATAACGAGGACAATTTGACTGGATATGAATCCATCATCTACATGAAAGCTTTCAGTTCAAGATTTTTTTAGTTTTTATACCAGCTAGTTAAATTTGGCAGTGCCTAAATCGTTGAGTTTATTGGCTAACAAACTTCATCTGATCATATTGTTAATCCCTTCAATCTGCAGAAGAAAAGAGCAAAGCCATTCCGAAACCTCTGCAAATCCATCAATCTGATCATGCATGTGTTATTATCATGTTGGAAATGCCTAAGTTTATGTTTAAAATCTCTGTGCATAATGAGTAAGTGGCAGGGCTATTATTGTAGCTGAGACAAAATCACCTTAGCTAATACCCGATTTAGCTGGCTTCATCAATCCCTTGTCAGGTATTCATCCTACGATAATCTGATGAACGATTGCACTGGAGATAATCCCTTCTTCGATGGCTTATCTGCAACGTTATATCTTCAAATCCAGTCTTCGTCATGCATTAGAATATTTTTCAAATGCATAACTTATCAGATCTATTTAACAATAGTTAATTATAATTAAAAAGCTCAAGTATGATCAAGTATTTTAGGCAACTAAGTAACTTCTCTAAGAACTCTTTGTCTGATCAAATGATCCACTATATGATTGTTCTCTCTATAAATATGATCAAAACACATGGAAGGAAGCACATTACATGCATTTAAAATATTATTGAATTTAGTTTACAAACACCAAGGTAGCATAATATTTTCCATTTTAATCTAAGTAATGGCATTATAAGAAAAATCAAACTCAACAACCCATTGATTTGTAGAAACATAGCATCATGTAATACTCATAAGCATAGGTTTTCAAATTTCTAAGACCTTAGCTTCATTAGATTATTCCATGTTACTTGTTGAACAAGAAAAAAAAAAGGAATTTCCCTTCATGATCTTCATGATCTCTAAAAACACCACCAATTCTTGAAGGTCCTGGTTTGCCATTTGAAGCATGTTAACATTTCACTTTAACATGCCTATCAAGAAGAATCATTTCTATTATTTATTATGTTAGTCCAAAAAAAGACCATATGATTAATGAATTAAATATGATTTAGTATAGCAAGAACTCTCATCATTACATTTTGCCCAAGTAGCAACCTGACGAAAAAGAGAATAATATACATTATCCCAATATGTTTCTTTCTTGTTAAAAACCAAATTATTGTTGGCATTTCAAACAGACCAAACTATACCAAAGAAAAACAAACATCACACCTTTTTTTTTCCATAAATGCCCATACTATGCCATTCTATAATAAGAAAAAGTCATCCAAAGATCGAGACAAGGTCAATTGTTGACTTAACCAATCTACCACCAGAGACCACAACTTCAAAACCATTTAACAATAAAGTGAAATGTGATTCGTAGTTTCAATCTTTTTTTTACAAAAAGAATAGTTTAAATCATTATCTTGTAACATACCTCTTCAATGCAAGAAGTCTTTTACAGGTAATTTATTCAAGATTGAAAGCCATAAATGAAACTCTACCTTTGAAAGAGCACTAGAGTACCATATATTTGATCGAAAAGGTTTTTCTCTTGGCAAAAGAAAAGACTCAATAAAAAAAGTACAACTCTCAATAAAAAAAATACACCTTTCGATTTTCCAAACTCTCTTATTAACAACATTTTGGCATAAAAAGACCTTGTGATAGCAATTATAATAATTTCTCTTCCTTTATCTTTTCTCAGTCCCAATATAATGTCATTCACATTTTCCAGTGCCATAAAAATCATATTTTACACGCCAAGAGAACACTTCAGATATTTGCACAAATAACACTCCAAATAGTTGAAGATTTCTTGAAAACTTTGGCACCACCCCATTATTATCAAGATGATATATAAAATTTTTCCAAGCTTTTGTAATATCATTATTATACCCTCATAACTATTTAAACAATATTGTTTTGTTTTTTTTTAAAAAAAAGATTTGATTCCAAACCCCCCTTTATCTTTCAGCCTAATTAGAGAATTTCAAGCTACCTTCCTGATTTTAAACAAGGACATATAATAAAGTGGAAGATTAGACAACACATACTTTATTAAACAAAGTCTTCCACCTATTGAAATAATTCTACCCTTCCAAGTTCGAAGATGAGACCTAATATTTTTCAAAAACTGGTTTTCAAGTGGAATAAAGTCTTGAATTAGCTTCTATAAAAAGCCCCGAGCAATTAGCATGTAAGTAACTTGACTTATAACTCAAAGAGTTAACCACCCCTTTAGTATTATCCAAATCAACATTAACATCAATTAAAAGAATCTTGTGATAAATAACTTTTAAACTTAAAAATAGTCTAAACTAGTGAAGAATGATTTTAACATTCTTTAGGACTTTAATATTATTAGGATAAAAAAATCATTATATCATCAGCATATTAAAGCAGTGTTGCTTGTTGAGAATAGATCTGGACTCCAAAGTAAAGCCCACTCTCCATTGCTTGTCTAAATAATATTGTTAATCCTTCAATAAAAATATTAAACAAGAATGATGACATTAGATCCCCCTTTTGAATACCCTTCTGTATAAAAAACTCATTGGATGGTGAGCCAATGATGAGAACAGAAAGATGAGTCGTAGATATACATTCTCTTATCCAGGAAACCCATTTACATCTAAAACCTGTAGAACCCACAACTTTACAGATAAAATCCTAAGATACCGAGTCAAAACCTTTAGAAAATTCATTTTAAAAAAGAAGCCTTAAACCTTTTGTTGTCGTATACAATCAACAATTTCATTTTCTAAGACAGAGTTGTCAAGGATTTGTCTTCTCAATATGAAAGCATACTATGTATCACTAATCACCTCATCAATAACATGTCTAATCCTAAATTGCAAGATCTTGGTAATGATCTTATATATCCTATTTAGAAGACTAACATGTCTAAAGTTTATGAATTTATTAGTTTCAGGATTGAAGTAATGTATGCATTATTAATCCAATTTGGCATCCTGCTAGTTTTAAAGAATTGCAAAACTAGCAAAAAAAAAAAAAAAACAAATTCTTCTATGATGAGTGGCCATGCCTTTTATAGAAATTAAAATTGAATCCATTGAGCATAAGAGTGTTTAATCCTTCATAAATTCTCACAGCCTCCTAAACTTCTTGAAGAGTCACTTCCTTCTCCAACCAAACAAAAGAAACTTTACTTAAAACCTTAAAACTTGCACCCCCATATATACTACCTTTAACCCAAACTACTACTGAACAAGTTTTCATAAACATTTGTTGCCTTAGATTTAATATCTTAGTAATGAGTTTTCTCTTAAATTTATTTTATACATGTCATTAATTGTTCAAATTATTTTTTGAGCTTATTCCTATGTTATTTATTACTGGTGGATGTTCGTAGATTTAGCATCGGGCCCTAAATAAAAAGTTTCACAACTCAATGATTTATTTATTTATTTAGAAATATTTCTTTACTTTCTTTTATTATTAATATTTACTATTTTACAAAGAAAAAAGTTGAATAAAATACTACACTTATCCCACATCGGTCCTTACTTGGAGGAGACTCATAAACTTATTATTGACCTTTTTTTATTTTAAAATGTTAGTCCCTTAAACTAGGAGACACATCGACATAACCATTGAAATCAAAGTTTTCAAAACATGATGTCAATTTGATGAAAACACGTCGACTTTTTATTGAACATGTTATAAGGTTAAAAATATCTTGCTAGGCCTATGTCAATGTCTACAAACTAGGAGACATGTTGACCTAGCTGTTAAATCCTAAACTTAATAAAATAATTGTTGCTAACTTGACGAAAACTCATCAATGTTGTTTTTTTTCTTTTAAAAAAAATATTCAGACACATATACATATATAAAAAGGCGAAAGTGTAGGTTTATTATATGCAAATAATGTTAGTACAAAACAAATAAAAATAAAATAAAATAAAAATGCATGGGAGAATAGTAACCTACTTGCAAAAATGAATTTTTACATGCATATGCATATATAAAAATGCAAGAATGCAGTATTGAGAAGTGAGAAAAAATAAAAATTAATTAAAAATACATGGATAAATAGTAACCATGCATGAATAGTATAATGTTCATTATTTTCATTTGTGAATGGTAAGAAAAATGCAAAAACCCTACTACAAAACAAGAAAAAAAGGATTTGGCTTAACTTTAGGCTGGTTCTAGATGAGAGAGGACCTGTAGTGGTGGTAGAGATAGTGGTGTTGTATTCTCTCTCTACTTTAGATTTCTTTCTCTTTATTGTTTAGCTTCTTTTCTTTATTTTTTCTTTCTCTTTTCTTCTTCTTTCCCTTCAGCTATTTCCTATCCCAGAAAACTCTCTTTTTTATAATATTTTTTTTGGTTTTTTAGATTTCAGGTTTTTGCCTCTCTTCTCTCTTAATTTCTCTTTATCTTATTCTTTCACCTCTCATTACTTTCGACTTAATCTACCCTCACTTATTTAGGCTCAAACTCTCATTTTCTTCTCTTTATCCATCTTGATAATTTACTCTCTCTGGCCTGGCTTCCCTTATTTCTTGTTTTTCCCTCTATTTATAGGAAATGATGAAGCTCTTGGAGTTTTTCTTGGTAGAATGATCGTGGCCATTTATTCTCTTGGGTTAATCTCAACCCTCTACTTTGATTGTTCACATTGACTAAACATTTTTGTTTCAGCATCTTTACACTAATTTTACAGCGGCTTAAGAGGGCTAGAGCATGTATTTTTAGTTGAGAATGTAGTACACATGCAGCGGAGGGGATTGGTGTGTTGTTTGGTGTTATTAGGAGGCATGGAAGAGATAAAAAGAGGGGGGGAGTATAGCAAAAAATCATGTATAAACAAAGAAAAGAATGAAGTTGGAGGGGTCATGCAGTAGGGAGAATATTAGTTTTAAACTTACACTCCAAATGATGTTGTTTTGGGCTTTTGTTGTGAAATAACGTTGTTTTGCCCAAAATACATCGTTTCATTTCAATAGAGTTTTCATGTTTAAAAAATATATACTTTAATTTCATCTCCTTTTAAATTTGGTCCTTAGATCTTTACTTTTTAATTTTCGGTAAATTTCAACCTTTTATCTTTATTTCTCTCAATTTCATCCTTTAATATATTAAAATGGTCCCTCAATTTCACCTTCTTTTCTAATTCAATCATTGGCTTTCTAATTTTTAATTATTTAGCCATTTTTAACCCTTTCATTAAATTTGCCCTTGATTGCATTTTTATTGTCCTCACATTTTAATTATCGCATTTTTCTAGTTTAGTCTTTGGCTTTCTAGTTTTTAATTATTTAGCCTATTTCAACATTTTTCTTGATTTTTTCCATAATTTCATTCCTAATTTCATTTTCTTTTTCATTTTTTAAATAAATTTTTATTGAAATTATATTTTCTTTTAGTTTCTTTCTTTTCTTCAAATATTTTTTTCATCTTTTGTATTGAAATTTTTTTTATGGGATATTTGAGAGGGGTAGTCTCTCATTTTTTAACTTTAAAATTACATTTCACTCTTAATGAACCCCAAAGAGGAAAGTCTTTAATAAAATAACATAATTACATCCAAAATAGAATTAAATGATTTGATGACTTGAATAATAATAATTAAATAGTGCACATTCAAGTCTGATTCCATCACTTCTTCTCTAAAATTCTAAATAAAGCTAAGATTTATCAATATAAGCATATTTAGATTGTCCACGAGGAAAGATCATTTTTGATATATCCTTCACAAGTGAAAATTTATCCCTTATAATTTCCTTTGAGTCTTAAAAAATGTTTTTGAATAATAACTTAGTGTAAGATCACCCCTCACATTATGAGCATGTTTTGGAAATTTTTGAATGATCGAAGAAATCCTCTAAACAAAAAGAAAGAGGAGAAATACGAAATATACAAAAAGTTTTATGAAAAAGAACAAGAAAATGATCAACAAGTAAAGGAAAAAAATCTCTTAAAAGTATCTTTAATGATTGTGCAAAGTTTAGAATCAAAGACAAAATTTCAATGATAAAGAATTGAGGTTGTGAAGAGATCAATCATTAAAATATCAAAATCAAGGTAACAAGCCTAGAAGATCTAAAAACAGAATAAGTGATTCTATGTTTTTACATCCTTGAACATCATTTGAGCCTTATTTATCCTATTCTTTCATAAACATAAACCTCAACATGCATTACATGTTTGTTAAAAAACCCTTTATGATCAAACAATTTACTTGTGTTAATAAACTTTTATCTTAAAAAAAGAAGAAGGAAGTATTGTCAAGCAAAAATCATGACTTGTTTGTGTATGCGCATATCATTATTGGATTCTCACCGATCAATAGGCAAGATCAACATAGCATTAAGCAAGATGCTTCCTCTTTGAAAATCAGAACTCTCATTTTCAAAATAACATGTGTCATTGTTAAAGAGTCTATTTAAGCCATTCATTTTTTAAAATAGCCAAAATTTTAGGATAATTATTCTTTTCACAATCCTTACAAGTATGCATTTTAACAAAAAATATTCAAAATTATATTTGAAGAAATTCATGGTAATCAAAAGAGCCAAACGCTGATTTGAACAAATCTATCACAAGCTGAAAAAAGCAGAGATAATAACTTCATAATGAATATAGATTCTTAGCCTACACTTGAGTTAATGAATATAGATTCTTAGCCAAACTAAAATGATGGACGAAACATACTTGACTTGTGATTCAAAGTGGAGAACATGAGAATGAAAAAGGTATTGAGATCACTTAAACAATTGAAGCAAGCGAGTGCTTAGATTAGAAACCTCCTGTTGGGAAACAAAATTGCGATTCTTTCACCTAAGCCTTATAACTCGCTACATGAGCTAGCAAGAAGTACGTAAAATCTATGTAACTGGGCAGATGCATTTTCCACCTTAAACATCCCTTCTAGATTCTAACTCAAACCACATGTTAACAAAGCATTCTTTCCACTGTATCCCCTAGCTGCTGAACTTAGAAAGAAAATGCATCTTAAGCACACCAGCTACACTAATCATATGGTCTAGTCCTAGCTCTACAGGGCAAGGTCAAAAATCAGAAGGTGTATGCATGCTTGAAATGGTGTAAATTGAATGAATGATATTGTATTAAAAATAGCAACTGGCCAAATTTAATATAATATATTATAGCAATCAAGGTATTAATATCATGCCTGAATGGAAAAGGCTCAAATCAGTCAGAATAAAATCATATGGAAAAGGTCTTCCATGATGAACTCCCATTGTGGCCTACTCAAATTGCGAAATCGAATGAAATCCTTCCATGCTATATAGAACATGAACCTTCTTCTTGCTCAAGATCATTAGAGGAACTATACCCTATCCCCTCTAAGAAACGTACTCTTAGTTAATGGCAGAACCTTCTTCAAACCACTCTCCGTGCTCTTCTTCTGAGTCTTCTTTTTCACTGGCCAGAGTATCCAACAATGTGCGCAATTCTTGATCAGGTTCTTCTTTCTTTTTACCACGAAGAAACCATTGTCCCTGAGAATCATCTTTCTTCGACTCTTCTGTTTCATCTTCTACATCTCCACTATCACCGGTTTCTAACGCAGGAGCCAACCCTTTATTCCCACAAACTCCTTTCTTGAATTCATTGGCCCCGTCGCACTTTGTTCTTACTTCAAGATTGGTTATTAACTCACTCCTTCTCTTATTTGCATCTTCTTGAGCTTTCTTGAATTCTTCGATTTCTCTCTTTGTGCTATCTTCTCTCACCCTTGTCAGCCATTGTTGATTTCCTTGATCTAAAATCTTAATCTAATCCAGCTATCACAATATTTTTGTCAAAATACTCATTTGGCTCTTCCAGGCTTCTTCTGAGAGTACAAGTTGAGAGCCATGTGTAAAATTGAAGTTAAACAATGCAACTATATTATATTATACATACATAGGCTGGCATGGCATGCAGTGGAAGTGAAAACTTAAATCTGCTTTGCTCAAATTACTTAATTCGAGGTTGCTTCCCAAAAATTAAGCATCAAATTCAATACCATATTGAAAAAAAAAGGGTTCAAGATTCATGACTAAAAAATTAAATCTTGGTGATTCTTCTCTTCTCCTAACTAGCTAATACCCAATGTAGCTTGAATGAAGCTTCTTCGATCGCTTGTTAGGTCTTCATCTTCCTTTAAGTCCCACAATTCATTCATCTTTAACTCTCTTTTTGGATATATATTCAGATCATCTGGTTCAACTCCGCATAATGCCTTCAATTCATTCAGCCTTGATTCTATCTTGTTCAGTTCCTTCTCACATTCCTTGAGGTCAGCTTCTAGTAGAGTTGTTAAATCCTTCAATGACTTCTCTGTATCTGATTCTCCTTGACGCTTTAGATTATTTTCCAAACGCAGAATTTCATGGAAGAATTGAAGAATGAGTTGGTTAACTTGGTTCTCATCAAATAAGCCTTCCTTCAGAACATTACTATCGATATCAACTTTCTTGATCATTGAATTTCCTCCATGTAACTCTAACTTCTTTAATATTCCTGTGCTTTGGACTTCTTGATCCACGAAATCCAGGAGAGCTAGAATCCTGCTTGCTACCATATAATTCTCATCTCCAATTAGCCATTTGAGAGAAGAGTTCATCACTTGAAACTTTGGTGCCATTTCTTTCATATCTGACAGCAACAACATGAGATTAATGAGCATATGAGAGAGCTTGGTGGCCAGCTTAACTGTTGTAGCCTTCAATGTTTTGGCAGACTCCCAATCTTCAGCTGATTTAGCATAGCCATTCAGCCACTTCACATGACTGATCTCCTCCACATCGTGCTGGTCTTTCTTAAATTTATGCAACAACGCAGCTATCTTTCTGCTGAATTCTTTGATTTTGGTATGAACGGTTGGCTTATTATAAGAACTTTCAGGTGGAACAAAACTGACCTTTTTTGTTTTCAATTTCTTACCTTCTAATTCACCCCCATTCGTCAATTTCACAAAACCTTCTTTCTTTGGCTCACTGCCTTCTCCACTTTCAGGAACCAATTTTTCCATATTATTTTCTGTATTTCCTATGACACTGGTCGAAGATGACATACCTGGCTGCTCCAATTTATCATTATCACCACTTCTCTCTTCATTATCTACACCTCCCAGCACAATTCTTGGCTTTTCTTGTTCCCTTCTTTCACAGACAGACCCTTCTTGCACAGAATCATCTTTCTTCAAGTCTATTGTTTCTCTGCTGTAGCCACTCAAAGAAAGCATTTCTTGTTCCACTTTATCACCATAACCACTCTCACCAGATAAATTGAATCCTATATTTCCACCCTTTTCTTCTTTCTTGGCTTCAAGATTGGCCCAGCTTTCATCGGGTTGAGTAAACGGTGCCATTAACCCAGTCACTCCTTTGTTTTCATTTTGTTGAAATATCTTCAGTGCTGCAATTTCTGCCTGGATCGCCCCAGCTTCATGTTTATTTCTTAGCAGAAGCACATCAAACTTTCGTTTTATGTTTTTTTTGCAATCAGCAACATGCAAAACTAGAGCCTGAATTTCAAGATCAATTTCAGTTTGATCTTTCTCAGCCATTGATAGTTTCTTTGCTCCT
>Ga0325414_1006744_pt1 | contig 12199 bp, 8 predicted proteins | sample PopdelMetagenome_8_FD_206183 | JGI IMG/M metagenome (GOLD analysis project Ga0325414, IMG submission 206183) | Populus deltoides microbial communities from Bellville, Georgia, United States - Leaf-PdKOR-R3 | ecosystem: Host-associated > Plants > Phyllosphere > Phylloplane/Leaf | place: USA... | reverse complement strand
GGGCTGGTTTGGAATCATCCCTCTTGCTCCTTTTGTTCCTCGAGAGGGGAAAAGTTATTCGATTTCTTTCCTTATAACTGTCATCCAAACAGGCTGTATACATGTTTTGCTTTATGTTTCCATGCTTAGCAAAATCAAGTCGTGGAAAGTTGTGTTGGTCTGATTTTGTCGACGGTAGTTTGTTTGCAACTTGTAAGTTGAGGTTCTAGGTTCTCTTCAATTTTGGATAAACAGACTTTTTAACTTTGGGATTCTAGTTTTAAGTGCTTGATTACATACGTTTATCAAGAACATAGTTAGAAAATTTCCCCTTTTTGTCAGATGGAGCTCCATCAACCTTGGTCAGCTTGATTGGAACTAAGCAGTACAAACGCTGTGCAAGAGACATTTTTTACTTCACTCAGGTTTAGCCCTCAATCCCTTTTTATGTTATGGGTTAGGGAGCTGTGAAATCGTTTTAATGTTTCATGTCATAAATTCCTTTTGGTGTCATGTTAGTTTAAACCGACTGATATAGTTCCTTTGTTGTGAATTGCAGTCTACTATCTGTGTGAAGCAACTCACGTACGGAATACTTGAACTATTAGTTTTAGCAGTTTTCCCTGAGCTCCGGGATCTTTTGCTGGGTCTCAACGAGAAGATGCGTGCTCCACCTGCATAGCAACTTCTTGGTTCCATCACTACTAAGCTTGTTGATTATCGTACCAACTATTATGGAATTCAAAATATAATAACCATTTGCAAGAATCAATAGATTACATGACTTCATCTTTTGAACAATTGGTTTCATTCGCTCTCAAAGAACGATTAGGCTATCTCGTAGGAATGCCAAAACAGGGCTAGATGATGTGTTGAACCTTTTTTCTGGGACGTGGGTATTAGCTGTACAGCTCGAATATTCAAACAGTACATAAGCTGCTAAGTTAGAGCTCTGTATAGAGGATGGGTTTTTTAGTTTTTGTGTGTATTGTGTTCTTCTTGTTCAAGCTGTACCCCTTGTTATGGGGATTTTGTATCGTCGCACATTTAAAGACAAAATCTGTGATATATAATTTCAACTCACATTGGTTCATCCCTGGTGTGTTTCCAAGCTTTTATTATTTATTTTATTTTATTTCCTCTCACACGCACGTTTGCCCGCATCTTCTTGCCGAGTTTACAAAGAGTCTAACAGATGGAAAATGGTATCTATACTGTACTATCTATCAATTATGTTGTTTTTTTTTTAATTCAAATCTCTTTTTAACTTGTTTTAGTAATATTTTTCCGCAACCCCCTCAGTCCAGCACTAACTAAAGTGAGGAGATCGAGGCGACAAACTCCATAGAATGTGACTAAGGATTTGTCTGGTGTGGACCGTGGTTGAAACTGTATAATTAACATCTTCTTGAGCCTTTATTGTCTGCTAAAAAATAGTGTTCTTTAGAAAAAATGATTTCCATGGAAAATAAATTACAGCGATTTAATTTTTTATGTTTAATGAAAAATGAGTGCAAATCATTTTACTGTTTTTGGACATGTCAAAGAAAATACGTTGGGAAATAATATATTTTGAATTATACTTTTTTTTTAAATAACTGGATTTTTATTTTATCAAATATTTTTTTGCTATTTGAAGAATATTAAAAATAATTTTATTTTTTATAATATTTTAATTTTATAATATAATTTATATGATTTAAAATATATAATTGATATATAATATACTATATTTGGTATTCGAGTGTATTTTCTAGCAGTATTATCTAATTTAATACATCTCATGCACTAATATATTAAAATAATATATTTTTAGATTTTTTTATTGATTTATCCTAATATATTATTTCTTACATAAATATATTAGTAATTTATTATTTTTTAATACTATTATATTATAAAGTATTATACCATTTTAGTTTTTAGTTCTTCATGGAAAATGTTTTTTTTTTCTTTTTTAAATTGAAAAATATTTCTCTCCATCTAAAACTTATATTTTTCTTTGATGAAAAATGAATTTTATTAATTAATTTTTTTATAATATAGTTAAACATGAAAAAATTAAAAAAATATTTTTGTGAAAAAAACTTTCTAGGAAACAAATAGAATCTTAGTAGAACTCAATATAAAACCTTAATTAAAATAAAAAAACTGCAATTTATAATTGTTTTTAAACAAACTTTACAAATCTAAATTCTAAAAAGTAAAAACTAATACAAACACGTTCTATGGCATAAACTCACTTCTCGTTACGTGTCACTGTCTCATTCGATCCGTCGCCTTTTCTGTTCCCGCCACCCTAAAAAGAAAGTCCCTTCATTTCTAACATTATTGATTATGACAGTCTTCAATCTTAATTGATTGAGACTTGAGAGCGAGGGAGGGAAGTAAAAAGATGGTGTCAACCAGGAGAACGAGAACAAAGCAAAACAACACTAACACTATTGCCAGTGAGAATGTGAGCCATTGTGTTAACAGTAACAATGAAAGGATTGTACAGAAGGGAAATGGAGCGAGTTCAGGGGCAATGTCAGGGTATGAGCAGTTCAGGGACCAGAGGATCAAAGAGAACAAGGAAAGAATGCAGAAGTTGGGTCTTCTTGACCTTTCTCTTAAGCTCAAGGCACAGCTAGGCCGACCTAAGAAAACCCCAGGAATTGTTTCTTCTGAAAAGAAACCCCATACCCCTTTGCCTGTCTCTGCTTCCCCAAGACGCTCCTCCAGGTAAATTTACCTTTTCTATGATTTTTTTTTGGTTATTGGGATAGTTAAGCAAAGGAAAGAGCAGTTTTTCTGTGCCTTGCTTTTATAATCTGTGTTTTTGAAGATGAGTTGGATATAATTTGGGATTACCAATTTTCAAACTCACAGAATTGAAGGCCCAATTTTCCAATTTTTGATTGTCTGCAATTTGGAGGTATCAAGGCATGAGCAGAAAAAGAATTCCGAATGTCCTGTACTCTTGTTTGTTTAAAATAAGGTTAACGCTACAAATTATAGGGGAAACTTTAACCTTTTTTGAAAAGAAAGCAAGAGAGAGGAACTCAACAAACGGTTCTAGCAAACTTAGGTCTCAAAAACTTGTGACTTAAGACAATTAAGTGAAAAGAATTTTTTTTGTTGTTTTTCGTTTGTCAGGAAAGAAATAACTCAATTGGGCAGGAAAATGAAAACTTTTGGTGTCTAACCTTATGTTGTATCCTGAGTATTTGGGCCTCGATTGTTTCTTCCATGTTCTAACCTTATGCTTGTGAATATGTTATTATCTTGTCTGGTGTTTTTTTTTAAGATTGAAAATCATGGATCCAATTAATTACATGGAGATACGGCCTACAAGAAAGAAGGAGACCTCTATGGATGTAGATATTCAGTTACGAGAAGGTTCACAGCCAGAAATATACACAGAAGAAGATGAGAATCTTTTGGGTGACCATAAGACTACCTGGACTCTGAATGTGGATGGATGTGGCAAGGATGGGAGGCGCGTCTATGATCCAGAGATGGGAGAAACATGCCATCAATGCAGGTGATTGGTTCTTTCCTTTTTTTAAGTTGTACACACTGCAGAGTGTTAGTATAAACTTAATGCTTTCCTCATGTTGTTATCATTTTACTTCCATGCCTTTCATCCATTTGTCTGCACCGTTTGCTCGAGGCAAATGATGAAAAAAGATTATGCATGTGGCATGGAAAACCAATGGGCTTGTAGCTCACTGCTAAGCTTTTAAAGCAAGAGAGGACAGAACTGGGGTTTGAATCCCAGCTTTCACAACTCATCAATACTTCAAGAAAAGAATGGCATACGATAAGTGCTCTAAAACTCACTGTACACAATTTAGTTACATTATTGTGAATATAAAATTTGTCAATTTTATCCACTTAACATGAAATAGAAATTCAATTTGTTAGCACTCAAGGATGTTGCTGTGCTCGAGAAGATGCTTGTATATCCCCTCCTCCCCCTCTCAGTTCACTGACGCAATGCCATCATTTTGCTTAGAGATGATCTACTTTCTTGCAGGCAGAAAACTCTTGGTCTCCATACCCATTGCAGCAAATGCAACTTGGTCCAGGGACAGTTTTGTGGAGATTGCTTATTCATGAGGTATTTATTGATATTCGAGAGTTTGCGCTGATCATATTAACACTTTCCCAAAAAATAACAACACCATATTTGAAAATCCCATTTTATTCTTCAAAGAAATAATGAAAGTATGAGAAAAATACTGTTGTGTACGCAAATATTGGCGATGAAATGATTTGGCTTGGATTAAGGTTATCGAAGTTTCCTTTTATTTCCATCCACTTCGAAGTTCTGTAACATGTAATCCATATGATTATTAATGTGTTTCTATATCATGAGTATGAATTCCTGAATTGGGCTCTTAGATGACCATTCAATTTTCTCTTTTTCATGTTTTACAGATATGGAGAGAATGTGATTGAAGTCAACCAAAATCCAAATTGGATTTGCCCTGTTTGTCGAGGAATTTGTAACTGTAGTCTTTGCCGGCATGCAAAAGGATGGGCACCCACTGGGAATCTCTATCGAAAGGTTAATACTATTAATCTCGTGTCCATAGAAGTCATTCTTGTTGTTTAGCTACTGTTCCTCCACAACCCTGATCTGTGCAGGTTTATTTTTTTATTTTTTTGAAGGTGCATCTTACCTTTTCAGCATGTTCAATTTCTTAGTTTTATAATTGCAAAACGTAATGCCATCTCAGACAGGTGCACAATTTCATGTGCTTGGCATCCATATTTGGTTTATGGTGATGTCAATAACCTTCTTTATGGTGATGTCAATAACCTTCTGCAATGAATATTACCGTGCTTGGCAACAGAAGAACTATGAGGCCAATGCAAGATGCAGTGGTTTACTTTGATTTGCTTTCAGGTTATAAGGCTTGGCTTTAAATCAGTTGCACACTATCTCATTCAAACACGTCGAGCTCAAACACACTCGGAAGACTCTGGTGCTGAAAGTTTGGTCTCTGAAGAGGGAGAACTGTCCTCAGCAGATGAAGGATCACGACCTGTCACCTGCAAAGAATCTGTAAATGCAGATGAGCACCGCCTTTCAAACATAATTGAAGTCCCCATTGTTAATGAATGTCCCAATCCTCATCCTGATGGCTATGAAGAAGAGGAAAAGCAAGTGAACAGCTCTGATGGTAGCAGTGATGGATATGAGGATGCTGATGGTGATAACACTGTCAATAATGATTACAAATTGAAGGAAAAGAACGAAACCCTTGTGGTGCAGGAAGTTGGCGATTCAAAGATATAGATTGTCTCAAGATATAAGTGGAATCAGCTTTTGTCCCAGTGTAGTTACTACTAGAAGACCTAGCAGAATGAAACTTCTCCTTTTGAAGATGAAATTCCTATGGCTTTGTATACAAAGGAAGCAGTATGTATACATTTTTGTGAACTTTCTAGCTTTTGTTGACAGATTTGGCAAATCTGTAACCTTTTGTTTGAACATTGGGAATGGTGATGCCATACTGCGTAAGTGCGTATTAGCATCTCATTCTGTGCAAGTATATCTTCTGCCAGTGATGGTCTACCAAGTGCTAATGGAAATGAATTCGTATCCTTACTGTAGTTTATATCTTTCAGAAACTGTTCTGCATATGATTAATCGCACCTCAGGCTTTCAGAGGGGTTGTTCATTCGCTCACATAAAAGTGGGATTCAAGATAGTTACTATGGAGTATGACACGGGTAGGCGTATCTAAGGTAGTTTTTTTATTACTGTATCGAGATAGTGATAGAAAAGAGACGAACACGTTTGGGATAAAAAGACTTGTTTTTTGCATCATTAATGTTTTGAAAAAAATATAAATTTACTTCAAAATTTATTTTATGCAATGTCTGTTTTTTTAACAAACATGTTTTTGTTTTATTTTTATTTTGAGATATTAACCAGACACAAGATCTGTAAAAATCAAATTTAGAATGGTCAAATCCATCGACACCAGCTAATGAGATAAAATCAATAAAATTGATATTGATTTCTTGGTATTATTAAATCATCAATAAAATTACTGGCATCTTAAAATTGAGAATTAGATTTAAAAAAGAAAAAAGAAAAAGAAATGATTATCAGGCACAAAATATCTTCGAGGTTAATTAATGCAAGGCAACTATTCTCCAGCACCATGCCCACAAGGAACAGAGCTGAACTCTCTCCAACACTTGCAAGTTGCAACAGCCACGAAGTTGATGTACCTGTGATGGTCCCCTACTCACCCTTGATTGACACGTGTACAGAAACCTCGTCTTGAAATAAAGGAGTTTCCTATGTGGTTGATTCCACACTGAGTCAACTTCAAATCCAAACTGAGTCACTTTACCTCTTTCTCACCCATATGAAAACGACTCTTCTTCTACATTCTTGAAAATAAATTTTCTGCGCTGGACCCAACTTGCTAAGCTTTTATACCCTTTTTTTTTATGCAGTAGTTGATAAAAAAAAAAAAATGTAAAGATTCCTCGAGGTGGCCAATACCATGTTTTTATTAGTTGTTTAGGGCCTCCACCAGGACAAAGGAGGTGGGGGTGGTGGTGGTGGATAGGCCTTGGTGGTTTAGTCATTAGTGTAAGCTTTCTTTTCTTTTCCTGTTTTTTAAATTAATTATGTTTTTTATGGAATAAAAACTAATATATTACGAGGGTGATTGTTTAGGAAAATAATTTGTTTTGGTAACTTATATAAATAAAGTAAATTTCTCATCACAACACAATTTTAATCTCAATACTGAAAAATAATTAAAAATCATCAATAAAAAACTCTTATATATATATATATATATATTTTTTTTTTTGTTAACGCGGATGTCTGAGTTAATTTGACTGTATTTCGATTAATCCTATAAATTCTGAAATTAATAATTACATAAGTTTTTAATGATTCTAAAATTTATAGGACTCGAATAAATAATTTTTAAAAAATAAATTTAAAATTTAATTAGTTAAATTATATATATATATTTTTTTTTAAAAAAATACGATGTTCATTGTCTATTTAATATGAAAATAACTAACATTATTACAAGAAACTCTAATTATGAATAACCTGTTGATATTTTGTTCTTTATATCATTTATTTTGATTGAATTGACAAAAAAAAAAAGTTAGAATAAGTATTTTTTTTTTTTTGTTATGGATATGATCAGTGGGTTTAAGCAGCCTGTCATTCACAACAGCTGGGTTTTTTTTAAGATCTTCAAGTATCAACAGATTTCTAAATAAGATCAGACGGTGGAGATTTAAGCAAGTACAGGAAAGTACAAAGTAGAGAATCTCTACACTTTAATGATTGGCCCATATGGTCCAAAAAAGGAAAAATACAACTAGGAAAAAATTAACCTATTATTAACATGTGGGTCAGCCCTCCGAGTCACACATCTTCCATACAGTGAGTCACTGAGAAAACACATAACTCGTTCACCTTTTAGGTCAAGTTGTGTTATTTTTCCAAGGTTTTAATCTTAATTTTGAAAAACACTATTTGAATAACAATCAGTTAGTGTTGTGTGGAGAAGCAGCAGATCTGAAATCAAAGAAACTCATCTTTCAATTACTGTACTATGATCTAAATTGACTCACTCCTCACTTCATCCGTCCTACAATACTTAAAATCCCCAGAAGAGAAATGCCTAGACCTTTTTTTCAGAAGCTAATTCTCTCTAGCACCATCAGAGAAAAGAGACTGGTACAAAAAAAATCTTTCCTTATCCCTCCATCTGGTTTTTTTTTTTAATTTGCTTGCATTTTTGCGTCTTTTGATTGTTTTGCATGCGGGGTTTTGATAAAGTTCGAAACTTTATGAGCTAAATTGATGACAATCCAAAACTTGCTGTAGTGGACGAGATTAGATGGAGTGATTTTAAGTTAAAGGGTTTGTCATAGCTGTTTAGATTCTTGCTTATCCCGTGCTTCTTTTGTAGTGTTTTTTTTCCTGGTTTTCATAAAGTTTGAAACTTTGTTAGATTAATTGTGAAATGATAAGAACCCAAACCTTCTTTTAGTGGATGAGATTGAATAGAATGATATCTGAGAGAAAGGGGCTTGTCAAAGTTTTTTAGATTTTATTTCTTTTATGTTTTTTTTTTTGTGTTTTTTTCTTCTTGGTGTTGACAAGAATTCTAACTTTTCTTTTCTTAGGAGTGGACTAAGTGAAGGAAGGCCAACTGGAATTTGGGTTTTTACCCTCTTGCTTTCATAATTTTTTTTTTTAGCTCAGTTAATAACGCTGCTCCCTTTTCTTCCTTTCCTTTTTTTTTTCCTCTCCTTTTTTAGGTAGCCTTGTAGTGTTGAGAACTGAAAACATGATAACGTCTAAAATTTCAATTTTCCTCTTTCTCTGTTTAATGTACAGAGAATTTTTACGTGGAAAATATCAATTGAATTTTTTTGTTAGAAACAAAGAATTGAGATTTCAGTGGAAAATCAGAATTGGAACTATGCCAGAGAAAAGAAATGCTTGCTTAGATATTGTTGAAAGAAATCCTTTCTTGTTCAGCTTATGGAATTTTGTTTAGGTTAGTTTGTGGTTTGTTGACAATTGTTTACAACAGAAGCTTAAGATATTATGATACAGCTATTAAAGAAAGCCAAAAAAAAGAAGCTTTAGCTTACCGCTACAGATATGTTACGATAATGCAATGCAAGGGATGAAGAAGAAAACAAGTAACAGTTTCTCCTTGCATTACATAACATTCCACTGCACCACAACATAGAAATTTTAGTTTATCTTCACAGGATTTCTTGGAAATTAAAGAAAGCATGATAATATTTGACTTCAAAATCTGTTTTAACGTACTGGATTGTCACTATTCTTGCATTGCTTCGTATGATTGGAAAAAATGAAGGAAGGAATTTTTTTTAATGAATCTGCCTTGCATTTAATTGTTCTAGAGATTAGAAAAGCTTTCTTTAGCTCGCTAATAATGTCCTCTAGAAAAAGACTAAAACTTCTAGACTTCATTTCCTTTTTGTTCTTGATATTTAGACATTGAGCTTGTAAGTTCTGTTGTATATTGTGCTTTAGATTTAATCAATGCTATATCTTTCCATACCTGATAGTTAGGATCATTTGGATATACCATGTATGGAAACAAGTGGCGGTGTTTAGAATAACAATCATGTTCAATTAAAACAAAAACAACTAGTTCACAAGAATCAACTGTAGTCTGCAGTTGATACTTTGCTTTGTGGTTTTGCATGGCTCATGAAAGTAGTTATCATGTAACATCATGTTTGGGTATTTGGAGATCTATGTTCTATTTATAATCTTCTTCACTGTTTGCTCACAGAGCGAACTTCACGTTTGTGTGTTCTAAGATATTGAGCCTGCTTGCCTTGGAGATGGTTTTTTTTGTATTTTGTATTAGAGATGCTGTGTACTATAAGGAAGTGGGATGTTCCAACTTTATGCATTGACTTTTTGTGCAAATCTTTTATTGACTTGAGCTTATCCACATCATCGTCATCTGCAACACTAAATTATGAGAACAAAATATTTGAGTCTCCTTTTAGAAACGGAGCCTAACTTGGTTTGGTTTTCTGCAGAGGATCCCAGATAATTTTGTCAAGAAATTTGGACATGACATATCGAGTTTTGTGAGACTCAATGTTCCTGGTGGTCATGTGTCACGCATAGGATTAATAAAAGCTGATGAAAAATTATGGTTTCACGATGGGTGGCAGCAATTTGTTGAACGTTTTGCTATCCATGTTGGATACTTTTTGATCTTTAGATATGAAGGGAATGCAATTTTCAATGTTCATATATTCAATTTGCCCACTTCTGAGATAAATTACCACTCGAACTCTCTTAGTGGGAAAAGATATCTTGCATTTGAAGAATTGGACAATGATGAGAATGCTGAAAACTCGGGCATCCCTCCTCCACAACTGATAGTTAAAAAAAGTTACAATCCTCCTTCTCTGCAGAATTTGTTCAGTGGATCAAAACTTAATAATTGCATAAATTGGAGTGGTGAAGATACTATGCGGTTGACAAAGGGCTCTAACATTTCACAAGTTGCTAATGAATCAGCACGGAATGTAAGTGCTCATTACAATGAGCTCTATAATTCCCAAGATGAAGTGAAACTCTACAGTCCAGATGGAGAAACACCAAAACCTAAAAAACGTGGAAGGAAAAGGCTGAAAGCCGATCCTAGTGAGTTCTTTTAACTCGGGTTTTGTTTTCTTCTTACTATGCCATTAGGATTGAATGTTCTCATTTTGTTAGTGACTCAATGAAACTACAGATGAGCACCAGCTGTCGTCTCCACATGATGATGATAGTGAAATGCGCTTTAGATTCTATGAAAGTGCTTCTGCAAGAAAGAGAACTGTCACTGCTGAAGAACGAGAAAGAGCAATGAATGCAGCTAAAGCATATGCACCTGATAATCCTTACTGTAGGGTTGTCCTGCGACCATCGTACTTATACAGGGGTTGCATTATGGTGAGTTATTAACAATGATCTGCTATGCTAATTTTGCAATTCACAGAGTACTTTGCTTTGCATAAAGAAGCAATTCCTTTTCTTCGTGCAGTATTTGCCATCTGGCTTTGCCGAGAAGAATCTAAATGGAGTTTCAGGGTTCATTATACTTCAGTTACCTGATGGGAAACAGTGGCCTGTTCGATGCCTTTACAGGGGAGGCAGAGCTAAATTTAGTCAGGGATGGTATGAATTCACATTGGAGAATAACTTAGGGGAAGGTGATGTATGTATCTTTGAGCTGCTGAAATCCAGGGATGTGGTGCTGAAAGTTACATTATTCCGTGTTCTTGAAGATGGTGGACTTATGAATCATCCTTAACAATAAGATGTCATCTGCATGAAGTTAGATAGACATATGATGGTTGGTCATTTCTGGATCGGTAAACTTTATTAAGTAACTCCTTTTCTTTTGGGTGATGTGTAGCTGTGGTTTGTGGTATGTTTGATGTCAAAGCAAATTTGTAGAACTTTCAACTGTTTAGGTGCTTGAACAGAAAATTTTGTGGCTTTAGTAGGCCTGTAAATATATTGTCCAATGCAGTTGGCATCAATGGACCAGAACAACAGATCTTAGGCCTAGTTTCTTGTCAGGTTTGCAGTATCATTCACTGCCTTGTATTCATCTACTGGTTGCTTGTTTGTTGGGAGTTTGCATTTTCATTGCGTGGCAGTAGAGAGTTTGGCATCGTAATATGATCTGAAAGTTAACTCGAAGTGTTCAGCTCATCTCCCCATGGTGTAAACTATGGCAGAAAATTTTCCTTAGAAATGTTTAATTAGGTATCAAATTTGTCTGGTGAACCATGGTGGTATTTGTGAACTGTCTGCCCAACATCAATATGCTTCTTGTTTTGTGTGAAATACCTGTGAAGCATCTATGCACGAGAGCCAAATTTGCAAACGTATGTTACCTGTGATCGGCATGATCATTTGGACCATGCTTTGACACGCCTTGAGGGTGTGCGTTCAGGGTGTGTTTGAGAGTGTATATATTTTTAAGTGTTTTTTAAAAATGTTTTTGGTTTTTCAAAATCATAGTAAAAATGGAGGGTGTGCTCTGTCACTATCACTAAAGGGCAACAACCTTGGAAAGAAAGATATTAAATATTAAAATTGATAAAGATTACAGTTTAAAATATTTTTAATTTAGAGATATATTAAAATAATAATTTTATTATTATTTTAAAAAAATATTTCAATTATCAACCCATTAAAACGATTTAAAAATATAAAAAAATTAATTTAAAATAAAATATTTTAAAAATACAATTTAAACCATATTTCGAAGCACCGCCTATAACTTGAATTCCATTGCTTTATTGATACATCAGGATTCGTATTTGCCCGTGTTTTATGTGTGTTTGGTAATGTGGTAATGGTTATTTTTTAAAGTGTTTTTTTATTTAAAAATGCATCAAAATAATATTTTTTTTTATTTTTAAAAATTATCTTTAACATCAACACATTAAAATAATATATATAATTTAAAAAAAATCAAAATTTCATGAAGAGGAGATATACTTGAATTAGGGAAAATGTCAAAAATGCTATTAAGGAATTTGTCAAGATATTCTAGGAAATTACAGAAAATGAGTTTGAGCCTTCAAAAACATTAAAAAATATATGAAAATACATTAGAAAATTTGTCAAGGTATCCTGTCGTTTTTTCGTGAATAATTAGTAGCTGTGACT
>Ga0325414_1006737_pt1 | contig 12203 bp, 6 predicted proteins | sample PopdelMetagenome_8_FD_206183 | JGI IMG/M metagenome (GOLD analysis project Ga0325414, IMG submission 206183) | Populus deltoides microbial communities from Bellville, Georgia, United States - Leaf-PdKOR-R3 | ecosystem: Host-associated > Plants > Phyllosphere > Phylloplane/Leaf | place: USA... | reverse complement strand
GGAATAATGGAAGGGATCATGTGCTTTTTGCTGGGGATCCGAATGCCCTTTATCGGGTCTTGGACCGGGTCAAGAATGCAGTTCTGTTGCTGTCGGATTTCGGGCGGGTTAGAAGTGATCAAGGGTCCTTAGTCAAGGATGTCATCGTGCCTTACGCGCATAGGATTAATGTTTATAATGGCGATATTGGTGTGGATGAGAGAAAAACGCTCTTGTTTTTCATGGGCAATCGGTACAGGAAAGATGTAAGCTTATTGACTGTCTTAAAGCTTTATGTGATGTTGCTGAAAGGAAATATTTATATTGCGTTTGAGAAAATGAAAGATCAAATATTTATATGCAGATTCATTTATAGCTAACGTTCTTGGCATATGTTAGAGAAATTATGTGGTTATGCCCTTGTTTGGTTGAAAGGACGGCATTGTGAATTCTTTTTTATTCCCCCCCCTCTGATGGGTGTGTAGAAAAGACTTGAGTTTTTAAAGGCTGTAGAAATTTGTTAGAGAAATGTTATTATGAGGCCGTTTGTTTTGTTTTGAAAAAAATTGAAAATTTTTAATTTTTAAAGGCTGTTTGTTAAAAATAATTTTTTTTAAAATGAAAAAAATATAGTTTTAATGTATTTTTGAAAGAAAAAAAGCAACCACTACCACACTATTAAACGAGTTCAATGACACCGAGAAATTAAAAGTACGATTATTATGGCTGTATGGTGCAGTGATATTTATGCTCTGTGGTCCAGATGTGTGGAAATTTGCACTTGTATTTCACCAGTTGTTTTGTTGCTGTTGCTATCTGCATTAGCATTACTAATAATGTGAAGCGGTGATACTAATCTGTAGATTTGTTTAAAGTGACTATCTTTGGCATTGCCCAGAATGAGAAAAGGGGATTATAGGTTTGCAGGTGCTGATGTGTTTTATTGAAAGAAAATGTCATGTCATCTTTACTGATATTTAGATAACTGATATTCATGATGTTATGTTTTGTTTCAACCCTTACTCTTTCAGGGTGGGAAAATTCGTGATATGCTTTTTCAATTGCTTGAGAAAGAAGAGGATGTTTTAATAAGTCATGGGACACAATCTAGGGAAAGTCGGCGCACAGCAACGCGTGGCATGCATACTTCAAAGTTCTGTTTGAATCCTGCCGGCGATACCCCATCAGCTTGCCGTCTTTTTGATTCCATTGTTAGCTTGTGTGTGCCGTTGATAGTCAGTGATAGTATTGAGTTACCATTCGAAGATGTCATAGACTACAGAAAGATAGCAATTTTTGTGGATACTGAGTCGTCTCTAAAGCCAGGATATTTAGTTAAATTGCTGAGAGCAGAATCCACAGAAAGAATACTGGAATATCAGAAAGAGATGAGAGAGGTGAATTCTACTTGCATTTTTCTTATAATCAACACTTCTATTTTGGTGAATGTGTTGTGCTCTTTGTCGCTCTTCTTAATTATTTCATTGTACTGCAGATGTTCTTTAGACGTCACAGTGATTGTTTTTTTTTTTTTTTGGTTTTCTTGGGAATAAAAGGTGAAAATTTTTATTTAAAGTAGGGATTTGGAATTCCTGTCTCTATTAAATAGATGCGGGAGGACAGAGAATATTACTAGTACAATCTAAACTTTCTTTTTCCTGGCCCAAGGACAGCTAATTAAAATGATCCTTACACAATTTTGTTACGCAGATGACCATAATAAGAACGGTATTTGCATGCTGAGTGAGTGTGGGTGTAATAAAAGGGATTTTAGCTTTTGAAATCTGACAGTTGTATTCAGTTCATTTTTCCCTTCATCGTATAGCTGATGTGCTGAAGTTGTTTTTTAGTGATCACAACTTGTGGTGTAACATCAGTTACTTGTATTTAAGTTCTTGCCATTTGAAATGTGTGATTCAGGTGAAACGATATTTTGAATACAGCGATCCAAATGGAACTGTGAATGAAATTTGGCGGGAAATAGGACAAAAACTGCCTCTTATTCAACTGATGATCAATCGTGAGAAACGGCTTGTTAAGAGGGATTCTATTGAACCAGACTGTTCTTGTCTGTGTACAAATCAGAGTACACTTTTCACCTCCTTATGATACCAAATTCGTCTCGAAACAGATGCTGCAAGGGCCTAGTTCAGATGTCTCCTGATGTCTCTGGGAAAGGCTCTTTCCTGCGTCCAGAAGAATGGCGAATGTTAATGCGTAGCTTTATTGTCTGAAGTAGAATGAAGGAAGCCCCCTGCTCCTTGGAAGGCTGGTTTTTAACAATGGACCAAGGTGACCGATCATGAAATTGTCCTCGTGAAAGTTCTTAGTTCTTACACAGCAAACATAGCTATAGATTTCCTTTCATATTTTTTATATAATTCTTCACAGGTTCACACACAACTCATGCTACATAGCATTTGATCAGTCTCAATATTGGACTTCCTAGTTGTAGAATGTTTTATACATGTAGAAAATAAAACTTACCATAATTTTGTTTGATTCTTTCACATCCTTGTTGCTTGCTTTGATAACTAAGCTAGCTTTGATTTTTCTTGTATATAATACCATCACTTCCTATAAGTTTTGTAATTTTAGAATCTCGTCTGATCTTGGATGTGTGTGGCCAATTGCTTTCAGTATTACAAATAGCATCACTAACTTTAGCAATCACGCTGCTCTACAAGTTAATCTTTTTTTTTTAACATAAAAAAAATGTTCAGCCAGTAGTTTTAAAAAAAAATAAGAAAAATCTAAGTTAATTAAACAAAATATCATAAAGAGTGTATCAAATATAAATTAATTTAATTCAATTCAATTCAAAAATAAGTTTTTTTAAAAAAATTAAATTTAACAAAGAATAATAAATAAAAAGACCTAGGATAACTTGTGTTATTTTTAAAATTAGTGAGAAATTGTATATAAAACAAATAAAAAAATAATAGGATTTAATCTTCAATTAAATAATTGTTAAATGAAGGAACTGAAAAAAAATATTAGTTTTAAAAAAAGAAAATAAAAAAGCAAGTAAATTCAAGTGAGTCTTCTAAACCTAAATTAATTTTTTAAACTTGAAACTCGTGAAATTATAAACCTGAACAAAATCAAAACGCTCGATTCCCAATCAATATAATATTAAAGGATAAAATAAAAAAATATTAGTTTTAAAACAAAGTAAAAAAAATGAGTATTGAATTTGATAGGAAAAAAATTAAAGGATAAAATTATAAAAAATATAATTTTTAAAAATTATCTTAAATAAAATAAATAGTAATAAAAATAATAAAAACCGAATATAACATAAGAAAATAAAGAGAGTGATGAAATTAATAAAAATTTAATTTTATAAATTTTTTTAATAAAATAAATAATAATTAAGAGAACATGAATTAAATAAATAAAAAATTTAAAATCACTTTAAAATATTAAAGAGTAAAATATGAAATAATAATAATAAAAAAAACAATCAACAAACACCGTAAGCTACAATCTCCATTGACTGGAGTTGATTTTCCAAAGTTTAATGGTTTCGATGTGATAGCTTTTTGATAGATGATACTTTTGAAGAAGTCAACGGTAAACTAACTTCCGTTTACTTAGAGAGAGGAGATTTGGAAAAAAAGAAAATTATTTGGGTTTGATGGTATAATATTAATGTAAGCATTGCAAAATAAAGAAATATATTGTGAATCTAGTTGGGCTAATCCAAAAATATATCCTGAATCTTGCAACCTAGTAGATGTTGAATTTTGCAATGCTTCACAAAGGTGGCCATTTCATCCATCTTCCACCCAGGACATGTAACTGCAAATGATTGAGAGATTGACCTGGAAAGAGGGAGGGAGAGAGAGAGGACTATCAGCACATTAATGGAGGGAAAAGATACTAAAAAAGACTAGAAGTTACAGAAATGAGGTGTGAACTTACAAGCACGACGACCGTTGTTGATAACAACACGAAATCCATCAAGGATGCCTTCTTTTTCAGCCACAACTTTGGCAGCATAAAGAAGCTGGCCCAACACCTCTCCGTGTCTTGCTTCCGCCTAATAAAAAGGAGTAATCAACTGCTAGCTACCATTTTAAATTACAAAGCTGTATAGTCATTTCCATAAAGTAAAAATTCCCACAACAACAAAAAAATTACAAAATAGAGAATAGAAGGGTGACATCAATACAAATAAGAGTAAGGAAACCAAAATAATAAGAAAATGAAAGTAGAGGGACTAAATGCATCATTAACCTAAGCCACCAATTTTATTTGGTTAATATTAAAAGAGAAACAGAGGGGAGGGATGGGCGAAGGTGGGCTACATAAAAGATGGCAAATTTTGTTTTGAGACTGCCAGCAACCAGTTTCAGGGGCTTCTCTATTTCAGCTTCATCAAATGGTAATCTCTGTCGTTGGAATTTTTAATTTTTTTTATCTACCAATAAATAAGAACTATTTATTTCTGTGATTGAGGAGGTTGTTTTTGCAATATTCAGGGGCTGTTCCAGGGACAAGTACTAGAGCACAAAATGGAGGGCCAGTGATCTTAGAGTTGCCACTTGATAAGATAAGGAGGCCTTTGATGAGAACCAGAGCTAATGATCCAAATAAGGTGAAAGAACTCATGGATAGCATCAAAGAAATTGGTCTTCAAGTACCTGTAAGAATCTTTTGTCTTTTGTAATATATACTTGCTGCATTCATTTGGTTTCTGGGTTGCTGCTACTTGAATACTTAAATTCTTTTTTTTTATATTAATTGCCTGTCTCAATTTTTATTTTATTTTTTGTTTGATTGGTAAGTATATTGATGAAATGAATACGAGTGGTAGAAATTTTGTGACATTTAGGTGAAGTAACATTACAGAATATAGACTTAGAAGATTAGATTTCTTTCATTTTAGAAATATTATTTTTAATTTTCCTATTTAGTATTATTAGGCTTCTTGATTTTTAATATTTAAAGGGAATAGTTTTCCTGATTTTACTTTACTTTTCTAGATGTTTCCATCTAAAAGGTTGTGATAGCTTTTTGCAAGTGAAACATGAATGAAGGAATGAAATTAAGTATTTTGGCGTCTCCCATAGTTATGGTTTTTCTTGATGATTGTTTGAGTTTTGACTTGTAACAAACCTGGTAAATCTTTGAGTCTTTGAGGGATTTGATTTATAACAAACCCCACTACTTGTCAAGTATTTTTCTGTCAATAAAAAGATAAAAGGAGGGGAAAAGGTTATGAATTTTGAGAACAATAAACTTGAGTTGTTTGAGTCTTGTGTATTGTTTAGATTTCAGGCCATGTCATATTTATCTGTATCATACTTTATATACGACTGATATCTAGAAATAAATTTACAAGAATGAAAGGCCAATCTCCTTCAAGTCGTTGATTCGTGTGTCTAGGAAGATTGAAGGCTAGTTCCAGATTTGTATGAAACGCAACCTATTCTCTTGAAGTCTGACTTCTCTGTACAATCAAATGGCTGATTTTATCGAAACAAGATTTGCAAGATGAAACTTGGGAAATCTTGAACATGTTTTCGTACCTTTTGGCATGCTTGAAACCATGGAGCAAATACACACAAATCACAGAGTTCTTATTTTTGGCCCATTATATTGAATTTTATGGTAAATAAGAGAGCAAAACTGGTGGCCTAGGTAGATAGTCTCATTACAGCTGTATCTTTCCTTTGAAGATGAGAGTAATTGCATCTTACTCATTCTTCATTGGATTTCTTACTTTCCAATTGTTGCTTGAGGAAAAGAAAGAAATGGATCGCATCGAAGAGACCTTTAGTCCCCTCGTTAATCTAGTGCTAGAAATTCCTAGACAGATTTGATATGCGCTTAACTCGAATGGCATGTGTTCTAAAGAAGCTTTGTTTCCTTAATTTCAAATCCGTTGTGCCATCACTATCCTTTATAATCATTGCAGATTGACGTGCTTGAGGTCGATGGAGTTTACTATGGTATGTGCTCATATGCTCATATGAAAATCTTGTGTTTCTCTTCACCATCTCATATCATCACTGTTCTCACTTGTAGGATTCTCGGGTTGCCATCGTTATGAAGCTCACCAGCGCCTTGGGCTCCCCACAATTCGTTGCAAAATTCGACGCGGAACAAAAGAAACTCTAAGGTTTACTTTTGATCTCTTGTCAATCCTTTATGATCTTCATCAAACCCTGTTAATAAGTAATTTGATCCTTCTTTTTCCATTTTATTTTGCAGGCATCACCTCCGCTGAGTCCTGGTATGATGTCTTTTCCAAGTGATTAACCTGTAACTTAGTTTGGAAATCGCTATTATCCTGGACCGCTGTACTCTTATTGCAAGTAATTACAAGGGTTATATCAATATCACATATATACAGGTGTTACAGTTTATACATTTTATCATTCTAATAAAAATGGTCATACACAAGCTTCTTTTATGACTAGTAGTTTTGAATTCTACTATTTTTATTTTCCTTACATTTCTAAGCTATTTTAATGGGAGAAATATTATTTCATATAGTGGTGCCTTTGGCCTCCTAAATGATGCAGCTGCATTCCTTGCACATGATGAATGAGCAATGAAAGTTTTTCACCAGATTCACTTCTTGTTTATATCCTTCTGTGTCTGAGCATTCAGTATTTCTTCTCTTCACTGTGCTTCTTCCTTAGTGTTGTTTTCATCTAGCATTTGCATGCCAACGGACAGATGTGTCATCTTCTTTGCCTGAATTTCTCTAATTAATTATCTACTCTCTCCATGCTGGCTGACACACACACTCCGTAGAAGAGAAGGATGAAGAAGGTAAGGAGCTCGTAGAAACCGGCTTTAGTATTTGTATTTCTTAGGTATAGCTTTTAGTTGGGAGATAAAAGACAGGAGGGGTGGAACTATGGAGATGAGACAGTAAGAGATAAGACGTGGGAGGAATGACTGATTTGTATTTGGTTTGGTGAATAGGACGGAAGAAATTTCCATCTCCTTCTCTGTGGACAAAATATAACAAAATACGTTTAAAAAATATATACTTTACCCTTATGCATATTCTTGTTTGTTTCCAAGAACCATGGTGGATAGGGTAACTCCAGGGAGAGAGGATTCTGATGGAGTGGTGAAAATTTTATATTGAATTTAGGTTTTTCAGGACCGCATCTTGGACTTAAATATATGGGCTTGAAAGTGGCCTTTTGTTTTTAAGCTCAATATTCCTTGCAAAGTGAGTTAATTATTGGAATAGAGGCTCTCCTATATTATATATTAAAATTATTAAAATTGTAGGAGAGAAATAGTATGGAAGGAAGAGAAAGAAAGTAAAGATTTCTGGGTTATGTGTGAACTCATGTTCTTAAATGAGCTGAATGATCTAAATATTTTTCTAAGATTATTTTTTTGGTAATCTAAAGTATTTATGCACCTCAATTATGTAAGTTTATCTCATAAAGAGTGAAATAATAATAAAGAATAATTGTTCTTTATATAAACAACCTACAAAGTCATGTTGTCGACTGTTGTGTCGTTGGAAGATTAGAACTTGCAAATGATAGGTATGAGAGGTGAGTGAATGTGAGCTCCATCTAAGGAGCAAGTTAGCAGGAGATAGTTGTGGATGAGAAAGATAGGTGTTATACTGACAATTCGTGTATAATCATAGGAAAATGCAGCGTTATTCTTACCATCTTAGAAGCATAGTTGTAGAATCTTGAACAACCTCATAGGTTAATCTAGAACTTAATTTATTTGGGTCTAGATTGATTCGAGTTGAAGAAAAAAAAAACCTGGTTAAACCGGTTACAAATCCGAGATGACCCAGTAAAATGAGCTCGTCCCAAACAAAACATGATCTTTAACTAGCTGACTTGAAAAATAATAAAAACAATGTTGTTTTCATTCATATTTTTTTAAAAATAATTGGGTCGATCATCTTGACCGTGAGTCTTAACGTGAGCACTTTCCAAGTTGATCTCAAGATGGGTTTTATAACTATACTTGGAAAGTTGGAAGTAGTAACTCTCCTTAGGGTTTGTGCCAGCTCGCTGAAGAGTAGTTCGTTGAGCTGGAGAGTAGCAGGATGGAGTTGTGGGAGATGGGTACTTTTTGTGAGAGAGGAATTGTATTTTTTTCCCTTTCTCTCGTTTCCTTTTTACTTTCCTCCTTTTAATTCAATTCCAGAGATTGAACCCAAAGAATTATATAACCGTTAAGGAGTGAACTGAAAGGAAAGAAATGGAAATAAGGGAAACTGGTCCGCGTGTGTTGCACACGCACAAGCAAGTGAGCCATATCTTTTGAGCAGCATGTGTGGCTCTCTTCTAACTTTAATGGTGATTATTTTTTTGTCATTTAGTTTATTTGTTGATTTTTTTTACGGTGTCGCACGTGTCTTTTGATATGGCTTTCATGTCTTATTATTATTTTTTTCTCTCTAAATAAGTTAATTGATGCTCACCTTATCATTAAAGGTAATTAATAATTGTTTGGAAACGCGATGTAAAATATATTTTATAAAAAAATTTTATTAAAAATTAAATTTTTTATATATTTTGAATCGTTTTGATGCGCTGATCTTAAAAATAATTTTTTAAAAATAAAAAAATATTATTTTGATGTATTTCAACACGAAAAGTAACCACAACCACACTTCCAAACATTATTTTGGTAATAATTATTTTTAATTTTTTTTTATATAAATATATAAGAATAATTTTTTTAAAAAAATTTATTTTTAATATCAACACATCAAAATGATATAAAAATATATAAAAAATAATTTTAAATAAAAAAATTAAAATTCACTCAATCCTAGTTTTAGAACACAATACCAAACTTAGATAAGTATGTTTTTGTCTTTAAACAGCTCGGAGGATTATAATATTATATTTGTTGGTTTATGCTGTCCTGTTTTGTACTAACAACTCTTTAACTACTAAATTTGTTCTAGTTCGTTTTCTTTATGTCCGAGCTAACTAAACACCAAACAGTTTCGAGTTTCAACGCTGACGGCTAAAAAGGGTAGTGGGAAATGAATTTGATGGGTTGGTAACATGGAGGCCAGATGTAGAGAATTAAGAGGTGGATGGATACATACACACACTATCTATCTATCTCTTACATATTACTCCTCAGCTACACTCCTCCGTTTCCAAGCACTATAAATCCAATCATGCTGGCTTAATGTCTAAGTCAAGTATGCTCTCCTAATCCAAATCTTACTGAATTCTTCCATTGTACGCCCAGCACTTGAATCCCTCCAATCCCCAGCCACCATCGTGAAGAAGTCAACCGTCCAGTAAAATTATCGCCGGTTCTTATGCCCGCACATACACGATAACTTGTTTAAAATTATAGTGGTAAAACCCGAGTTGACTCGAGAAATCTAAATGGTAACTCAGGTTTTTAGTTAAACCTAGTTAAGTTTACTAACATTGAAGAGAATAATAATAAAAAAAAGATGTGATTTTAATATAAAAAAAGAAAAAATTACTTCTAATATTTTATAGTTTGGTTGGAATTATATTTGTCTGTCAACTTTTAAAAAGTTATAGTTTAGATACTAAATAAATGTAAAATAGACTAAACTATAAAATGGTTCAGAATATAAATCGATAATCTCATAACAAAGTTCAAGCTGCAAGGAATGATTTTTTAATAATTAATAAATAACTTTTTCTAACAATAATTGACTTGATAAATCACATGTTGATTCAATAAGTTGACGTTGAAATCATATCTACAACCCCATAGTTTTTTCAGAGTTAATTTAAGAATATTATATGTGAAGGAAAACAAATCTTGATAGTTGGTAAATATCAGGAGTTAATTTATTTATTTTTTAAGGTGGTTATGCTGTTAATTAACAAGTCTATCAAATAACAGCAGCTTGATAATATGTCTAACTTAATTAATGGGATAATAATACGAAAAAAATAATGCAATTTCACACACTTTTTTTTAATTTACTTTCGGCACTGTTACTGTGGACATTGACTGAAGCCCTAACCTATCAAATTTCATTTTGAAAACCTTAAGTTTATTAATTTGGAACTTTATATCATCAGTCGTGACCACTGTCATTTAAATGGGCTGCCTTGAAAGGAAACTCACACGACCTTGTAAATGATCTATTCACCATATGATTAACATTTATTTTTGGACCTGAATAATTAAGATATGATTAGGGGGGTTCAGGGTCGGATTGGGTGAATATCCATAATTATATCTAACTAAATTTTTAATATTTTATAAATTATAAATCTGATCGGATTAGATATATCAAGTTGAGGTAATTGTTTTTAGGATATTACATATATCCACAAGTTGATTATTTAATTTCTATTATTTTTGGATGAATATAAAATAAATACACTTTCGAGAGAGTAAAATAATTTTTTTAAAAATTAATCTCTATTAATATTGCAATGTATTTTACATTATATCAAATATGTAATCAGCATTAAACATAAAAAAAAATGATATATCAAAGCCCGAGATAAAAAAATGATATATGTAACGAAAAACGATGAAAAAAAATTCATTTCGAAAAGACAAAATTATTTTATATTTTTATCTCTATTATTTTAACCAAATATTTTTATTTTCTTTTCATGGCAAAGACACTAAACAAACTCAACTTTAAGAATCAAGCAAGCACAGGACCATATCCACACTATAAATATTTTTCTATCGCCCACTCCATTTCAGACGCAAATCTAGAAACTAATTTGAAAAATATTTCGGATTGTTAAATTATCATGTTAATTTATAAATCACCGTATAACTATTTTTATAAAATAATAATTTTTTATTTTTTTATTACTGATCTAATTAGATTTAATCTGATTAATTAAATTAATAAAAACACGAATATGATACAATTAAAACGGTATATTTTAATTATTTGAAAGTATAGATATGATTGTTTTTTAAAATATTTCTTTACTTATAAATATATTAAAATAATAATTTTTTATTTTTAAAAAATTATTTTTTATATCAACATCTCAAAATGATTTAAAATATTAAAAAAAATATTAATTTAAAATAAAAAAATAATTTTTTTAATTTTTTCAAAATTATTTTTAAAATAAAAAACAAACAGTAACTAAATCTTTAATTTGTAAAACCAGCTTTAACACCTTTGAAATATATAACAAGGAACGGTAATCTTCTCTCCACTCCACCAATCATGCTGCTGTACTTTTATTATATACGTGCATCCCACCATCTCAAAAGCGTCTCCTCATCAGAAGACCATAGAAAAATAAAATAAAATGGACCATCTGTCTGGCTATTTTATTTTTCTTAATTAACTAATTAAATTCTCATTTACATGTCATTAATTTACAATAATAATAGTAAATCTGCTTTCCAATTTTCTTTCTCCATTAAATAAAAAACACAATCACTCGGCTCTCCTCCTCCTCCCACCCCCAGCTCTCTCTCTAAAACCCTCTCCTATTCCTCTTCAAAAGACTCAGATCTGAAGCTTACGCCATTATTAACTCCACTCTCTAGTTTTCCATTCCTGTAAGCCTTTCTCTCTCCTTCTCCTCTAAAGACTCTGCTCCAATTCTTAGAGATGATAGCTGTGGTTTGCATTTCGAAATTTCTAGCTCGTTTTTCATCATTTTTTGCTTATTAAAACCTAAAAGAGTTTGCGAAGTTACTGATTTTGCACTAATTTTGATTCCTGGATGCATTTAGCTGTTTTGTTTAGTGTATTTGTGCTTTGTTTGGTTGCTTAGATTACTTACACATTCGTTCTTTCTTTTTATATTTTTTTTTCAAAATCTAAGTTGGTAAGAGAAAATGTAAAATCCGTTCTATATTTATTTTGCTGCTAGTATAACGGTTTTTGGGAATTGCTGGTATTATTAATTTTGGAGAGGTCATGTTTGGTTTGTTTTAAAAAAAGAGTGAAAAATGCTCTCTAGTGGATTTTATTTCTCTACTGAATTAAAATTTTGAAGGAAAAAAAAAAACGTAATTGCGTAGCATGGAAGGTTAAAACAGATAGAGAAGTAAAATAGGAGAATCCATTTCTGTTTTTTTCTCTTTGTAAATGAGTTTTTTGTTCTTTTAATTTTGTAGTTCTCGGATATACCAAACTAAACTCTTTTTTTTTTTACGATATTTAATGCTGTTACTAATTTTGGGTAGGTCAGGTCAGGTTTGGTTGCTTGTGATATAGGAGTAATAATTTGTATATCTATTTACTCTTTATTTAATTTCTGTTTTAAAAA
>Ga0325414_1006735_pt1 | contig 12204 bp, 8 predicted proteins | sample PopdelMetagenome_8_FD_206183 | JGI IMG/M metagenome (GOLD analysis project Ga0325414, IMG submission 206183) | Populus deltoides microbial communities from Bellville, Georgia, United States - Leaf-PdKOR-R3 | ecosystem: Host-associated > Plants > Phyllosphere > Phylloplane/Leaf | place: USA... | reverse complement strand
ATATTTCAATACTCAAAATAAAAAACAAATAATTTATTTATAAAAAAATAATAAAAACATTTAATAACACCAAAAAACTCGAGCATCATAAAAAACTAAAAAATTAAACCCAAAAGTCATAAAATTTTAAAAAATTCTAATAAATATTTAATATATATATATATATATAATTATAGATTTTATAACACTTTCTTTTAAAGACCATGTACTAAAAATATATGTCATTAAAACCTTGTAAAAATATTCAATAAAAAAAGCCTAAACTAAAAAAAACAACGTTGATATGTGATTTTTAAATACTTTAGAATTCGATAAAAAAATTTAATATAAATACTTTAAAATCTATATTTAAATTCTTCAGATTCACAAAAATACAAAAATACCTCGTTAAGACTTTGCAAGGTAAAACTTTAAGGCATATGGTTGCCTCATCTGCTAGTTCATTTACTAAAATACGAGGCAAGGACACTCTTTTCTTAACGACATTCCTGCTTGCAGCCCATTATTTCCGACCAGAGCCAAGTAGCCATGACTTGCTGCATAGACTCCATGGGATCCCTCCATAAGGTCATCACAGGAAGGGTATAAAGCTCTCGATCAAACAAGTGAAAAAGGTTGGATTGTTGTTCTTGCGGATTAATGAAAGATGTAGAAGCCTTTTTCACTTGATTGATCAACTTTCAAAGCAAGAAAAGGAACCTGAAGGTTCCCTTTGAATCACTCTCCAAGACCAATCTGTAAATTGAATATCTAAGAATTATTCAGACACACCATTCTTGTTTCTAGTTGAAGCCAGTTTATAAGCACTTTGCTGGATAGTATTTGGTGTGCAAAATGAGCTTGTCCATATTCATGATGTTGTGCATGTCAGTGGGCATGATGTATACATCATCAAAACTTTCTTGGATAGTATCCCATTTTAAGAAAAAAAAAACTTTTTTATGGTAATGTACAATTATTAATTCGGCATTCTTTCCATAGTAAGGTTATAGTTTTCCATTTTTAAGTCATTACTAGCCTCTTTACCTACAATTCGCCGCGTGCTGCATAATTTTTTTAACAAAAAATAATATTTAAGTACTGAAAATAAGTAAAAAATATATATAAAAAATTATTTATGACAAATACAGAAAAACACTAATTAGAGTTAAGTCAACACGGGACATCCCGTCAAACTTGTGGTTTAAATCATGTGATTGAAATAACCCAATTAAAAATAAAAGGAATTATATATTTTTTTAAAAAATATGTTAACTTTTTTAAACTTGTGACCCGAGTCATTAAACTTGAAATATCCAATTTAGAAAAATCACGAAGTTTAATTTAAAAAAAATTAAAAGATGAAATTAAAATAAAAATTCTAATCATATCAAAGGATTTTAAAAAATAGCAATTCAAAAATTAAGGATCATGATTACTATAACTACCATTATTAATAAGTAATATTATTATTATTATCATTATGACCACTATCATTATTAAAATTATTGTTATTATTGTTATTGTTGTCACCACTACAATTATTGCTAATATTATCATTATTAATAATATTATCACTATTATTGTTATCATTATGCCCACTACCATAATTATTGTTATTATAACTACCATAATTATTGCTAATATTTTCATAATATTATCATCATTAGTAATAATAGCAGCATTCATATTAATATCATTACTATTTTAACAACCAACACCACAATCATCATCACTATTATTATTATTGTTGATATTATTATTGTCATTATTATTATTATCATCATCACAACAACTATTATTAATATTTTATTATCATTACTATTCTTCTTCATCTTCTTATCTCCTATATTATTATTATTATTATTATTATTATTATTATTTGTAATAGTAGTAACAACAGCAACAATATTGTTACTGCCACAACACTACAACAACAACTATTATTATTATTATTATTATTATTATTATTATTATTAATAGTAGTAACAACAACAACAATATTGTTACCACCACAGCACTACAACAACAACTATTATTATTATCTTCACTTATTATTATTATTATCATTATTATTATTATTATTGTCACAACTATCATTAATAATATTATTATTATCATCATCAATAATATTATTATTTTAATCACTATTATTATTATTATTGAAAAAATAAAAACCATGAACTTGATTTGAAGGATAGAATTGAAAATAATAAAAACTCTGACAAAAGGATCAAGAAAAATAATAAGAAATTAAAGAAAAGGGACCAAATTAAAATCACTATTATCATTGAAAAAACAAAAATTATAAGCTTGATTTGGAGGTTCAAATTATAAGCCATAAAAACTTTGATAAAAGAGCAAAAAAAAAAAAAAAGAAATTAAAAGTAAAAGGACCGAATTGAAATATTTTATATATATAGTATATACAAATTAAGAACCGAGGGTTAAATTAAAATCAAACAAAACTTCAACAAAAGAGAAAATGACTAAAAAAAGCAATCAAAATTCAAAGGTCTGAATTTGAAATAACAAAAATAATGAGGACCATAGTATATTTATGGGGGTAGGAGAGAGAAATGAAGGAAGGAAAAAAAGAAAGGGTTGTTAGCGATACACCAACCATATTTGGAGCACAAGCGCCACCTATAATGGAAAAGAAGATAACGAGAAATAATCTGAGACGGCGAACGACTATTATTAACAATTGAAAACTACCTCATGCTTTGGGTAACATGTGTGATGATTCCAACACGCAGCACGTGTCAGTAGCTTTTTAAATAAGAAATTATTATTTTAATGATAAATTAGGTAACTACCCTCAACCAAACTTACAAATAACAAAAAAAACAAGGTGAAAAGACCAAAATACCTCTGGCAATAATGAATTAAATGTTTTGCATTCTAGGGTAAATGTGTAATTCTATTGTCTATAAAATAAGAAAATTACCTAAATATCATTACCCGACACCATTTATTTTTTTTGCTCCTGGGGTACATGTATAATTTTTTTACTATTTATAAAAACATGAAATGGACAAAAATATCCTCAAAAGAATCAGTAATGACTTATGAACCTTGTGGAAATTCTATTTTTTGATGGGAAGGAAAAAATGATCACCACACTATAGTAATGAATATGAAAATGTGAAGGAGACTATAATGAATCTCCCATGCCTTTTAGTATATTTGTTATAAAAAAGTATGATGTGATACATATATAAAATTTTTATATAACACGCTTTGATAGAAAAAAAAACCTGAGGAGTATGAAATTTGATTTTTTTTTTAAAATGATCTGAAACAAAATAAATTTTGCAGGGGTTGGCGCAAAACTCGAAGAGGAGAGAGAGAAGAAAAAGGAAAAAGAGAAATGGATGTCAATGACAAACTGTCATGAATCTTAAAAAGCTCGTCGTACCACGGTGTAAAAGGCGTCGAGATTTTCCAAACGCCACCTCCAAAGGTGGTGTTTGGTGGCCAGATGACCTCACACGTGTTGTTTGAATGACACGGGGGCCACCCATATATGCCAACAAGTTTTTTTAAAATAATATTTAATATATGATAATTACAATAACATCCTTGAGCAACCTCCAAAATTACAATAAAACCAATGTATAATGACCAAAAAACCTTATAAGAGAGTTTTTTTTTTGTCTGCAAGGTTACCAAAGTAATTGCACTATTCCTAATAAAATGAAAGTACTAAAATACCCCTAAGACAAAAGCATAAGTATTTTTTTTACCAAGATTGTATCATGGTGAAAATACAATATTGCCTCCAATGCCTAGTTTAATGGTTTTATTTTTCAAGGGAAATTATGTAATTTTAATAGTATAATGAATAGTAATTTGTGTCTAAAAACAATGTAACTTTCCTTTAAGAATTAGTTTTTTTGTTAATATTAAATAAATATTAATGTGTATTTATCCCTGTATTATATAAATAGACTTTAATTTTATCCTAAATTATTAGTTACTATATTTAATCAAGTTAATCTAATCAATCTTTTTAAGTTTATGCAAGTGATCACTTAATACCAAAATTCAATAAAAGAATTAAAAAACAAATTCAAGTTTCAAATCGACCTATCTCTCTCTTATCGATAATATAACAAATTAATCAAATTGAGATAAATTTATAATCCTCTACTTTAAGACAAATTATTTACTTATTTTTCTCAAGATTAAGAAAAGAGATCGATCATTTACTAAATCCATATCTTTCTTTTTCTTGAATTCTTAGAACTTTCATAGCATGTGGGATATCTAGGCATGTTGGATTAATGAGTAACAAAACCTGAGAGCTATCCACCACTATACATCGACATTCATTATCAACAATATTATCATTTTTTATATTTTGTATGTTCTATGCATCGATATTTTTCAAACAAGAAAGATCCTCATTCGAAATGAATAAGTAAGGAGAAAATACATCTTATTCTATTAATATTTTTTTAATACATCTTATAAATATTAATATCAATAAATAAACAATGGTAGGTATACTCTTATTTTTTCCCTTTGATTTATAAATTTAATAGTGATTTGAAGAAAGTCTTGATAATCTAAAAAAAAAGATGAAATTAAACAGAAAAATTGCTGAAAATATCTTGTCATTTGAGTGTTGAATCACTTTGATTACCATCTTTTTATAAATTACACTACATATCTAGTCAATGTTAATTTAAAATAATGATAAAAAGATATATAAAAAAAGCCCTTATATATTAATAACTCATGTCACTGGAAACATAATTATTCTTTTTTTCACTTTTCAACCAAAATCTATTTCCCTTTTTTTTCTCTTAAATTTTTTCAAATCCGTAGATGTTGTGAAAATAGCCCTAGAATCTCAGAACAATTTGCAAGTAATATAAAAAAATCCAACACAATCAATTATATAAGAGCACACACATAATTTACATGGTTTGAAAACTTAGGCCTACTCCACAAGCAAAATGATACCATGAGAAAGTAGAAAATTACAAGGTATCACATGAAATTGTTTTCTCATCCAAGATCCTAAAACAATAAAAAAAAACTCATATTTTCTCTCTTTTCTCTAGTTATTAAAGTGTAAAGATTGAAGGCACTTACAAATAAGTCATTTAGCCTAAAATATAACAACTTTAGGCTTTTATACATGGATTAAGTACATGAATGTTTATTTTCTCACATAGGCCCACAATTTAAGATAAACCCAATAAATCTATATACTAGTTTTAATTGAGTCAACTTACAAAACTTGAACTCCTCTCTGATTACCTTAACTACACATCTTTCAAGTACTATACGAACCAATCAAGTCCAAACAATGCTTGAACTTGACTATAGAGATAGACGTCAACATATTTGCATGGTTCTTAATTGTAGCAATTTTTTTCTCATATGGAACAACCCGTGACATAACATTTAGAATGAAATGATACCTAACATTAATATATTTGGTCATTTTATAGTACATCTAGTTCTTGGCTAGATGAATAACACTATGGCTATGACAATATATAATAATCAACTCATGTGACAAACCAAGATTACCAACCAAATCTCTCAGTCATAAAGCTTCTTTTACTGTCTTTGTCAATGTCATATTCAACCTTTATTGTCGACAAGGCAATAACGGATTATAAATTTGCTTCCTAACTAATAACACCCCTAGAGAGAGTGAAAAATATAATCTGATAGCAATCTCTTTCATCCCAAATCACCAGTGTAATATAAATTTACAAAACCCGCAACACTATTTCTAGTGATACTATCTTTTTTCATATATCAAGCCAACATTTATAATACCTCTATAATAATAGAATATCCCTTTCATTGCCTACCAGTGAACTTTTCAAGTGGGCTGCACATGGAGTACTCACCGGCTTGCAGTCTTGCATGCCAAAACACTCAAATACCTCTTAAAGATACTTACTCTGTGACAAGTATAACTTGCTAAAACTTTGATCTCTGCATATCTATATACCCAAAATACTCTTAGCTGCACCCAAATCCTTTATCTTAAACTCGTCACTCAACTAATTCTTTAAACTGTTGATGTCTAACATGTTCTTGGAGACAATCAATATGTCATCAATATACAATAACAAGTACATACAAACCATTTAAAAGCTTTCTAAAATATACAAAATTATCATAGTCACTCATAAAGTAACCATGTTTAAGCATAAAAGTATTAAACCTTTTACACCATTGTCTTGGTGGCTATTTCAAGCTATACAATGACTTCTTCAATAAACACACATAGTCTTCCTTACTTTGAGGAATGAAACCCTCTAGCTGATACATATAGATTTTCTCCCCCAACTCACTATGTAAAAAAGTTATTTTGACATCCATTTACTTAAGTTCGCAGTCAAACAAAAAACCATGGTAAATAATACATACATAGAAATATGCTTCAGAATTGGAGAGGACACTTCATTAAAGTCAACACCCCTTCTTTATATAAAACCCTTAGTAACTAGACGTGCTTTAAATCTTGCTCTCAACCCTTGGGACTCCATTTTTTCTATTGCAAATTCATTTGCACCCAACAATCCTCTAGCCTTGTGGTGGTTTAACAAGCTTTCATTTTCAGTTTTTATAAAGAGACTTAATCTTTTCATTCATAACATATCCACTAAGAAGATTCCATGCAAGAAATTACCTTTTTATAAGAATAAGGCTCACGATCATTAAGATTCTCTACAATATTCAAGATAAAATCAATTAGATTAGCATAACCACACTTAATTGGTGCTTTTATTTATCTTCTTTGTCTTCTTGTAGCAATATTATAAAGTTGTTCTTTAGGTGCATTTTTAACAATAATATCTTACACTAATAATGATCAATTATTTTTCTTGTGAAACATTACAAACTCATCAAAGGTCATACATCCTTGTTAGTAGTAAACTTAGATGATTTAGGATCAACACACCACAACCAATACCCCTTCACCAAATATGTATAGCTTAGGAATTTGTATTTTCTTACTCTCGACCCAAGTTTATCTTTCTTAAAATGAGCATTATCAAGACAATTAAATACTCTCAGTTTAGAGTAATCAACAAGAGAACCAAACCATACCTTATATAAAGTCTTCACCTCTAAAACTATCAATGAAGATCTATTTATAAGATAACAAGTCATGTTAATTACTTCTGCCTAAAATTCTTTTGACAATCCAGCCTGTAAAGGCATACAACATGCTTTTTTCAAGAGTTTTATATTTATACATTTTGCAACCCTATTTTATTATGGTGTATTTCTGATAGTGTGATTTCTAGCAATTTCTTTATTCTTGCGGAACTTGTCAAACTAACCTAAGCGGAACTCCAAACCATTATTAGTTCTTAAATGTTTAATCTTTTTACTAGTTTGTTTCTTAATCAAAACTTTACCCTCCTTGAAAGTGATAAACACATCACTCTTTCTCTTTAGAAAATATATCCAAATCTTTATAGGGTGATCATTAATAAATAACAATAGATACTGTGCTCTGTATTTTGACATAATATGAAAAAAACCCCAAAGGTTAAGATGAATATAATTTATAGTATCTTTGGTACGATGAATAATCATACTAAATTTTCCCCTGCACTGTTTACTATAAGCATAATGTTAATTCAATTATTTTTTCATCTAACCAGATATATTGTCTCAACCTACTCTTAAAGTTCACAATCTTTAAAGTTTTCAATCAATACAATATATATATATTTATATATATATATATATATATATATATATATATATATATATATATATATTCATCAGTTTAAATTTCCAGCACTTTACTAACTCTTTAATATTTTTACATGGGTTTTTATAACTAGATTACCTTTAAAGAACAATGGAATGACCAAATTACCTTTAAAAGCAAAATTTATTTAACTGATGTCTAGGGTCTTTTTTGACTTTTCACTTTTTAAGCACAATAAAATGACTAAATTACCCTTAATAGAAAAAAAGATATTAAACTGGCATTTAAGGGCTTTATCATATTTTCATCTTGTTTTTTTAGTTATAATCAAGTTGATTGAGATGCAATTTGGTATTTTAATAAATATAAAATATTATTAAAAACCAAGTGGCTAGCGTGTACAACAAATGCTCATTCGTGTAGAGAGCCTAATCCTTATTAGACAGCCCACGAGGTATCTTGCAGCTGCTAAACACTGTCTTCTATAATGATGTTGGAATTGTCGTGATGTTCATCCCTTCCTAGGTGATGCATGTGGCTTACTGACCTGTTTGGCATTAACAAACTTTCTCCCCTTTCTTTTCTCTTTTCTTCTCGATCTTAGGCCTAACCCTCTAAATTTTCAAAGTAGCCCTTCAATTTGTTCTTTGTATGTTAGATTTGGTAATTTTTCTTTTTATTACTATTTGTTTTATTTGAGAAAATTTTTAATTTTTTTTATGATTTCATCCTCCTTCAGTTTTCTTTAGGGCTGAGCATTTTCAGTTCGGTCCGGTTCTGGATCAAAATAAATAACCAAATCAAAATTATTTTTTTCTATTTTTGAACCGAACCGAACTAAAAACCGGTTCAAACCGATCAGTTTCAATTCGGTTCAGTTTTTTCCCCTTCCAAACCGGTCGGTTTGGTTTGCTAGCTTGAAAATCTAGAAAATAATACAGTTTCTGTATAAGCCAAAACAGGGGTTTGCTTTTAGCAACTCAATCCTTATCAAGAATCTGTACAAGCCAAAATAGGGGTTTGCTTTTAGCAACACAATCCTTATCAAGAATCTGTGCAACCCAATCCTTATTAAGAATCTGTACAAGACAAAAAAGGGGTTTGCTTTTAGCAACCCAATCCTTATCAAGAATCTGTACATCAGCCATGGCACAAGCTTTTGCATGTAGAGGGCTACCTCGTTTTTTTTTTTTGTCATCGCATGAAAGCTTTAATAGCAACTGAAAAAGCTCCATACAAGTGAGTCATAGCTTGTTTGAGTTGGCAATTTAGCGTGTTTGAGTTCGATGAAGAAGAAGAGAAAGTTGAGGAGAAGTCTGCGAGGTTCATCGAGTAAGTGTTTGTGTGTATGCCTGTGTGGGGGGGCTTGCTGGTTAAGAACCATGGAAGGAGAGAATCAAGAGATGCAGAGAGTAAAAGGAGGGAGAGATGCAGAGAGCAAAGCAAAGGGAAGGGCAACGACTGGTTTTTATGTTTATGAATGCTATTTTATAAGGTTAGAAAAAAAATCCTATTTATACTTGTTTTTTTTTTAATGTTGGTCTGGTTGAACTGGTTCAGTTTGGTTCAGTTCAATTGGTTTCAGATTTTGAAAACCGAACTAGAACTTTTTTATGATTTTTTAATCGATTAATTTGGTTTTTTTTGTTTGATTTTTTCGGTTATTTTTTTTGTTTTCTCGATTTATCAGTTTTTTTGCTCACCCCTAGTTTTTTTTCCTATCAAATTTGATCCTCATTCTTTTGATTGCTATTTTATTTCTTCTTTCAATATTAAATTGGTTAGGAATTAAGCTTTTTTAATTAAACCCAAGTCTAGAATTTCATGGGTAGCAAGTTTGAGACATTAATCCAAGTTCGAGAGATTTGTCAGGTTTGTATGTTTTTTCCCTCTTTTTTTAAACTTGTGGTAGCCCTTCAATTTTGTTCTTTATATGTCAGATTTGGTAATTGTTTTTTTTTATTACTATTTGTTTTATTTGAGAAAATTTTTAATTTTTTTTATGATTTCATTCTCCTTTAGTTTTCTTTCCTATAAAATTTAATCTTCATTCTTTTTATTCATTGAGTTTGAGAGATTAACTTAAGTTTAGGAGATTTGTCAAGTTTGCATGTTTTTCCCCTCTTTTTTTAAACTCGTGTTTTTTTTTAATTTCATCATTTAATATTTATTTTATTAGAGATTGGGCTCCATTATTTTTTTTATTTCCTTCTTATAGGGCTTTTCATTAATTTTAAAAGTAACTCGGATTATCTCAAGTTTCTTATTTGTTGTTCTTTGTTAAATTTATCATTTTAAAAGAAATTTTATTTTTGAATTAAATTGAATTAATTGATTGAATATAAGTATAAGATTTTCTCTTCATAATATTTTGTTTGATTTACTTTCTATGTTGTTGCTCTGACAACACGTGTGACATTTTTCGATGTTGTTGTGCAACTTTTCACCATGGTATTAAAACCGTCTTAATGAACTCTTTCTGGCAGTGAAGCAGTGTTCATGACAAAGCAACGATGAGTTTCTAATGCATTTTTCTTTCTTCTCCTTCCGAGTATGATATTGACAGCTCATTTTTTTTATAGTAAATTATTACTATTTTTTTTCTTACTTTATTTGTCATCGATGCTTTTTTTAACCATATTATTAAATTAAGTGAACTTATTGAACCCAATAAAGTTAAAACTCAGGTATCAAGTTTTTATTGCTTTTTTAAAAATTCTAGCATTGCCATGATATTTGTTTACAATAAAAAAATTTGACATGATACACAATATAACCACTTATCTAGTGATAAACTATTGTCTAAGATAACAAAGCTTTGCTATCATGACTAAATGATATTACTAAGAGAATGTATCTTACAATACATACAAAATGATCTATACATTAATTATTATCATAAAAATATTATAAATTTTTAAGAACTTTACTTGTAAATGATAAAATATATTTAAGGATGTCATAACTTTTACTATTAGGCATAGATTATAAATGTCAATATCAAAATATATATTATTAGCACATTAAGTTTAGATTTTAAGAGCATATTTAAAAGTAACAATAAAAACTATATTTGATATAGTATTTACTAAATTATTGATTTACTCTATGCCACGAGTCAGGTCAAATTTTTCTTAAACATAAAAAAAATTTAAATGTTGCTAACATTTTTTTTCTAGTGGAAAAAAAAATTAAACTATATGATAATTGACTTGATGTGATCTAGTTGACTTTGCAGGTTCAAAAGCAATTTGAACAACTTGTAAAAACATAGTTTGTCTCAATTTTTTTTCAAGATAACATCTTTTTTTAATATTAAGATAGCAACATATTGGATTGGCTTGGATCAACCCGAGTTAACATGTCAAATCCTCGACCCGGGTTATGAGACTATGATAACCTTATAAAAAGCAAATCAAAACCAATTATGAAACTTAATTCCCAATCAACCCAGTGTTGAATGATAAAATTGAAAAAAAATCAATTAAAAAAAGGATATAAAAAAGTGACTTGGGTTAATCTGTCAAATCTGCGACCTAAATCATAAAATTGAGATAACCCCATAGAAAGTAATTCAAAACAAATTACGAAGTTCAATTCTTAGTCAGCCTAATGTTGAAGGATGAGATTAAAAAAAACATAAAAAACGAATCAAGTTAATCTGCCAAACTTATGACTTGGGGTAATGAGACTGAGATAACATCATATAAAAAGTAAAAAACAACCTGTGCTAAACTACCAAATCCATAACTCTGATTATGAGACTGAGAAAACCATATAGAGAGCAAATTAAAATAAATTATGAAGCTTAATTCTTAATAAAACCTATCGAAATCAGTGTTGAGTGGTGAAATTTATAAAAATTTTGATTAAAAAATGATACAAAAAATGAGCTAAATCAACCTGGATTAACCCTTTATGCACCATTCCCGGGTCATAAGACAGAGATAACATAATAAAAAAGCAAAACAAAACAAATCATGAAACCTAATTCTTAATAAACATAATATTAAATGTTAAATTAAGAAAAAAATCAATTAAAAAAAAAAAAACTGAGTCAACTGAGTTAACATGTTAAACTCATGATCTAAATTATGAAATAAGGATAACCAAATAAAAAATAAATTCAATATTAAAGAACTCATAACTTTAGTTATGAGATCAATATAATTTTTAAAAAAATAAAAAACCTTTTAAAAAAAATTAAATAAACAAGGGTCAATATTAAAAATCCCTTCTCTTTTAGTTAGTTTTTTTTTTTGGGTTAATGTTAATAGAAAATAATTGATGGTATTTTAATTATAAAAAAGAGAGTAAAGAAAATGTACCATTCATAGCTTCACCATTTCGGACTTTAGGAGCCAAACCCTCGGAAGCCCTACATTCAAAAGTCAAAACGCCACCACCCAAAGGCAAAGACCTCCTAGACAAGTAGCGTAGGCACCGCACTCACTCACTCTCCAGTCCACTACTAGAGAACTACACACAGAAAAACTCCTAAAATGACCAAAATACAAGCT
>Ga0325414_1006729_pt1 | contig 12211 bp, 6 predicted proteins | sample PopdelMetagenome_8_FD_206183 | JGI IMG/M metagenome (GOLD analysis project Ga0325414, IMG submission 206183) | Populus deltoides microbial communities from Bellville, Georgia, United States - Leaf-PdKOR-R3 | ecosystem: Host-associated > Plants > Phyllosphere > Phylloplane/Leaf | place: USA... | reverse complement strand
AAGTTATTTTTTCAATGTAAGATTTGAAATCCTTTAATATATATATTTTATGTTCAGAAAAAAAATTATATTTTTTTAATGTGAGATAAATTTTTTTTAATAACATAATATCTTTTCAATTATGAGATGAAAAAACTTTTTAAAATATATTTTTAAACTTTATTATTTATAATATATACAATTTATATTCACATAGATTGTTTTTTAATTTTTTTATATAAAATATTAAAATTTTAAATATATTTTTTTAATTTATTTAGATTAACCCACAAAACCCAGAACCCGGCTACTTGGCCGGGTTAACCTGGTTTGATAATTATTCCCTCAGTGGCTGTGGATCGAACCAAACCCGGATTTGAATCCAGACCCGAAATCTCCTTATGTTAACCCAGAAATGAAAACCCCTTAAAATCCACGAGCCTGAGAGATTTCCTTTTGCTCAAGCAAACACGAAAATAAAAAACCAAGCATCCATCAAAAACTCACCAATCAATCATGTTGACAGGTATTTCTCGATATTCTCAAAAAACACATTATTCTGACGCTTGATTTTTATTTTTTGGGGTTTTTTTTTGAATTTCATGAACTGGGTAATCGCTGATTATTTTTTTTGGTTTATTTTTCTGATGATTTTTTGGGTAGAGAGAAAGAAAGAATATCTTATAGCTATAGCTATAGCTATAGTATTTGTTTTTCTGGCAATTTATGAGAATCGTGGAACTCTTTGTAATAAGGGATTAATTTTTGGGTTTCGTTTGTAGTTAGTGATTAGTGTTTGTTGCTAGAAATCTGGCAGTAGGATTAATGAAATGGGGAGTTTGTCCAAAAAATTGAGGTTACAACAAGCAGCTTATTGAAAGTATGGCTCTTTAAGCAAAATAGAATGCAAGAAAAGGATCGGCATAGAGAACTCCAAATAGCTTTAGATGGAGATTCAGTCGAATTGGTTTTGTGTAGACGCCATTTGTGGGTCCCGGTTTTGAATGTTATCACTCTTAGACACCGTTTGGAACCGTTGCAAACCGCTTTCCAAGAAAATTCAAAATTTTGTTTTTGTTTAAATTTAATTTTTTTATATTTTTACATTGTTTTGATGTTTTGATGTACTAATGTAAAAAATAATTTGTTAAAATATAAAAAAATATTATTTTAATATATTTCTAGATAAAAAACACTTTGAAAAACTACTTCTACCATACTCTCAAACACCCGTATAGTTCTCGCGGCGGATCTTATACAATGGCAGTGTGTATTCTGTTTTCCTTTTTGTCTTTTTAATTCATTTTTAGAATGTCTCAAGCTCAGCAGAAAAATCGGAGCTGTAGCTTTTCAGTTATCATTTGTCTAATTGTTTTAGAATTTTGGTGCTTCTTCTTCTTTTAACGATTCCAATGAATTGGCACAGTGAGTGTAAAATGGCAAAAGGAGCTGTTCCCAAAAGTGGAAATTGACACTAGCCAGCCCCCTTATGTTTTCAAATGTCAGTTGCATGGTTTGACTGGAGTCCCCCCCGAGAGGCAGAAGATTATGGTTAAGGGTGGTTTGCTGAAGGTAATTAGATGTTTTTCTAAATGTACGTGAAAGTATCCATTACTTGCAGTGGTCAATTTGATTCATATTATTTTAATTGTGATTTTTTAGGTGTTATTAAGAATTTGTTGCCTTTTAATACACTTGTCCTTCTTTAACTTCATTGATTGACAATGCAGGATGATGCCAATTGGGCAACCTTAGGAGTGAAGGAGGTAATGGTCTTTTATGATTATTTTACTGCTACACAACTCTTATTCTTGTGTGACATGATGCTAAATAATGGTGTACATTCTTAAAAAAATTTTAGGGTCAAAAATTGATGATGATGGGGACTGCAGATGAGATTGTGAAGACCCCAGAGAAAGGTCCTGTTTTTATGGAAGATCTTCCAGAAGAAGAACAAATGGTTGCTGTGGTATTTTTCTTCAACCCTTTTCTTCTACACATGATCTATGAATTCATGGCGTGCCACTTTAAGGAATTTGTTGATTTATATAATAACATTCTAATCGATGTAGAAAACTGACATCAGAAGTTATAAACTGTTGACAAATGGAATTTATTAGCTTTCACCCCTTAAGGAATTATTGATTTTTTTTTTTTTGCTTCTCTCTTTTATTCATTTTTTAATTTGATAAACTTAAGGGAGGTTAATGAAACAGCTTCTAAATGATTAGGTTCTGAAGTGAATGTGAGCCTTCCATAAAAGTAGTTGATTATGGAGATATCACACAAACTAATTAAGCATGCATATATACATATATATATATTCATTCTTTTTTCCTGTTGTTGCTACCTTTTCCTGTGTTCTCCCCTTGTATTCTATGTTATAAAACAAGCTCCTAGATTGTAGGATCCACAGAAATGACATGGATCTGTCTGCCTTTTTTGAGAGTTGTGAGTGTTCCAAGCAATCAGATAATTGCTGCACAAGCTGAGCCTTGACCGATAAATGACAACAAAACCATGCTTTGTCCTGGTCCAAGCAAAGCAAATGGAGCTGTACCAATTGCACCTTTGGCTAGGCTTGGCCTAGTTGTGTTATCAAGAAATAAGTCATGCTTCATCTCCATTCCCAAGCCAGTATTTATCTGTGTGGCTTTGTACTAATCATATGTCACAGTTTTGCCTTTCTACTGGACTGTAAGTTGCAGTCTTGTTCACCAATGACGAGGGAAAAGTGAGAGAAAGGCAATTCAGAGAAGAGCTTCCAGCTCCTTTGAAATAAGATCAACAAAAAGAGAGAAGAAAAAAAAGGAGAGAGAAGTGGACCAGAACATGACTTATTTGGATATGCCTGTAAATTCATTCATCAATGGCCCATGCATACAAATAATCCTTCTAGGAAGCCTAAGACTCTTATTGTGATCAACATGTCCATTTTCACCATCATTGCCTCCATGTGTGCAAGTTCCAATCATTCTTTTATGTATTGTCAAGCTATCAAATTTCTACCCTAAACCTGTTTCCAAGCTTTCTCATTGGGCTTGAACTTGAACTAAGCTCAGAACCTCAACATGGCATGCTATAAACTCAAGTTCTTAGTTACAATTTGAAAGTTATAATGTCAGTCCCATAAAGAGTGATTTCCTGGCTGGTAAGTCGTAGCATATCTGTATATCATCCAAAACTTAACGCATTAATTCTCTCTCTTTTCTATTTTGACCCTCAATAAAAACTATTTTCAACATTTTTTCTCCAACTACTTTTCATTTAAAAGGACATTGTTGAAAAGTTAATAAAAAATAGATGAGCTGGCATGTGCCTGTAAATTCATTCATCAATGGCTCATGCATACAAATAATCCTTCTAGGAAGCCTAAGACTCTTATTGTGATCAACATGTCCATTTTCACTGTCATTGCCTCCATGTATGCAAGGTCCAATTATTCTTTTTTGTATTGTCAAGCTATCAAATTTCTACCCTAAACCTGTTTCCAGGCTTTCTCATTGGGCTTGAACTTGAACTAAAGCACAGAACTCAACATGGCATGCTATAAACTCAAGTTTATAATTACAATTTGAAAGTTATAATCTGTCGGTCCCATAAAGAGTGTCATTTCCTTGCTGCTAAGTCGTAGCATATCTGTATATCATCCAAAATTTAAAGCATTAATTCTCTTTTTTATTTTTTCCCCCAATAAAAACTATATTCAACATTTTTTCTCCAACTATTTTTCATTTAAAAGGACATTGTTGAAAAGTTAATAAAAAGAATGGATGAGTTGGCATATGCTTTATTAGCTATTATTAATATGTCAGCATAACACACGGAGTATTATTATTATTATCTACTTTCTTATCATTGCATGCATGGAAAAAGACAGTGCTGATACCTGTTCTTCCCTCTCTCCAATTTGTAGAGCACAAATTTACAATGATCCTTGGTTATGCATCCTGGACAAACCTTTGATTGACTTTCAGTTAGAATGCCATTGCCTTGGTGGAATAGAAAAGTGAAATTCTGGATTATGCTATTATCAGTGATTAATATTTGATAATCAGACTTTTCTAGATTCTTCATTGTAAATGCTATTTATATATATTTTCATCAATCCTTTATTAGGAATATCTAGTACTTGGATGTTTGTTTTCTTTTTTCCCTCTTTAATGTCACCAGATATTGTTTTTATTTTAATGATCTTTTCTCACTTAATATTCTTGTTTCACTTTATGCTAAATTTGTTTCTGCTGACAGGGTCACACTGCTGGCCTCTTTAATCTAGGGAACACTTGCTACATGAACTCAACAGTACAATGCCTGCATTCTGTTCCAGAGTTGAAGTCTGCTTTAGTCAGGTGAGTTCTCTTTGTGAATGTCTCTGAAACTAGTTTTCAAGTTGCAGATCAAATGTGGATACTTTTGTATGACTGAAATATTGTTATCAATGTGAAATTTGGGCAGCTACCCATCTCAAAAAAGCAGTGATTTGGATCATACATCTCATATGCTGACAGCTGCGACTCGAGAACTATTTAATGAGCTCGATAAAAGTGTAAAGCCTGTGGCACCTATGCAGTTCTGGATGGTTTGTACTCTGCTCCTGCATTATTTGCAGCATTTATTGACATCTTTTCTATTTGAGAAGCTTTTAGTAATACAACATATAAATGGGATGAAGTCTCACTATGAATGTTGGACGCACCTTTTTCAAAAATATTATTGTTTAACAAGCTGTCACATATCTGGAGTCTTACTGATTTGAGCTGAAGAAATGTATTCCAGAAAACTAGAATGTTGCAGGGCAAAGAACTCTGATTATATGGATGTTAACATTGATCTTATTTATTAGGACTTTCATATTACCCATTCCATGCTTAATACCGTGCAAGCATAATCAGGTTTAGTTCCTAATGATGTACAAAACTATCTGCCTTTAATAGTGCAAACTCTTGCACATTATTGTCATCATTAGGTTTTCAGTTTTGCAGTCCATCAATTGATGTTTACCATGATAAGCCTATATTTGAATTTTGGCATACCTTGAAATTATTGTTGTTGCATTATTGCGCTTTGATTGTTTGGAAACAGGGGAAAACGCATACTGCATTTTACTTTACCCATTTACTTTTGCAGGTATTGCGGAAAAAGTATCCGCAATTTGGTCAATTGCATAATGGAGTCTACATGCAGCAGGTTTTTCCAAATATCAATATGCCTAACATAACAGTTGTAACAATATAATTTCTTGTAATGTTGATCTATGCATTTTTGAAATGTAACAGGATGCTGAAGAATGTTGGACACAACTTTTATACACCCTTTCACAATCACTTGGATCACCGAGTTTCAGGTAGTTTTGTTTTGTGGAATATGAAACATTGTCCATGCACATATCTTAGTTGAATTGAGCTTCATAGACCATAGAAGCATGCTTTTGCTCTATAGTGGATGTCATCAAAAGTCAAAACTTTTACGCCATTCCAGTTCGGAAATTCGTTGGAGATTGTTTTTGTATAAGTATAATTCCCCCTATATAGAACTTATTGGTTTAAATATCGTTGCTTATTCAGAATGCTTGCTTTCTGTATGGATACTTACCTTCTTGATTTTCACCTTTTATAACCTGCAGTGAAAATCCAGATACAATCAAGGCACTTTTTGGCATTGAACTTGTAAGCAGGTGGATATCTTCACCTCTGTTTTCATAACAGTTGGATTGTAGCTAAAGTCACATTTAGCAAAAGAATAAGGGCTACATTTCTAAGCTCGCTTTTACTGCTGGATTGTCATTGATGCATTTTAAATGATTATGAGCGTCTCCATTTGGCTAGGGACTACAATCTTTGACAAAGTTTTTGTATGTGATATTGGTTGCTAGGGTGCATTGCCAAGAAAGTGGTGAAGAAAGCTCAGAGACAGAATCAGTTTACTCACTTAAATGCCACATATCTCAAGAGGTGAACCATTTGCATGAAGGACTGAAGCATGTAAGATTTACTAATTATTCTGTTACCAGGATTTCATTCTTTTCCTTTTATTTGATTTTGGTATGTTGAATGCTTTGTGTATTCCTTTGCAATAGTCTGGTTTGTGCTTGCACTTAACTAGCTCTTGATAATCATGTGTCTTGTTGGAAGCTTTTGCAAAATGAATCTGATTCCACTTCTCTGTCTCTCAATTGCACAGACCCAAATGCAAGGCACAAGGCCACTCAGTGACCATGGCCTCCCCCAAAACTTTTAAGAAACTCATATATCCCCTGATCATATGTACCCTGAAAACTAAAAAACATGGAAATTTAGCAATTGAAAGGCAATCAATCTAAGTTAAATATGAGATGTCATCCTATTTAAAGTAAATCAACTGTAGCAGCCAATTGCATTTGCTCATATTGGCATGAAAACTTATAATGAAACAATGTTTCTTCAAAAATATTTTTTTAAAGATAAAATAGGCATATATATTTGGAAGGAGAATACTCATATCTATTTTTACAAAATGAGCAGCCAAAACATTTATGCATTGGTGCATGCAAATTGTTAAATTATTGATATCTCAATCCTGTAAACCAAGAAAATTTCTTGCGCAATCACTGCTGCTTGTCTTTGTGAACTGCAACAATAATTTGTATGGGCACAATGTCATTACATCAAGTGTTAATTGTCCATGTGCTGGAGGATAATGACTATAGAAGGTTTTGCTTATTGGTAAATAACAACAGTACTCAATTTTAGGATCTTGCCTTTTCAGTGTTCTCTTGCACAAGTTCTGCATGCCAGTCCTCTGATCTCTACCTTACAGATGAGTTAAAGACATTTTAGTGCTAGTCACCCACCTTGGCAAATAGAATACCTTGTCAACCAGGCCTCAATTCCTAACTAATTGTTTTGGCTATGGGTCCTTTTGCGCCATTTCACACAATAGTACATTGAATCTGCCACAATATCACAGTAGAAAAGAAAAGCTTCATAGCTATTGCTTGTGCTTGCATTTGTAGTTGTATTAACCTTATCACCAAGGAACTTTTCATGATTAACGTGGCCGACTTATCATCTGAAGGTAAAAAAACTGGCTTTTAGTAGACAATGCAACCATGTGGAAATACTAGACTCTTGAGAATTGAGATCTTTGTATTTAACTAGAATAAACGGTAGAATTCTTACAATGGACTATTACTTGAATATTTAAATCAAAATAAATAGAAATGCTTTTTATCAACTAGTGGCTAATGATTCACAAGTTAGCGACTAACCTATAAATGCAGCTAATATAGCTGATTACTCTGGTTCTTTTCATAAAACCTGCTTTCTCTTTTTAGACAATTTCACTAGCCGTTCTGTATTTTTATGTGGCATCACTAGATTCACTACCTATCACTTCCCACTCCTCAACTTGAAAATAATATCTGTGTTGTGTTGTGTGTGTGAGAGTATACACATGCATGCACACGCGCACACACACATTAAATGCCCTGTATTAGTAATATCTTAATCTTACTGGTTATAGGGTTTGAAGTCTGAATTGGAGAAGGCTTCTCCCTGCTTGGGTCGTAGTGCAATTTACCTGAAAGAGTCCCGTATCAATGCCTTGCCAAGGTAATAACCTTCCAGTTTGGCTTTTTCTACGTTGTGATTTCCTTTTTCAAACTCTGCTATTTCTCTTTATTTTTATAAATTTTTCCTCTTAAAAGAATGAAATTTCTGATGGCACATATTTGTTTTCAAGGTACCTAACTGTTCAGTTTGTTCGTTTTTTCTGGAAGAGGGAATCAAATCAGAAGGCCAAGATTTTACGGGTAAGAGGGGTTTCTTTTTTTCATTCTGTTACAAATGAGAAGTCACTTCAAAAGTTCTGTTTCTGTGGTTGTAAAATGGCTTGTTTAATTTAAGGGATTGGATGCTCTGCATGCCCAAAAAGGGTTAATAAAAGCCGTCCTTTTTAATGTTTATATGATACAACCTTTTTAAAATTACTGTCTTTCTTAGAAAGTGGATTACCCATTACAACTGGATGTCTACGATTTTTGCTCTGATGGTCTTTGCAAAAAATTAGAAGCACCTCGCCAGGTATATTTTTATCCTTTTGTTTCAGTGCTCAGTATGTAAGGGTGCTAAAGTTTTGATGATGATTATGATTATTCTTTACATCTCATAACTCAGATTTTAAGAGATGAGGAGGGTAAAAAGGCTGGTTTGAAAGCCAAGGAGAAGACCTCGGGTTCAAAAGACAATGATGTCAAGATGACTGATGTGCAGGTGAGTAGATTGTTGAATTTTGGATGCAAATACAAATAGATAAGACCAATGGATATTATTGATATATCTTACCCTCTTGTTTTCTGTTTAGAGGCCATCAAATGAGAGTGGAGAATCATCAAAGCCTACCTCCAAAGAAGGTGAAAACTTCTAAATTTCTCCTGCTTGTGATTGAAGCATCTTTTTTTGGTATTTCTATTTTTCTTTTATCGACGGTCTCCAGGAGATGCTTTGTGTTTGACTTCCAGGGGACTGCACTTGCAGTTTGTATTGATAATGTTTGTTACTATTGTGTCTGGCTGTGCTTCCTGGATGTTGTGAAAGATTTTGGGCCAGAGATGCTTTATGTGCATATAAGATGATATTGCGGCCTTCATTGTATTTAATTTTTCAAAGTTAACTCTACCATTGCTGCATTTTTTTTGGAGATGCTAAATATAATGCAAACTGTTTGTATTTATAAATGACTGATTTTTAATTTGCTACTTTCCTCTCCCAAAGTTGTCTTTACTGGAGAATGCACCTAGTTTCCAGTGCTAATACTTGACCTTCCACTACAGATAAAAAGTCACATTTAACTGGAATATATGATTTGGTAGCTGTGCTCACCCATAAGGGAAGGAGTGCTGATTCAGGGCATTATGTTGCATGGGTCAAGCAAGAAAGTGGTAAGTTCTCTAACGAGTTTGTTCAGTGTTTTGTCACTATGTTATTTGGATTGACTTGGGTTTTTCAACTGATGAATTCTCAATGTTTATCCCAGGGAAATGGATTGAGTTTGATGATGATAATCCTGTTCCACAACGGGAGGAAGATATAACTAAGCTCTCTGGAGGAGGTAAGCTAGCCTGATTGGATAATGGGCTTGTGTGGTGGGAAAATTCTGCAAACTTATTCTTGCTTTTTTGTTTTTTTATAATCACATTCCCATCAACGACTGCCATTTTATTCTTAAGTGAAAACTGTCTTTGTTTATTCTCATGAATTTCTATCTTTTGATCTTAGGTGATTGGCATATGGCTTACATTTGCATGTACAAGGCACGAACTGTCCCAATGTAATTTTTTCTAATCCCATCATTTTTAGATTCAAGTCACCACTGGATTTCTTCGTAGATCCATATTGTAAAATGGACAGTAGATTTTTACAGGATTGGGTTTGTTGTGCTTATAGGAGTTGTCTTGTCTCATGCATGTGTTATGACTGTATGGCATAGGCTCATTGTTTATGATTTCGGACTTCTAGTTATCTAGAATCTCATCAGAAATCAGAGCTCAGATGTTGTAATTCTCATTTGTCCTGTTAAGAAATGCATGAATATGGTCAACAGCTTCTATTGAATCACAAATAATTAGTTATCAAGATTTAAATTAATTGTAGTTTTAATTATTATTATTATTATTATTATTATTATTATTATTATTATTATTATTATTATATTTTTTTTTTTTGGAGGGGGGGGGGGGTGGGGATTTGCTCTTTCTAGACTTTAAAATCGTCTATGATAATAAGGCCTTCCAATTTTAATTGTGGCCAAAAGAATCAGTTAGATATTTTTTTGAAGTAACTATGCTATTCATTTTTTATTCCTTCTTTTTAGAAACTTAATCCCAAGTGGAGTTGTGTAGCAACCTTGGAAACCAAACTAGATGTTCTAAGCAATTGTAATGTGAAGGAAAAGAGAAGGAAAAAGATAAAAAGAAAGTAAACAAACTGGGATTTAAAGAAAAATGATAATTGTAGAAAAAATGTAAGTTTTAAATTGCATAAAAAAGTTGTGTATATGAGGTTGGTTATCGTTTTCAATAACTAGATTTATATATAATGTTACAAAGATGAAATTTTACACGTACTTAAAATCTTAATCCTATACAAACTCTTTATGGTATATAAGACTTTACAATCCAAATCCTTGTGCATATTCTTTTGGCAATTGTTTGTGTTTTTGTGTTATGCTAGTATATCTATTAGTCTAACTATTAAAGACTCCTCTTTTAAATAAGAATTGTTCTAAATAAGAATTAATCGATCGATTGTTAATGTGAATCCTAATCTCCTTAGTCAATGGTCAATAGTTGATCTTAACTGTCTTCATTGGTTGATGGTCAATTTCATTCATCTTTTTTCATTGATTTATGAAGTGAACTAATATTCTTAATCAATCTTTTTTCATTGATTTATGTAGTGAACTAATGTTGTTAATCAAAAGACAATTGTTTATAGTATAAACAATGCTCCCAATATTTCTTGTTTGGATTAATAAAGGAATATTGATTTGTATTTTATGCTCAAAGCAATTGTTGCATAATTATGTTGGATTAGGCACAATTATGATCGATTATTGACACCACATATTAGTAATTTGACTAATATTTGTCATTGTTGATTGTTTTGCAAATGATTGGTCTTTTTCGACTCCCAAACCTATTTTGTTGGTAAGGTGTGATTTTGCATCATCCTTCCTCACTGTGTTCAGATGTTGAATCCTTTGGATCTTGATTAGTCGACCTTGTTGCTACCTTCTTTCGAGATCTAGGAGATGTTGACGATTACTAGCCAATTCTTCATCCTCATTACAGAGTTTACAACCACAAATGCAGGTTTTCAACTTAAAAACTGCAGCAAAAACAACAGGTTGGCACAATGAAAGGAAACAACATGTAAATATCCTCATGCATGCACAAAACACTCTCTCTTCTCCCACATGAACACATAAGGTTCTCATTAAATCTAAATCCGGTACCTTATTATGAGCATGATATATGGAAAGACATTCATATAGCATAACCAAGAAAAGAAAGAAAACAACTAGAAGATATGAATCTAGAAAATCAAACGAAACAAAATCCTTCATGTATAAGAAGATGGAAGGCATTATAATATCCAACCTGTAACGACAGTGATAACTTTGATGTTTCTTGCTTTCAACTGCCACCAACCTCCTCCCTTTTGAGAAAGATAGTTGCTTGGTAGGAATTTGTCTACTTAGAGGCCAAAGGTTTGAATGGCCTTAGGGTTACTCACTTACTCCTCCTTCAAGCCCCCTCTTTTAGTCTTCCTTGACCGTTTTTCTTCACTGTATTTTTTTTTCTTTTATAATCTTTTATTTATGGGTTTTATCTTTCCTTTTCTTAATTTTCTTCTATCCTCTCTCTTTACTACTTCCTTACTCTTTTTTCTCTTTCTAGTATATACTGACTTTCATTCCCTCGTCTTCTAGCTTTCATTGTGTTTTCTGATCTTGCTCTTTTCTCTTCTTTCATTCTTCCTCCAAGCTGGGACTTGGTGCCTTTTATAGAGGACTGGGGATATAGTACTTGGGGTTTGCATCATGACCCTTGATTCTTCATTATCCATCCTAGCCATTGATATAAATCCAGCCAAGACTCGCTGGTTCTGCAAAGGTCTTTAGGCCATTCCATCTCTACTCATGTTATTCTTCCTTTTTAGGGAAGTAGACTTTAAGGAATTTGGTCGATGACAAGTCATTGTGGGGGCGGGGGGTGGGGTTCTATTTCAATCACAACAGCGCCTTTTCCAAATCAAACCTTTTTTTTCTTTTCAATAAAACTCATCATTTCATTAAAACTTATTTTTTCTTGTTAGTTTTCAACTTAGTCCCTAAAGTTTTCATTTCTCAAATCTTAGCTGATTTGCACTGATTTTTAAGAATTCTTTTCAATCAAACCCTTAAGTTTATTCAAAATGGCCATTTAAGTTTTGATCTTTTTACAATCTAGTCCTTTTTATGTAATTTCAGTTTTTTTTTTTTTGCTTTTCTTCAATCAAACCTCAAATTATAGCCATGATAAATTTGACTAGTTGTTAACTGAATCGTTGTTTGTTATTTTTAAAAAAATGCTATTTTAGGAGATTAAGTAGATTTTTTTAAAATATTTTTTTAGGAGATTAAGTAGTTAATTGTTTTGGGAAATTTTGAGGATTTTCAGAAATATTGAAAAGCTTTTGTTTTTGTTTTT
>Ga0325414_1006726_pt1 | contig 12213 bp, 5 predicted proteins | sample PopdelMetagenome_8_FD_206183 | JGI IMG/M metagenome (GOLD analysis project Ga0325414, IMG submission 206183) | Populus deltoides microbial communities from Bellville, Georgia, United States - Leaf-PdKOR-R3 | ecosystem: Host-associated > Plants > Phyllosphere > Phylloplane/Leaf | place: USA... | reverse complement strand
AGATAGCTCTTCACTTAGAGCTGTGATTTATTTTGTTTCCCTTCTTGATAATTATTTAAGTTGGGGACAAAGTTTTACTAGTTGCAGGGAAGGTATTCGCTTCGCATAAATTCCTCACCCTGCTGCCCTGCATAATGGCCACCACACAGAGCATGACAGTCTTTATGTATATGTTTATTTTGTGTTTTAAAAATATTTAAAAAAGAATTATTTTTTTAAATTAAATTTTTTTAGTATTTTTAAATTATTTTGATGTGCTGATTTTAAAAATAATTTTTTAAAAATAAAAAATATTATTTTGATATATTTTAAAGTAAAAAAACACTATGAAAAACAACCGTAACTATTTCCAAACAGACCCTTAGAATTTGGGAACGCGGTTTGGACCATGTTTTTTTAAATTTTAAATTTTTTTTGTTTAAAATAAAATATTTTTTTTTTGTTTTTGAATGATTTTAATTTATTAATGTTAAAAATATTTTTTTAAAAAAAATTATTTTATTATATTTTTATATAAAAAATTCTTTAAACTGTTATAATTATTACAACCTCAAAGATTTTTGTGTTTTAAAAATATTTTTTAAAAAATTATTTTTTAAAATTAAATTTTTTTAGTATTTTTAAATTATTTTGATGCGCTGAATTTAAAAATAATTTTTAAAAAATAAAAAATATTATTTTAATATATTTTAAAGTAAAAAAACACTATGAAAAACAACCGCAATCACTCCCAAACATACCCTTAAAACTTGGAAACGCGGTTTCGATCATGTTCTCTTAAATTTTAAATTTTTTTTGTTTAAAATAAAATATATATTTTTTTGTTTTTGAATTATTTTAATTTATTAATGTTAAAAATATATTTTTTAAAAAAATTATTTTTATATAAAAAATTCTTTAAACTGTTATAATTATTACAACCTCAAAGATACACACACGTTTACATCTCATGATATGACAACCAAACCAGCTGAAAGAATTGACTATCCAACCAAGGCATTTCTTTACCACCACGCTGTAAACTAAACAAAAAAATTTATGTTGTTAATTTTAGAATTTATATAATTAGTTGAGTTATATGAAAATTAACTTGTGTATTTATTTTAATAAAATAAATAAATAGAACCTTGATTTCGTAGAATCTTCTTTGAAAAAATTCATGTCGATCTGCACTTTACTGGATAAACTATACAATTGGCTTATAAAATATAAATAAATGGTAGATTAACGTAGTAGAAAAGAATCTGGGGAAATAATATATTTTTAAGATGTCACAATTTAAAATAGTAATATTTAGAAATATCACTTTTCTAAATTAAAATAAAATTCGTATCACAATCATAAATTTACTGTGATAATGTTTTTTTAAAAAAGAAACCCCACTTGCCACTTTACTCGATGAGAACTGGAAAGAAATCCGAACAGAAACACAGTCGTAGCGTGTGGAAAACAAAGCCTTTTTTTTTATTTAATTAATAAAAATGAGTATATTATACAGTGCCCTGGATCATACAATGGCATTGAGTAGATTATGCTGGGCTTCGCAGCTGAAGCTCAACAAGCAGTGAAGAGAGCTTTGCCCGACAGAGATGGAATTCATACGAGTAATATAAGAAATCTAAATAGCATGTAAGCAGTCATGAATGGCGTCCACCATAGCGTCTCTGCCTTTGCTGATAGGAAGTCGAGGCCTCTGTAAACTCAGCTTTCACAGGTCAGGCCAGAATGCGACTAAGAGAATGTTGATTGAAGGAGAATCGTTGACTGAGAAGAAAAGGACGGCTCTCGAGGGTTTTTTTATTATTATTATTACTTCTTTAGCACAGAAAAAACAAAAAGGCAAATAATATAGTTCAGAAAATATCCTGGAAAATGCATGGTTAACGAGTCGCATGTGTTTTAAATTGTTAAAGGTCTTGCAAAATATTACAAAGACGAGACAAGAAGAAAAAGAAAAAGAATTAAAATCAAAAGCATATTCAAGCTTTCATGACAATATCATTGGTATTATTAAAAAAATTTTGATAAAAAAAAACCTAATAATATCAAGAAAGATCACTAATGAAAATCAAAGTGGACTATACAAGCTGTCTTAATATAGAAGAGGCTCACTTGTCTTTGAAAGATTCGTGGAGCCCACTCAAGTTATAGTTGATAACCTTCTATCATGTTGTTGGATACTTCTCGTTGAGATTTTTTTATAATATTAGTGGTGTCGTTGTTGGAGTTTTGTTATGACTTCTAAGTCTTTTTTTTTTTGTCCGTTCATTCTTCACTCTTTTTTCTTCTTTCTCTTCATTGTAATTTGTGACGAGCCATTTAACAATTTAAAAGAGTTTATAATGATACATGCAACTCGCGAGTCATGTCATCTACGATACTCTAAACTGTGTATTTTCTCTAAATATTTTCTTGATTGTGTTATTTTTTTAATTTTTTAACGTGCTAAATTCCAAAAAAATCTTTACGACTCTCATCACTTTCTAACTCAAAGCAGTAAAAAGAAGTACAAGTCAGTAATTAAAAACTTTTACAATAATATTTTTGACAAAAATAATGATATATTGTCTCTCTAGAGATATGTTTCTCATGTCTTTCATGTTTCGAGACAAAAATTTACTCAAAAATTGTCTAGAGATAAATTTATTTGTATGTCTTTATTTATGTCTCTTTAATCAAACATGTTTTTGTCATTTATATGTTTGTCTCTCCCATCTTGAAATACCAATTAAATGCAGTTAAATCCTATTTTTTTGCTGGAAAGTATTTTTTTTTAAAGTGGTTTCCATGAAAAGTGAATTCTTCAAAAGTAAATTATTTTTTTATGTTTGTTAATATCATAGAAAATGAGTTGGAAAAACACTTTCTAGTGTTTAACTATGTCATAAAAAATGATCTAGAAAATAACTTATTAATGTTTTATTGTTTTTTCAAATTTATTAAAAGAATGAAAATCAAATGTAAGAAATTTGAAGGATGATGAAATTGAAAAGAAATATATGTTCATGAATTATTTTAAATAAAACACATAACAATCAAAATAATGGAGACCAAATCTGACAGATAAAAAAATTGAAAGGGGATAAAATTAAAAAAAAATCAATTTCATAAATTATTTCAAATAAAATAAATAGCAATAAAAAAAATAGGAACCAAATCTTATAGAAAAAAATCAATTAATAAAAGGATAAGAGAAAAACAAATAACAATTAAAAGAATAAGCAACAAAATTGGTATAAAAATCAAATTTTAAGGGATGAAATTGAAAAAAAAAAATCAAAACAAAATATATAGTAATCAAAAGATTGAGAATTAAATTTGATATAATTAAAAAATAACAAGATATTTTTAAATTGCTTACAACTTCTGAAAAGTGTTTTACATACAAAATAAAAAGAAAATACTTTTATAGAAACCAAGTCAAATTTTTCTTTAACTAAAAAGTATTTTTTATTGATCAACTTTTTTAATGGTAAACAAACACAAAAAAATTTAAAAAATAATTTTTTAAAAACCACTTTCCATAAAATAAATGGGCCCAAAAAAATTATTTATAAAAAATAAGCGTAAAGTAATTTTAGACTTATAATTTTGTATTTGTTTCACAACAAATGAATTTTCAAAGTTTGTTACTTCAATAAAAAAATAAAATTATAAAAAATTCTTTGTCATGAAACTTTTACAACGTTCTTGGAACCAAATAACATACTAAATTGAATTTAATTCATAAAAAAATTTAAATTCAATTAATAATCTATTATAATTTTATGTTTGAAATAAAATACTAAACCACATAATTAAATTCAATTATACCTCCATATATATATATATATATATATATATATATATATATATATATATATATATATATGGAAATGAATTGAATTAACAATTTTGATAATTTTACCCTTAGTTTAGAAATTATTTTTGTTTCAAAAATAATTTCTTATTATTACAAGGATCCTATATTTATTTAAAATAACATAAAATATAGGTATTTTAAAGAAGATATAAATAAATCTTTCTCTTATTAAATATTTATTGAAAAAGAATTAAAAATATATTTGGATAAAATTGTATTTTGCTTTATATGATAGTAGAAGAGCTGCACAACAGCTTGTGCACGAGGAAGAGGAACAAAATGTTGCAGTGTATTAGTTTTTGAATAATATATATACTATTATAAAAAAAATCTAATAGGAATTAATAAAACACTATGAATTAAGACTTATTGTATATTGGTACAATATAATGATAATTTTGCTTTTTGTAATGTAAGCCAAGAAAGTGTAAAGTGATAGGCAAAATAGTTTTTTTCATAAGATTCATTTACTATTATTATATTTACCGAGGTTAAATTGGTCATTTTACTTTTTTAGTACAGTGAAAAGTTTTGATTACCCTTAAAAAGAAAAAAACATTACCCTATTGTTCAGGGGCTTCTTAATCTTTTTATTTTTTTAAATAAATAAATAATTAAATTATTTTTAAAAGAAAAATAATATTAAACTTATTATTAAGGGATTTTTAAATTTTTTTCATTATATTTTTTTCTATAATTATTACATGGATTGAGGGTGATTTAATAATTTAATAAATATAAACATTAGTAAAAAAAATGGTCAATTTGGTTTTTCTTCGGTTGTATTACTTTTTATTTTATTTAAAATAATTTATAAAATTAAAATGTTTTTGTAATCTCATTCGGATTTTACGGATTGTACAGCGCGGACCCTAGCCAACCATGTAAGAACTAGATCCAAACTGACACAAGTTAATTATATGGGCATGAACATCAAAACTTGTCCTTAACGGAATGGTACTGACTTTCATACAGGTTAATTGCAAGGTTCAAATGACACTTATGCATGTGATGCAAGTGAAGGTGTGGTGGGTGGAGTCGGATTCGAAACCCCACTAGTAGTAGAATTAATTAAAAGATTCGCGTGATGGTGTGGGTTAATTTTTTTATATTAAAAATATCAAAAAAAAAATTAAAATTTAAAAGTGTTAAGTTTTTTTTGTAAAATTATACCCAAGAGTCTTGAGTTCAGCTACAACGTCTGACCTAAAAGTAATAATATTTATAATATTAATAATAACATTAACCTTGCATCACCCAAGTTTAAGTGGGTTTGGCTGCAATACCAGACCCAATAATCTTGGATGCGGATCTGGCTGTAAGGTCGTATAATAAAAATGTGATAATTAAATAGATTAAATAAAAAAACATAAAAAAAAAAACCAACATAAAAAAAATAACTAATAAAAAAAAATTTACCCTTCATTTGTGGACAATGGACAACTAGTACATGACCTAAATTTGACCATCTCATATATTAAATCCCATATGTGCAATCAGAATTTAAAATCAATAACAAGGCAATATTTTTCTTTTATCTATAGAAGGCTCATTGGACTTTGAATAGATTTTTATTTCTTATGGAGTCATCGCATTTTGCCTGTTGAGTTAGCAGTTTTTAAGAATTGAAACTAAAACATCATGGTATCACGGTTACCTATGAAGCCAAATATACAAAGGTTAGGAAATAATACATTATGTATCAACCTATCATATGATGGTACACACCCAACGTCTCCTTCCAACTATGAGCCATAAATTTCCCTTTTTTTATTTTATCAAAGATGAAAACTTTATTACTATCTTTTATAGCCATTAAAAAATGCCTAAACAAAATGAGAAAAAAAAAGACAATAAACAAAGTATCAAATACTTTACATATAAAACATGAACCAATTTTTTTTTAAAAAAAACTTCCCTTTTCACCCACGAAACTAAGCATAATTAAAATTATGAAATTGAAAAAAAACTAAATCCATGCAACTCCCTACCTCATATCTCGAGTTTTTGGTTAGTTGAGTTAACCAAGGTTGACTCAGTTTTTTTTAAATTATTTTTTTTTTCAAATTTATCCTTTGGCATGAAATTATTAGGCTTTATGCTTTGTGATTTTCTTCACTTTCCTTTATGTAAGGTTATCCCGGGTGCGAGTTAGTCAAATTAACACGTGTTTTTTCTCATTATTTTTTTTTTATATAGATTTAGCCTTAATCCTTTTTTTTCTAGGTCCTTTTTTTTAAAAAAGATAATTTTTTTAATCTTGATCTAATATCACACTTGGCAGATTAGTAGAGTTAACCCGGGTTAACTGAGGTTTTTTTCTTCAACATTTGCTTTTTTGAAATTGATTTTTTTAACTTTCATCCTTTAACATTAGATTATTGGGTCTTGAGTTTTTTTTTTTGTTTTTTTTCATTTTTTTAAAGGGTTATCCTGATCTTATATTATGAGTCTCATGTTTGTCAAATTAACCTGGATTGACTTTATTATTGTCAAGAAATCTTGCTTTATTTTAGAAAACATTTGACCCGACTCATAGAATTACATGGGCCACCACTGTAGTCATCTATAAAAATTTTATTTTCATTATGTAAAAAAGGAAATCATAAAGATTTCAACAATAAAAAAGCTTCATGGTTAATGATAAGAAGTGTTAATTTTAATTTGACCTCATATAATTTATATTGTCTATCAATATTCTTTCTTAAACTTTATGTTATATTGATTAACACTAAGATTTTTAATCCATTTATAAATCAAATCATCTTTAGCAAGATCAACAATAGATGTTCTTTTATTGTGTAAAGTTTCTCCCTCTTTACTAGTATAGGTAATTTATCAATTAACTCTTTAAGTAAATATACATTTTAGAGGCACAGGCCAGCCAGTATAATGGCCCAACCCTTCGAAAACCTTTTAGAATCTAGATGTGACATTTGCAACCTTTGTTCAAAAAAGATGCAAAGCTCTACGGCTAACTTGGGTCCATAAAAAGTCCAGTTGGGTTGTTTTTCAAGTACAAAATTCAGCCACCTTCATTAATTTTACTAAATTTAACACCCAACACAACTTAATCTAATTAAATTTTATCAATTCATAGTCAATTTTCATTTTTCCAAAATTTTTTCTATAAACCCTAACCTAAAATTCATGATTTCTACATTAAATGTTATTTGAATTACATGAAATTGCTAGAGTAGGTCCAGAACCCCTTACTAAATGTAATTCAAGTCTTTGAATTTTAATCAGTTAAAAATTTTCTGAATCCCTTTTTTTTCTTCCTTGCTGCCATGACTATGGAGCCCCTCTCTTTAATTATTTTGTTTCTCTTTCATTTTTAATCAAGTGTTCAGAGATGTGTGTATATGATTCCCTCAATTATTCCCTAAATCCCTTGATTTTCTCTTGGTTTCTCTAAGATTCTTGGTGAGAAAAATTGAGAATTTCTTCCCTTTTACTTTGTTTGTAGTTGGCGACTTAAAGAGAAGAAAATCTCCTTTTTTTATACTATTTCTAGGGTAATTTACCTTTTTGCCCCTCCTTAAGTATAATATGAAATTTTTTTTTCACATTTGATATAAAAATTTAATTTTTTTTTTCTAAATCTTAATTCAACACCATTTTTTTGGTCTAGAGTTTACATCTTTAGCTTTAATCCTGCTTAATTTACATATTTAGGTGTACAAAGGGTTTTTAATATACTATTATAATTTCATCTCATTAACACATTTGTCAAGAATATTTGTTCCTTATTAATGTTTGTGTAAGGATATTTATCTCTTATTAATGTATGTGTAAGAGATATTTAATCTTTCATTAATATTATCAGGGTTGAATGACTTTTCAACCCTTTTATTCAGGCAAAAAGATGGGATTCATGAAATATAAATGTCATTTGAACCACCCAGGTGATGGGTTCACAATTTTCATTCTCAATATATACACATCATTTTCTTATAAAATACTTATTCTCATATGAAAAACAAGAACAAACAACTTTTTTATTAGAATTTAATACTCTTTTACATATTTAATACATTTTTTTCTCTATAAAGATATTGATTTAAGCATCAAAGGTTCCTAAATCTACCAAAAAAAAGACTTTTTCATATAAGTATCACAATCCTTACATCAAGCCACCACATTTCCTTTCCTAATGAAAAATGGATCTAATTGCATGAACACTTGATTAAACCTATTATCTAACCACCAAAAAACTTATTCCTAAGCATCTTGAATTTTGGAATATCATCAGCATATATTATATTAGATGTTAAAATGAGTTTTTCTTCTTTACTATTCTAATTATTTGGCTCATTTTATATCTTTAACATTTTTAGTTGTCCGATCTACTTACTACAATTTGAATGACCAATACCCATTAATTATAGTTTTCTGATTATTTTTTTTATAATTAACTAACATGGATATTAATGAAGTTGGGATAAACCATTACATAGAAATTAGGCTTTCCTCAGTTTGTAAAACTGAACCAAGATGTATGAGATAAGCTTCATGTTTGGCTTATATCTAGGCTTGAGTAATCCTTAGAAAATAAATCCCCCGTAAAATAAGGGAGTTTCTAATGCTTAATCAGTAATAATAGGAGAGAAAATTGTTCTAGTTTGTGATGTCAAACATTGACTAAGAACATATGATGCATGCATTAAAGTTTGTACTTGCAAAGAGTTTGTTAAAAGTATATCAATAAATCATAAAAATATTGTGTGCGTGGGTGAAGCGCATTGCTGCATTCTGATTACTTAAAATTTGAAAAACTACATTGGAATGTGCTGAAAAAAAATAGAGGAAAAGCTATAAGATGTAACCTATTTAGGTCGAGCCTATAGGTGTTGTTGTTTGGACCAAGGTTTAAACAATGACAAAGGACAGTTGTTGTTTGGGTCACATGTCTCAAACAAAAACAAATTAATTATATATATATATATGTATTTTTTAAAAATTAATTATTTTTTATATTATCAAATATTATTGTTGCAAGTGTCTCATGAAAAGTGGATATCATGTTTTCTTGTTATTTAATTTTTTATTGTTTCGACCATGTGGCCTAAAAGATAACTATAATTATTGATGTTTAGCTTACATGCCTAAACCATAATAAATTATTTAAAAAAAAAACACTTAAATAATTTTATACCATCATCACCTATAAATCTTTTAAATAGATATGTTTGGAAGACTTTAACTAGCAAAAATAGAGAAAAATATTTTACAGTGTAAATGTTATTTTTCTATGGCTACACGTGCATCAAAAAGTTACCTTTATAGCTGTGTGGTTATAAGAAACTTCTTATAATTTTCATCAACTTTGTTGCAAGGGAGAGAAAATCTTTGTGCATGGGTATATCATATTAATATCATTAGCTCCCAATTTACTTTGGATAACTAATCAAGTTCATAATTCTTTCTTTTTCTTTCACATTATTATTTCTCCATTTATTGTTCATGATTTATGTTTCCAAAGAAATTACAATTAATAAAATTTAAGAAAAAAACATTAAATACATCAAAGTGTAGGATACTTACCTACTACATGAGGTGTCTTTTGTCAAAAAAAGACAAGTTTATTATTATTCATTCCTATAAACTTAGGAACCATAATGAAGTTCCCTTACAAAAATTTTCATCATAGTATATGTCACATCCTGAACTAAACATCCTCATTTTTATATCCATAACTTTTATTATCTTTCATGTAAGTTTATTGACATAATTTCCCAAACATCTAACTGCCTAAATTCTCCCAACATTTCCTTTTCATTACTCATAATTGATTATAATGTCACAAAAATATACATCAATTATCTAAAATAACTTTCTTCATTTGACTAACCCCAAGGGTCTTAATTTCTCATAATTTGTTTCTTCTTAATTATTTTCATCACAAATATCTTACCAATATTACTCACACCCTTTATAATTCAAAACACAATCTTACATATTTATCTTACAAAATTCTCACCCCAAATACTATAACAATCCTACCACAATTAGATATAATCATTAATTTCATCCTAAATCATCATATTTACATCAATTCTCATCAAAATATAAATTTCTACAAGTTTAAAATCATTTACCAAATTCCTCTTTAAAATTGACCAGCTTTAATCATACAAAATTATCAATTTTCTTTGTTCAATTATTCATGATTTTAAGTCATTTCAATGTTACTCCACTTGAACAACATCATCGCATAACTATTTCACAAAACCTTCAATTCTCACGTAAAAACCCAAAATTCAAGAATTAAGAATACAATCCAGAAAATCAATTAAATTTCTTGATAATTAGTTAAAATAAGCTTGGAGCACTTTATCACACAATAATATGCATTTAAAAAGCTAACCAGATAGAATTTCTTCAAGCTTTCTTCTTTTTCCTTCACCTCCCTAACTTTGGATCTCTAATACCATACTTTCCCCTCACTAAATCTTTCTAATTTCAAGTGATTGAATGTTTATTCTAGTAAATCTCACACTTCCCCCTTAAATCTTTAGTTTTCCCTAGGTTTTCACAAGATTAAGCTTAAGAAAATGAACTTTCATTCCCTCCTTCTTTCCATTAAAGGTCGGCAACACACATTCATGTAAATATATATATATAAAAAAATAATTTTGTTAATTCGCAATATATCCCTCTTTTACATTTTTTTTGTGTTTCTCAAGTAATATTTTCTAGATTTTATCACTTGTTTATGCTAAATTTAAGTTGAGCTGTTTCAAGTTTTATTAAATTATATCCCAATACCTGTGTTTTTCCTTGTGTATCCTTTACATTAGACTTTTAATTGTGTTTATGAATTTTTTTATATTTATTTTAATCTTTCAAACTTATTTCAATTTATTCAATATCTCCTTATTTTATTTTCTAATTAACTCACTATATTCTCAGGTTAAATTTGAATTTTCATTAATACTACAAATTCAGGCCGGAGGTTTACACCCTCAACACTTAATATTCTTAAATTAGTCTAATTGTATTTCATTTTGCAAAACTGAGTATCAATGAAGCACCAAAAAATTCTCTAGCTATTGCAAGATCCCTATATCAAGGAGAAAAAATAAAACACCAAGTTAAATCCCAAATAAAGCAAATATATAGGGATCAAATTGAAAAAGAAAGTTCAAGGAATAAATTGTAAAAATGACCTTGAGCTCTCCTTGACCATGAAAAAAAGTCCTTGAAGTTGGAAAAAAGGGTTGAAAATTCCTTCAACCTTTTAATTTGTTACTTGAAGCTCTAATTTTTTTAAAATTAATAAGGATGAATTTTATCTTGCAAAACCAAGAATTAACCGAGCATCTCAGTACCTCATGTGCCCACATGAAAACAAATCATCAACATTAATCATAAATTAAAAAATTAAAACAATGTCAAATGGCCAAATTAGAAGAAAAAAAATTGATTGACCAAAGCATAAAAAGTTCTAGGGACTTAAAATAGAATAATATTGTTCTAATGATTAATGAATCTCTTCACATGACAACAATGTTTCACAGAGACATTTTTTATAACGGCTCAAACCGCAACAAATTAATTATATATATTTTTTGTACCATCCGAAACCATTGTTGGAAGCATCCCTGAGAAGTGGATATCATGTTTTCTTGTTCTTTAATTATTATTTTCTATTGTAGGTTTTTTTGTTCATTGCTAAAGTATCTCTCCTTTGAGTGTTTTGCCGTTGAGGGGTGGCTTATGTGTAGTGCGCCATTTGGAGTTTGAGGTTGATTCTTCTTGTCTTTTATGTGCTAGAAGAAGGAGAAAGAACGGTGGTTCTTTTTTCTGTGAAAAAAAATAGGTATAAAGATAGGTAGACCTCATATCTGGTAGGGAATATTGTGCCCGTTTATATGGAGGGACCCCCACCACACCTATGTCGGAACGTTACCGAAGCTTAAGAGCATCTCCACGAGCGGAGTTTTAAGATGTAGATGTATCTCCTCAGCAAGGGCTAGTTGGGATGACTCGAACCCCAGATCTCATTGAGGATGAACGAGCACCTTAACCACCTGATACCAAGAGATGGGGTATTATTGACACTCTTTTTCATGGTGCAAGTTCTGTTTTCTTTACGGTTTAAAACAATTCGAGGTATGATTTAAGTGGGACTTGTTGTGGAAGCTTGGAATTTGGTGTGAAAAGTGGGTTTTTCTCCGAGTATTCAAAGATTAAATATGTTTGTTTTTGTGAGCCAAAGGAAGGCTCTTTTGGTTCATCACTGGCTTTAGCTTCGACATTGGGGCAACAAGAAATTGGGGATGGGTTTCATAGAGTAATCCCAAGTTTAGATGATCGGTCATCCTTGAAACATGAGAGAGATAAAA
>Ga0325414_1006725_pt1 | contig 12215 bp, 6 predicted proteins | sample PopdelMetagenome_8_FD_206183 | JGI IMG/M metagenome (GOLD analysis project Ga0325414, IMG submission 206183) | Populus deltoides microbial communities from Bellville, Georgia, United States - Leaf-PdKOR-R3 | ecosystem: Host-associated > Plants > Phyllosphere > Phylloplane/Leaf | place: USA... | reverse complement strand
AAACCGTGTGGAGTTAGGAGAAGGAGCGGATCTGAGAGGTGGAAGGATGATGATGTCGGCGCGTAGAGAAAGATAGAGTGGAGGTTCGCGCGTGGTGGTGGATCCAGCTGTCTGTGTTGCGGTTGCGAGAGAGATTGGTTAGATGCGAAGGGTGGAGAGAGAGGTATGTTGGATTTGTTTTACCAGAAGATGACTCATGTCTGATTCATCAAGCTACTGCTTCCCACCTATTTTATTTATTTATATAATAACTTTTCATATTTGTAATTTTATTTTTTAAGATTATGGTGTTTTTTTTATTGTTTTCTCAAGTATATTGACTTGGCTTGCTCAATATTTTTTAAAAAATATAAAAACAATATTAAGAATATTAAAGAATGTTTTAGATTCACAGTCTTGGGTCTTTTAATCATGTCTAATTTAACGAATAAAAAAAAATATACGTTTTAGTTATTAGGAGAAAAAAAAAAGAGTAAAACTACTATTATAATTCACGGTAAAAAATCTCTTAATCTATAGTGATTTCCCGACATCATTTAGCTTTTGTTATAATTATATTTGAGAATTCAATATTTAGAACCATTAGATTAGATTTTAAATTAAATTAAAAAAGATATTAATTCAATAAAATCTAATTTCTTGGACTAGATTTTTAATGACTCGATCGATCTAATCGGTTAGTCGCTTCAAGAAATTCATGGTTCAAAACCTGACCTAGATTATATTTCAAATTAAATAAAAAAAATATTAATTCAGTAAAATTCAATTTATTTGATCGATTTTTTGATAACCCAGTTAACCTTATTAGTTAACATTTTTATTTTATAATATTAAACTCAGTTTGGTCCATCATACTCACTTGAAAAATTCATGATTTAAACCCTGACCTAAATTAGATTTCAAATTAATAAGAAAAAATATTGATTCTATAAAATATAATTGATTTGATTAGGTTTTTAATGATCCAGTTGACCTGATGAATTAACATTTTGATTTTATAACATTAAACATGGTACGATTCGCCATGTTGATCCAAGAAATGCACCATTCAAAACTTCACCTTAATTGAGTTTCAAATTAAATAGAAAAGGATATTGTTTAAGTAAAATCCAGTTGATCCGGGTAGATTTTTAATGACTATGTTGACCTAATTGGTTAATATTTTAAATCTATAAGTCTAGCTTGTTGATCCGATAAATTTATGATATGAAACCTAACCTGAATCAAGTTTTAAATTAATTAAAAAAGATATTGATATTGTAAAATACAATTGATTCAGATGAGTTTTAAATAACTATGTTAAACTTGATTGGTTAACTTTAAAAAAAAAATTAAAGAATGAATAATATTATTTTAAAAAAAATTGACTAGTAAGTTAAAACGACATTAAAAAAAATGATATGCATTGACTTAGTGATCCATGAGTTAAATTAGCAATCCAAATTTTTTTTGAGTTAATTTTTAAGTCGGGTATGATAATTATGGTAGAAAACATAACATAAAGGAGGTTTGATATTGTTTTTTTAATTAAAAAAAATTATTATTAGCTCTACTTGATGTTATAAAAACAAAACAAATTATTTATTTATCAATGTAGGATAGGAGGTAAGAATTTTTAATAAAAGGTAAAAGTGGATAATAGGATAAGAATTAAAGAAAAATTAAATGAAAGGATCTATATGAAAGTTTCTATGAATATACATGATTGGATTTGTTTTCCTTACCTAAATCTATTTTTTTATATAAGAATAAAAATAAATACTCATTATTCATCCTTTATATTATTTATATTTGAACCCGAGTCTAAAATAACTATTTAAATTTAACTTGAACCTGAATATAATTATAGGATTTTTTAATTTATGATCCTATTATTTTTCATGGAAGATATTTACTTCTTATCAATTTATTTATTTTATCCTTTAATCATTTTACATTCTATTATTTATTTACCAACAACTAACTTACATAATCAAATATTAGTTCTCAAATTCCCTAAATTTTTATGTATAATCTTAACGCTACCAGGCTACTAGCATTCAAATACATTCTCCACACATGCTTTTAATTTTATTAAATTATCTATTCATGTTCTTTTATATTTATATTTAGATTATATCAAACCTCAACTTAAATGAGAGTTTCAATTTATGTTCTCTCCGTTTATTTTTCATAACATAAATTTTATATCCATTTATAAATTCTAAGATAAATTTCTCACACGTTAATTTTTTTATAAAAATATCTTAATACGCAAACCTACTTAACATCAATTTCGATGTTAATAACTAACCATTATTTCTCTATTATTACCATCCTAATAACACACACACATAAATTATCACAATTATCCAATTTTTTCGTTAAACAATACATGGCCGATCCTAAGTTTCATTTGTTTTTATAATCCGATCTTCAATTGTTTATAAATTTTATTAAACATATTAATCTAACTTGATTTATCAATTATAAACCATTACCATAATTTTTCAATATTTGCATAGATACCCTAATTCACAATATACTAACAAGAAAATCAATTAAAATTTAATAATTAATTTAATCCAATTATAATCATCTTTAACACATTTTCGGATACTAAATACAAACAATAATTAAACATTCACTTTATCTCTATAAATTACTCACTTTTTACCTATTATCACCGGGTTTAATTTAACCAAAATACTAAATTTTTCTTCTCCAGTCACTTATTATTTGAGTCATTCATATCCTAATCTACCCCAATTACATCATTCCACCATAATTTTATAATTACCTCAAATTTCATCTAAGAACCCTTATTAAGATTTAAGAATTTCACATAAAAATTCATTTCTCTCTATTTAAACTTGCATAATTGAGTTTAAAACTCTTTATCGGACAATCAAATGAGCTTCGAATAACCATTCAAAATTTTTGCACCCTTTTTCTTTTTTGCTCACCTTTTCTTGTGACTTCTCTCTCTAACTCCTTATTTTCTCACTTGGTTTATGTTTTATTCTTATGTTTGATTGTTTTTAAACACTCATCCTCTCATCAACCACGTTTTAAATCATGATTTCTCCCAAGTTTTTCAAGTGAAAATCAAGAAAGATGAAGAGCTATTCTTTTTTTATTTTATATAACCAATTAACCATAATAATAAAAAAAAATTATCCTTCACTTTTTATAATTTGGTATGAATTGTGATTACCCATTATAATTTAAAAAATTACACTTTATATCTTGTACTTGTTTATTCGCATTAACACTTAACATCATTGCAAAACAAAAAATCAATAATATATATATAAATATTTATAAAATTATCATTATTTTTCATTTATTAATTAAAGAGCCATTACAATATTTATAAAATTTGCCATCAACTTTGCAATTTCCAAGAGATGATCTTGGCAATGGATATTGCTCGGTTATGATCACCAATTTCTTGCATGTGTTGCCCTTCCCACAACAGAAGCTCCCAAGTTCAAGAGTAATTGCATGCTCTTCCAACATGTCAATTTAGTGTTGCGATATGCAAAGCGGTAATGCCTCCCTCGACAAAATCCCATGAAAAGAAAATGATCAATTACTATTCACCTTCTCACATTTCATTTTGGATTATAACAGTGAATTTTTTAAAAATTTTCAATTCAATCCTTAAAGCTTTTCTTTTGCATAATTAAGCCATTTTGAGCCCAAATTATAGCCAATTGCATGTTTTCTTAAGGGTGGGGGTTGAATTAAAAGATAGGGACTGAAGTTACAAAAATGAGTAAAATTGGTGGCAGCATGGCAGATATATAATTTGTGTGAGAATTTCTTTCTTTTCCACCATCTTTTTAAGCAATTAGGTATCCGATTCCTATAATTTTCAAAAAAAATATTTGGCATAAAAAACCATTTTCATTTTTTTTTAGTATTTTTTGAGTGGAGGAGAGAAAGGGGGTCGCTAGATCCTGATTTAGAGAGAGAAAGTTATTGTTGGGGAAGTTTTAGGCCACGTAAAAACATATTTTTTGTGTCAACATATTTTCGTGTAAGAAGGGAAGTTAAGATTATGTGTTTTTTTTAATCCTAAAACACATAATAAACAAATCTAAGCTCGAGAATATTTTTTGTTTTAGGTTGATTTCAAGTTTTTGGCCTTTTTTTTGTGTTTTTTGAAGGCCATAATTTGGTTTAATAAGGTTTTAGGATGTTTCCTAAATGTTTTGGGTAAAAAACGAGTTGAAAATAAGTTTTGAAAGAAAAAAACTATTAACCTTGTTTTTTCGATCATTACAATGGTCAGATTCTAGGATTTCAGATGATACTTTATCTTTTTATTTTAATAAAAAAAAAAAGCATTAGGGTGGATGACATCCACCTCTTTACAATAAATAAAAAATTACCGGCTCGGCACAGGGCCTAAATTGGCAGGCCTTTTCTATATGGGCCATGTATGACCTAGCCTTATTTGTTTTTTCTTTTTTAATTTTTTTTAAACTAATACATGTTTTTATATGCATTTTTTTTCTAAAATAAATTAATATTTTAATTAATATCCTCTATCTATGATTTTTTTTGCTTATTTAGCATTTTTTAAATAATAATTATTTTTTAATTATACTGGGTGTGTTTAATTTGTTAAGAAGTTAGCATAATTCATTCGTGATTTTTTTTAATATATTTTATTTAGATTAAATACTTGTTTTTATAATTATTTGAATATGTGCAGCCTTGCATAATTGTTTTCTAATTTTATTAAATAAATTTTATACGTGTGTCGATCTGTATTATAAATTGATTTTAATAAATAAATTTATCAAACCTAACAGGTAAATAACCTGTGTTGCAATATTAAATATTTTAATTTGTCTCTCAGTTTTTTCATTTACGTTTTTATTTATCGTTAATGATTTTGTTTTTTGTTTATTTACACAATAGTTTATGATTTACTTAAGAGGAAGCGTGCATAAGTTTTTTGATTTGTATTTATTATTTTTTTAATGTAAAAAAACACGTTGGAAAGTTCTACATGCTTTTTTTTTATCATGTACTGGTGTTTTCAATTTAGTTCTTATTCTCGTAATTTCTTATTTTTTTTTTATAAAATTTTAATTTTTTTAATTTCACTTTTCAATCCAAGTTGATAAATATTCTATTTTGTTTTATTTTATTTTCTTCCTCATTATTTTGGTTTTTTCTTTCCTTTTGTTAATGTTTTTTTTTCTTTTCAATTTAAATCTCAAAGTGAAAATCTGTTGTTGGCTTTTAATTTATTCTTTATTTCGATTTTAACCTTCATTATTTTAATTGTTATTTTTAATTTTGGATTTTTTTATTGTAATTGTTTTTTCAATTTCATACTTCAACATTTCATTTCCTAGGGATTAGTCTTCATAATTATGTCATGTATGGTGCTTCCAGTCTGATGACCCGGGTCAAAGGTTTACATATTTTTTTGTCTTATTTTCTTTTTTGATATTGTCATTCGATATTGTTTTTTTGTTAAGAAAATAGCTTTGTGGTTTTTTTTGTTTTTTTTCTATTGAATTGTCCCGATACCATGACCTATAATACAAGTTTGTTAGGTTAATTCTTACATGTAACTTTGCTGGCTCGGGTTGGCCTGACTTTGTTTTATATATATATATATATATATATATATATATATATATATATATATATATAGTTTTGATTTTTTTAATTTATAACTTTTTAATATTTTTTAAGTTTGTATTTCATTTTCTTGTTATTTTTTTGCTTATTTATCTTTTTTAAAATAATAATAATTTTTTAATTATATTGAATATATTTAATTTTTGAAGAGATTAATATGATTCATTTATGATTTTTATATATTATATATGCATGAAATTTACTTTTAGAAATAAAAATATTATTTCTTATAATATTTTTAATATATACAACCATGTATAATATGCTTTTTTATTTATTTTAATAAATATTAATCGTGTTGATTTCTATTTCAAAAGAATTTAAATAAATGACCATATATTTTTTATCATGTAATCTTTCGAACAATTAATTATAATTCGAACCAAATTAAAAAATACTTAATTTTTCCTAATAATAATAACACCAACAGTAACAATAACAACCACCTTGCCATGCATAAAATAATAAGCATGGCATTTAGCTCGTTGAGCTCCCTCTCCCAAAACTACCCCCCAAAACAACCAAACAATACATTTCAAAGCTTCCAACATCCCGTAATTACCAAATAGTACTAAGGGCAAGACCATCATAATAAAAACCCAATGTCATTTGCTTTTTTTTTAATTTCCCAAGCTATACCTTCTCTGTTGCTATTAATCTACAGAATTCAACCATCAACAACGGTCTTCTCTCTCTCTCTCTCTAAAACAAAACTTAAAAAAATAATGAAAATACCACTTTCTCTCTAGAAATTGTCTTCCTATTTTACTCTTTAAAACACGCTCTCTCTTATTATTATTTAAAACCCTAATTTATCAATTTTTGATTCAGTTACCGACTAAAATTAGAGAGAGAGGTGAAACTGCGAGGCGGAATGTTTGAAACGGCAATGTTGGAGTTTTTACTTTTTAGTGCCAGAAGATCTAGGTGACGATGACGGTGACGGTGATGGCTGCGATATTTGTGATCGCGGCTTACTAGTCTTTCTCGTGGAGGTGGCGGAGATGGTGGTGGTGGTTTAGGAGAATTCTGGAGATGACATTGATGATAGAGGCAAGGAGGCAAGGATAGTTTATTGGTTATTTTTATGTTAATCTTGATTATTATCTTTTGTAAACTTTGATTTTTTCATTCGATGATATTTTTTATTGTGCTACGATAGATTTTTGTGGTTTTTAGTTTGTATTCATGAATTCAATTTCATGTGAAATCTTGATATCTTAACGTTATTATTATTTTTTTTAATGTTTTTTGGGTTTTAAATGTAAAATTTGATTCTTTCTTTATTTTTATTTGATTTTTTTATGGTTTTAGATAATTAGTTCCAAAAGTAGTATAAATTGAAGTAGGTCATTTGAATGCATCTTTTTTAAAGTAATTATCTTTGTTAAAGTATTCTCAAGTCCCTTAGCTTCTAATGGGATTAAACTTTTTGGTCCTTATATTCTAAAAGCAAACCAATAGTAGCAGTGGAACATATTGGAGCAGGGGTAATAGACATAGGGGCCATCATAAAATGTGTGGAGGTAAGGAACAATTTTGTTGTCTCAAGAATCATAGTTATTGAATATTAACCATGATAAAATCCTTCGCTCTTAAAAACGAATGACATGTCAGATTTCTTGGAAAGGAAGGTCATTAAGTTTTGTGATTTTAATTTGTTAGAGAGTTCATAGTAGGAAAAAAAAAGTTGCACATTGACAGTTCATGTACCTTATTCAAACCTTTTGCAATCTTATTTATGCTACAGGGAGATATTGTACTTTATGTTTGACATGCCCTGCTTGTTGTTTGTTTAGATATGCAGTTGTTTTATTATTGTTGAGGATTGTGATAGGAGAAATGAAATGAAAGCTTGAAATGCTTGAAATTTCTGTACTTGGAAGTTCAGACCAAAATATAACCCTTAACTTGGTTGTTTGAGGTGGTTTTCTATAAACTTGAAAAATTAAAATGGTTAGCTGAAGCTATCATGTATACACTCAGTATTGTCAGATATTAGACTTTAGTTCTATTGCAAACTTGTGTGCTGTTTGTTTCACGGAATAATTTTCCACTTCTTTGACATGCAATTCTGCACTTATTTTGTAAATGGAGCAGTTGAAAGGAGATTCTCAGGTCAATTCTACATTATAATCAAGGTATCTTTGGATCCTATGGATTTTTTTATTCTTTTATTACTGTATCATAGATGAAGATTAACATGTATTGAAATTAATATTGTTTTGATGGGTGTTTCTTTTTAGTTGGAATTGTTGGCTGCTAAGAATCTTATTGGTGTAAATTTAAATGGCTTGTTGGATTCTTATGTAATCATTCATCACTTGTGATTCTGAAAAGCGATTCAGGTTATTTGACCTGTTTTCATCTTTGGATTTCATGAACTTGTCATGGATTCCAAATGATATATCCAAATTTATAATTCTTCTTTTGGGACTAAATACTAATATGGTGCTTGTGGTGAACCTATCGTGTTTCATGGGATTAATAATTTAATTGTCATGTCATAAATTTTATGGAACATAAGGATATCAAGAAAGAAAGAAAAAAACTATTGGGCATTTGTTTTGTTATAGGTATTAATTTCCTAACTTGGACATGTAGGTCATTGATATTATGCTTGTGACTGACTCCTCATTTCATTTGACTAATCACTCACCCATACCCATTCTGATTTTTTTTTCCTTGTAGGCAAATGACATATCTCACAAAAAAGTTTTGAATGTTTTAGCATAGGTCCTTATCTTCTTGATACAAGTTGTCCATTTAGATTTTTTGTTTTATGTCTCTAACTTTGTTTTGCTCCATTTATTTATCTTTACTTTGTTGCTGTCACAACTCAATGATTGTTGGTTCAAGAAATCCAATGTGGGGAGAAGAATTCAATTTTTCTATTGATAAGCTTCTTGTCCAGGTAATTGTTGACTGGCGATTATAAATCAACTACCATGTGAGATATTAAGAATCACATGTTATAGATCATTCAGCAAAAGAACACTTTTGTACCTTTAGAAGTATTGATTGGAGTCTTAAGCTTGCAGTTTCTTTATTCTTGATCCTTCCCTTCTTCTAGCATTCTACCGTGATCAATGTTGGTAGTTTTTCTTTTGTATTTATCCATGTTATTATCCTCTTAAATTGTTGATAAATATTGTCAGGTTAGTAATTATTTAATTGGATAAGTTGCATTGCTTGCTTTACTTAGTATTCATGTCCATGAATTTTTCAACTTAGGTTTAGTGAAAGTTGTGAGAATCCTTCAGCTTTCTGTTCAATGTTGGCATTTCATGCAAATGAGATTTTTTTTTTCAAATTTTTTTTGGTTAAACTTTTCTTTCATGTGAATCCTTTTGTCTTCAATTCCAACTTAGTTTCTGCTATTTTTTTGGGATGGATCGCCTACATGCTCTGGCTATTTCTTTTTCTTTTTAGGTTTTCTTTGTGATTTATTTTGTTTGTTTATTGGATGATAATATCATTTCGGTTTTGGTTATCAATAAGGAGAAGATTTTCATGGTTTCTTATGGAACCTAATGTTGGGTTCTGGATTTTTAGCATGCTGATGAATAAGGTTTTGCCGTTCGTCCATTTCAATTCCAGTACAATTTATGTTGTTGTTGTTATCTACTTTGTTCTAGCCTACATGCTTTACCTGTTCTTATTCCTTTTATTGTTTGGTTTTCTTTGTGATTTATTTGTTTTACAACTGGCTACCTATTTCATGTCAGTTTTGGCGTAGCTTCTTGTCGTACTTTTTTAGGTAAGAGATGTTTGGCCAATAATATGTTGCAACTTGTATCATAAATACATGAAACGGGATAAGAAGGATAGCCTAAGATAAGAATATTAATCTCAATATGTTTAATAACAGAAGAGAGATTGATATGTTCAATGTCAGAATTGAGTGTGGTAATCTGATAGTCTGCGTAACCACTAGTTGTAGAAGTGCTGGTCGTGGATTCTTATGAATTGCCAGAGGATTCTCCAGAAGATATTTTTTCATTGTTATAATTGTCATAATCAATCTTATCTCCATACAGACCATAAATGATAAGGATGCTAGTATACTCGACTTCATCATTTGAGTCATATGGCAGAGGACTCCAATCATCATGTTGTTCCACCTATGTATTATCAGAAGAACAGGGTTCATATTCATCATGAAGACTGTAGTCTTCAAAGTTAATTGTAGGCCTGACTAGTGTTGGTGGTTCATTGATGGTTGACACTAGAGGAGTAACATTTGGAGGGATCACTACAAGGGTCCTATGATGATGTTTATGCCATAGTTATTAAACCCGGACTAGCCCAGCAGGTCGACCCGGGACCTGGTGGCTGGACCGGTCTGGGTAAGGCAAAAGACCTGGTGGCTCCAGTCAATAATTTTGCATGTTTGTTGATTCACTGTCTGGATTCTTTGAGCCATGTTGCATTGTAAGTTTACATCCTTTTTTTTCTTGACTGCTAAGGTTTCTATTTTTCTTTTTAATTTTTCAAATTTTTTATTTTTTCTACTTTTTTTTTGTTTTTCTGGTGGTTTGCCATGTTTCTATTTGATCTGAATTTTGAATTTTTTTCATGTCTCTTGTTGCTTACATGCTTGTGCTCAGGTTGTTCCTTATATCTGTCATGTTTTCTCTTTGTTATTCAAGGTAATATTTGAGCTTTTGCTATTATTATAAATTTTTCCCCGTGTTGTTTTAATATATTTATCTTTTCTTTTCTTTTGTTCAGTCTCATGAGGGCTGTTTTTTTTTTCTTCTAATCAGCTCTTTAGTTGTTGTTTGGCAGCTTGAGCTTTTAGTTTTGTTTTGAGGGAGACCTGGTAACACAGTGCTTGATTGCTAATCTGTTTGAATTTTCTTTTGTAGTTCATCCATTGTTTAGTTTCTCTTCAACTCTAAGCTTTGCGGTCAACTTCTAGAGCTCTCCCACTCTTATTTCTGTTTAAGTTGCTCCTCTAATGATTGCTAGATTGATCAATATTTTTGTGTAGTTATGGTAACAACAGTTGCTTCCTTTTTTTCTTCTATTTCTTTTAGCACTTCTATCGTTGTGTTTGCTAGGTTTTTTTTTTATGTTAAATGATATGTCAGGACCTTATGTTGTTAGGTTATTTTATTTGCATTGATAATATGGGTTATTTTATTTGTCATTCAGTGTTGTTTTAGGTTAGGAATTTGTTTTGTTAAATCTATCTAAACAAATCAATGTATATAAGGTAAAGGTACCTTATAATATGAAGGTTTGAAGAGGAAAAATGAGAAGGATTGGATGATTTCTCCCATCCTCTCCTTCTCCCTAAGTTTTTCTCAATCTTTCTTCCTTTTCCTAACTTCAATTCCCTCAATTTTGTGTACTCAATTCTCTTAAATCTACCACCACAATTCTTTGCTCCCTTTTATCATGAATTTTTTTTTGTTTTTTTTGTGGAGTTTACAATAATTTCTTGCAAAAATTTGGTTCTCTTCTCCCCCTCGTCTGCTATTGGTGTAGTGATTGTTAACATTACTACAATGCCTTTTCATTTAATTTCAAATGTTTTCATCCCATTGATTATCCCATCTCGGTGTATTTTAAGATTCAACTGTACTTAAGTCTAAATATGCATCCAATATATTTTTATTTATTTTTTTGTTTGTTTATTTTCAGGTTTTATCTAACATGATTTGTAAGAGAATACATAGTAAAAAAAAATAGTGAAAACACTACACTTTTAGCTTTATTCTAAATTAAAAAAAAGTCACTAAAAACCCTTAATGTCTAGCATGTGGTCTCCAGGTACTGTTCTGGAATCTCAGGAGAAAAAAGCGAGTTCAAAAGCATGGTCCAGAATAGGAAGCTTAGAATACTCATTTGACTTAGTGCTGTTTGTTTTTTTTTTTTTTTTCTAAAAATGTTTTTTTTTTTATATTTTATTTATTTATTTTAAATTAATATTTTTTTTTGACATTTTTAAATTATTTTGATATGCTGATATAAAAATAATTTTTAAGAAATAAAAAAATATTATTTTGTTCTAAATGAAAAATACTTTAAAAAACAACCACCACCACACTCCCAAATAAACTCCATCAACATCCAAACCACCTGTCATGTTTCCAAGCAGTATCTCTTCAAACCATTACTTGCTTCATTTAACTGATTAATTAAAGCTACAAAAGAAATTGAACAAGGGATATTCCACCCAAAGAGAAAAGAATTGGATTAATGAGATGATCAAAGTGTAAATTTTGTATCAGAGTCAAAATCATAATCAAGGCCTCTGCTTAAATAACATATATACAACACGAATAATGCTTATATATATAAAAGTATACGAATCTATCTGTAATGCCTGAGATTGTGTTTCTACCACTCGATATAATTCCAGCATCTCTCCAGCTACTTTCATCCCTTTGTCATCTGGCTTACAATCTTTCTCAAACTGGCCTGAAGTAACACATGCTTCTTTTTGCATCATCTTAGTGACAATAAAGTTTTATCAAAGAATCAGCACCAGCGGTGAATAACCACGGTTGCCGTGGGTGGAACTTGCAGTCCAATACTCCTACAAAACAATCCAG
>Ga0325414_1006723_pt1 | contig 12217 bp, 4 predicted proteins | sample PopdelMetagenome_8_FD_206183 | JGI IMG/M metagenome (GOLD analysis project Ga0325414, IMG submission 206183) | Populus deltoides microbial communities from Bellville, Georgia, United States - Leaf-PdKOR-R3 | ecosystem: Host-associated > Plants > Phyllosphere > Phylloplane/Leaf | place: USA... | reverse complement strand
ATTGCGAGATCCCATTATACAACAAGATGATTTTAACCCAAGTTGTGGTTCATTTTCTCGGGTAAGATTTCCAAGGAATAGCTTGATTAAATGGAAGTAAAGAGATTGATAATATTATTTTTAGTTAATTTTCCTTCTCTGTTGCTAGCCATAATTTCTAATTTGTTTGATTTTCTGTATCATTGGCTATAGTACTTCAAGCCCAGAGAAGCAAACCAGTGAGTTGTAAAACAACAGATTAACCAGGCAAAAAAACAAAATCAGCAAATAACGAATGCACCATAATTCACAAAACAGCAAAATCTTGTTTTGTTCTTTTCTTTGTTTCTTGGACAGAAGATGAGACAGGTGATTGGGTTGCTGTGTGGAATGAGGAATGTGGAAATGGCAGGGATTGAATTGACTGAGCAAAGAGGGCCTCAAGGATACAGTCTGGCGCCATGGAAATTGACAACACCTAAGAATACTAGACATATGGAGACAGGCAGCTTGTGGACCAGAAATTTCCTTCGTATATTTAAAGCTATCATGTGATCTCTCCCTTCCCTTACGCCTTGTATTTTTGAGCTCTGTGTCATGTGAATGTGATCTCCTGTTCGATTATCATGAGGTCATGATGTCATGTCTCATTCTCTACTGCCCAAAAGCAAACTTGATCTGGCTTGTCCTTCAATTTCTTTACATGACGTATGGATTTTCTAAGGACATAGCTTCGGTGGACTTCAAACTTCGAAGTGAAGAACACTGTATGCCTGCATCTGGGAATTTTTTTTTTTAAATACAAATCAGCATCTAGGTAAGCTAATTATTATCCCATCATTTTATATAGTTGGCACATAAATAAGCTACGGTAAAATAGTTTTTCCATGGGGGAAAGGATAAGCTAAATCAGTAAATGTTCTAATAAGATCAATAAAGCCATTTGATTAAGGGTAATGTATTCTTGGATGCTGCTGCAATAAGATTAATTGTTAGAAATACTCAAATTCATATATATATATATATATATATATATATATATATAGAATTGTTTATTTTTTTAAAAAAAATATAAGTAGTTTCAGATAATGGTAGATTAATATTTATCTTACTTAATGGTTCAAAAGTTCACTTTGAAATCTATATTTATATACGACACATGTTAGTGTATATGCTATGTAACCTGTTGATTGATTATACGTGACATTAACTTTATTCACGTAAATATATTTAATTTTAATAAAGATTTTATTTAATTTTTATATTCATTAAATATTTAATTAAAGAATCTAATATTTGATTAATGAATTTCGAGTAAAAATAAAACCTTTAGAACCAAAATACTTTGCAAAGAAAATTATAAAGTTTTTATAATTATGAGATCTCTTATTGCATCAAAATGTTCCTAAATATTCCTAATCAATACTTTATTAAGACTAGATATTACTTAAAGTTGTTGAGACTAGTACATATTATGTTTTTTTTTTTTCTGAAAGAAAGAAGTTGTTCTCATAAACTGAGGTATGAGGAACACCTAGAACTAATATGTAGGTGCTTCTCATATGACATATGCGCTGAACTGACCTACATGAGAATTTTAAATGGAAAAATCACTTATGACCATGAAAAGGCTTACGTGATGGTTATGTATATGATACTTAGACTTGAGATTACTAAGTTATTTTATATAGGAAATGTTATTTTTTGATCATGATGTATGTTGTATTAATTAAGGGTAACAAACGAGAAAATATTGAGTATAACATATACTATATGAAGGTATTTAAATAACTCCTATAGGATTCATCAGAATGAGGAAAAATGTTTCATCTGTTCTCAAATAATTTTGATTATAAATCCTTGCATAAGGTGGAATAATATTTGAAAATAGTTTTAAATTTTATTCAAATAATTGATGACTATAGTGTTAAGAGCAAACATAATTTGACAAATTAGACACACTACATGTTATAATGTCTAAATTATAATATTATTTATGAAGGGTTAATAATTACACTCAGAAACTGGTTACTAAAAGGTTAAATCACTTATAACTTTTTTAATACTTAAGAGATCATGACAAGTTACTTGACATTATACTTGATCTTTAAATATAATCAATAATTATTTAATTGATAATAAATTAATTTGTTTAATTTATGTAATCATATTTTATTTAGGATTATAATTTATATTTGTGCCAACTTATTAGTAAACCTAATGGGTCACACATATAAGTATCATTGGTCAGAAATTAAACTGAGATAATTAATTAAGTGTGACTTGATAAATAAATTTAAGACATTGAGAACTAAAATATAATTTATACATGGAATTACAATTTTAAACCTAGAAAAATCATGTAATTAAATTTTTGATTTTATATATTAAAATTAAAGCCATAAATTAAATTAATTATAGAATTAATTATCCTAATAGGATTATGATTTAATTAAAATGTTTGGAAACAATTTTCTAAAATATGAAGAGTTTTTAAGGTGGAAGTGTTTATTTAATTGATCTTAAAATAGTTTATGATATTAAAAAAAAAATTAATATGGTTAATTTTCTTATTAAATTTTGAAAAATGATTTTTAAATAAAAATTTTGTGTTTATTAAAATTTATTATCTTTGGAAAACTATCAAATTAGATTTGATTTAATATTTCTAAGTGTTAGAAATATTATTTTAAAATTTCTTATAAAACCAATAATTAGAATTGAAACATGAAATCTTTTTAAGAATACACATTAATAAATTATTATGCATGATAAATTATTATTTTTATGATTTTTTAATTTTTTTTTAATAATGGCTACAAGTCCTAATACCCAAACAATTCAGTACCCATTTAGATTTCTTTTCAAACAAGTCAATTTCCTACATTGGAGTAAGAAGTCGTTGTTGGATGCAGCAAAATTGACGAAACATAATTCAAGCCACAACACAACACAAAGTAAATGAAGCTAAGTTGCCTTAAATTCACTCTCTTTCAACAACTAAACAGTTATTTTAATGGCGATTTGGTCTTGAAAAGGAGTCACCCTGCAGCTAAGATCTGATCCCTCAAAACAATTTTCTTTTTTTTTATAATAATCAAGGGGCTAGCCATTTACTATGAAATAAACTAACACTTGTGCCAAATCAGTACGTACAGACAAACATTTCCCTTTCCAAACTGTTTTAGCCGAACAGATTTATAAATTATGATTATAGACATCCTTTCATAAACCAGCCCCGGCTTCTCAATCTAGAACCTGGCTGATATATGATTGGAGTTGAGCTAAATTTGTAAAAAAATAAGAAAAGTTAAAATTCCGGCTCATCTGGTTAAAAACTCAATTATAACTCGTGACTATTTATTCTTTTTAACCAAAACAATATTGTTTTGAGTTTATAAAAAAAATTAAAGTTGACCCGATCAAAAACCCATGACCCGGGTCTTGAATCGGGTTAACTATCGGGTTGAGTTTAAAAACACTAATTAGAACAAGAGCTTCAAACTTTTCTAGGAAAAGTAATCCCATCTACATATTTTGTGAACACCAATATGATAGAAGCAAACCCGCCAAGCAAAACACTAGGTACTCTTTCCCATAGCTATTAAATCTTACTTGGAAATTGACCCGGTCAAGAGATCAGGTATTGAGTTACACGGGTTGACCCGAGTCAATCCGAATTAACCCGGAAAATTTTGTAAAAAAAATTAAAATTTAAATATTTCAAAAAATATAAGTTATACATGCTATATATATATAAAGTTTAAAAAAGCCATGAAAATAAAAATTACCATGTTTGGATTAAACTCAGAATGTAAAGCCCAGCCCGAACTCAAAGCTTGTGCCCGTCCCACACTGTAATAGTATGGAACGTCCCTAACTTGTGCTTCCTTCTTGCCATCAATGTATAAGAAACCTTGGCATTTTTACCTCCTCACGGTAGCATTTGATTAAAAATTAAGACAATAGTCTTCCTTCTTCTAGAATGTAGTAACACTATAATTTGTGTAATGAAAAATGAAAAAATAAAAACCTAAAGCTCATCTCTAATATATTATATGATTTTTAATTTTATCCCATGCTATTTAATGATCAATTTCATTCGAAATCTATACATGATGCTATACGTTTACAGTCACAACACATGAAAAAAACACTTGACAATTCTTTGATGGGGAAATTGATACAATTAGTTGGTCTGGTATGAATTAAAGAAAATATAATGTGAATACATAGAACTTTGAGCCTGGCCCAAACGGCTAGGAATTTTCCCAGCAAAGAGACCCATTCATGTCCAATGAAAAATGAATTTCCCCTAACACGCATTTATAATGAACGTATGTCAAACCTTAGGTTTATCCAGATCTGATGACTAGAAACAAAAGCCAAAGATATCCAATTGCTAGGAATAGAGAAGGAGAGAATGAATTGGCACCAAAGACAAGGTAAAAGAGAGAGAAAAATACAAAGAAAGTTTAAGATATTAAATATGCATTGAAGCTCTGATTACATCATTTTTAGTACTATTATAAAGATTTCATCAAAACAAATTCAATCATATCAAGAAAAGCTACATTTTAATGTCATAATAAGTTGTATGTACCGTCTAAAGGTGACTAGAAATCCTAGTCGTTCGGGCTTGGCCTGAATAGCTAGGTTCTCTTTTTTTCTTTTTTTTTTCTTTTTCTTTTTCCTTACCAAGCCAAGATATCCCTACCACACATCTTCATGCATTTTCATTTCCCTAGGATTGCATTATCATAATGTCTCAACAGGCATCATATAATGCGCACACAAATTTTTTTAGAACAACACAATTTTACACCAATTGCAACACTACTTTATGCAAGGGTTTGTTCTTAGCTATAAAGCTTCAAGTTTTAAGTTTTAAAAATTGGACTCCAAACATATACATAGACTAAAATAGTTTCTTGCAAGCTCCACATATTCTCTCCATATATTCTCTTCGCATATATTTTTTTAGCCTTGTACAATGATAAACTTAAGTATTATAAGGTTTTATATTGTGATAAGAGACTTGTTTTTTTTAAGTGAACACCAACTAGACTACAATAAAGATTAGTAAACAACACATGATGCACTTATGCAAAACCAAATTCTAGTTTGAAGCTTTTCACGACTTTATCATAATTTAAAAAAAAAAAAGTTAGATTGAAATAACATAACATAACGTTAGTGGAGTGAGGATTAAGAATATCCTATTGTTTCCTTTTCAATCTCTGATGGGGAGAAAACCTTCTTCCTTGATCTTTCGTATGAATTGCTATGGTTGTTTGTCAAAACATAGACTTTGTAAATTGATTAAAGTTGTTTTTTTAACTTTTTGATTTATAAAAAAAGCTATAATAGAAATAATCTTTGACTTAAATCAAAATTTTATTAAAAAATTGATTCAAAATTTTAATCAAATCAAAAGTTAATATGTCTTACTTTTAATATATGGATTCTAACTAATAATACATCTTTCATCAAAAAATAAATCATTTTTTTACTAAAAACACTTCTAATTTGAAGTTACTTTAACTTATTTTTTTCTTAATTTAATTATTAAAAATAAATTCTGAATTATAACTCAAAATCAATAGTCAAATTTGCTAATTCATTGAGAAAAGCAAGAGATGTAAATTAGTCATCCAATTTTGTCTCACCAAAATGGTATTAATTTGCTTTCTATATTAAAAGAATATTAGAGTAGCATGTTTTCCTTGAAATGGGTTTTTTCGTTTCTTTTTTTTTTCCTTCTAAACTATGGCATGAAAATTATTTGTTTATATTATGAAAAAGATTATCAACGAATGTGCTGAGAACATAGGTATGGAACTTTTGGAGGAAGTTACATAAACAGAAGATCCCTTAGCGTTGTATCATATAGGCGAATCTGAAGGCCACCTGAATGTTGGTATCAGAGCAATTGGTATCAGAGCGCGGTCATAATCTTGGCAGAACAACAAGATCGTTTTGTGGGCAGCAAATTAAACGATTGATTTGTTGAAGCTATCGTTGGGATAGTTTGCGAAATTGGTGGCTGAAAGTTTTATGCTAGCAGGTATGGAGACTATTCGAGAAAGGTTGCTTCGTCTAGAGGGCTGGATGGGGGATATTCCTGATAAAGAAGATCGTTCAGTTCAGGATCGACTTGAGTTAGCTATGGAAATTGTTGAAAAGGCTGCTGGACAGTATTTAGAACTTGCGGCAGAGATGAGCCGAAAGTAACAAGACCCTCATTCAAGTAAAAACAAGATTCATAGACATGCTATATACACCAACAATAAAGATGATATGGAAGACTATACATTGTTATCAAACTGATCTGTGGCACTGGTCTGGCTGTTGGAGTGATCAGCGATAGGCAAAACAAAGAAAAAAGAAATCAGTAAACCTAAAATGTAGTATTAATATGGAAATAAACAATATGAATAATTAACAAAAGCTAATAATGCTTAGAAAAACACTATTTATAAGACTTATAAGCACGGTTTACTAAACAGTGCTTATGAATATATATGAATATAAGCATGTTCATTAGAAAAGTATAATATAATGGTTGATTTGGCACCCTTTTCACAAAAAAAAAAAAGTTTAAATTGGTTAATAAGGATATGATTATCATTTCACAAGGCCCATTTGGTCATTCCCGAATTGTTCGAGGGGTAAGTTGATCTTTTTTTCATTTTAGAAGCATAGTGAAAGGATTAAAATACCTTTAGATGTAAAAAATTTAAAAATAAAGTCCAGGAGCACTTTAGTCTTTTCATAAAGAGTATTTTGCTAATAATTAGGCCGAGTAAGGGTGAAATTAGTCTTTGAATAAATATAAAATATATTTAAAAAAAAAATGGTTGACGTTTACGCACATGCCAGTAAGTGGGAGGTGGAGCGTTATGTCATCCATTTCCTGATGGAGTGGCATGTTGTGGTGTTGATTTGGTGGAGTGATGTCAGTGGCTTTTTTTTCTCCTCCTCCTATTTTTCTCTCTTCTCACCTTGAAAGTCGCGCTACCTATAGAAAAATCCAGAGTTGTCATCTAATCTATGGGGATGTCAACTTCGATCCTTATTCTTTTTATTTCTAATTTTGTAAAATTTTGAATTATTTTCAATTACATCCTTCAATCCTAATTTGTGATATGTTATTTTGTCCAATTTGATCCTTATTATTTTGATTGTTTTTTCTTTAGCCTTTTATTAAATTCATTGTTCTTTACAATTTCAACATTCAATTAAAAAAATATTTTTTATTTCAATATTGATCTTCATTCTTTTGATAATTTTTATCCTTTTGTTCAATTAATTTTTCTTTTCAATTTCACCCTTTAATTAAAAATAAAGTTTATTTTGTATTTCAATTTTGATCCTCATTCTTTTAATTGTTATTTTTTTTATTTTATATCCTTTTGTGTAATTGATATTCTTTTTCTAAGTTAACCATTCAATATTTAATTGGAAATTTGGCTTCGTGGCATTTTCAAATAGGGTGCTTTCAGTTTATTGGTCACAAGTTTGAAAAAATAACATGGGTTGATGTTGTTTTATTATTTATTTATATTTATTTTCTCTTCAGCTTTGTGATTTTTTAAGCTCTCTCTTTTATTAGGTTATTTCGATCTCATGCCCTAGTTCATAGGTTAACTTGGGTTGGCTTGTCCCTTATTCCCGGATTATAGGTTTATCATGTTAACTCATATTTTTTTTTCCTTAATTCTTACCCAATTTCATTCTTCTTTATTTAATGAGCAGAGAATTAAGCTATAACATTTATCTCCTTTTACAGAAAACTTTTTCCCAATGTTATCGTTATTTTTTATTTTAATTTAGTCCATTTTTTGTCATTATCTAATTTTTATCATTTGATTAGAATAAAACCAACTTATTTGATCTAGTTAGGTTTATAAATCGAGTCATAGATTTTGTTTCCTTTTTTAAAATGCATATGCACTACCTAAACATTAGATTTAACACATGAAAAGGGCCTTGTGGTGTCTAGTATTATCCAAGAACTTTCTTTTATTCTTTCATTAGTTAGTAGGATTTTTAATTTCATTCTTCACCACTTTATTGAATATTAGAATCAAGATTTCTTAATTATTTTGTCTCTATTTGATTTACATTTGTAAGGTACCAATCCTTTGATTTTAACATGATTGTATATTTTAAATTTAGTATAGGATTATACAATCTAAATAATCCTATACTAAATTTAAAATCAAAGGATTGGTACCACCAAGCAATTCAAGTTAGCCATACACAATCATCTACAAAAACCAAGAGAAAAAACTTCAATTAATTCCCAATCAAAACGTGAAAAGATTAGTGAAGTTGTCACATTTCATAAGAACAATGAAGTTACTTCCTTTTTTTTTGTATTTCAACTTTTTTAATTATAATTTCACCCATCAAAGTTATAGAATCATGGATTTATAGGTTGACATGTCTTTAGATTTGTATTTTCTCATATTCATAAAGTGTTTGGGATATTTTGGTTATGAATTGAACTCCAATTTGTAAAATAAAAATTTATTGGTAGTTAAAAATAAACATTAAGAAAATAAGGATCCAATTTTTTAAAAAAAATAGATCCCATTTTGATACTGGTACTGAAAGTTTCAATTTACGTCCTATACTTTTCAGTTTATCTATTTTTTGGTCCTTGAAATTTTAGCATTTCACATTTTGGTTCAAAACTTTAATTTTCTTACATTTTAGTCCCTAGAAGTTGAGAGAAAAGAGAGAGAGAGTTGCTGAAAATATTGAGAAAAGAGAAAGTTATTAGTTGTCGACATTGCAACCACTAAAAGGAGGTGATCTTAGTGTTAAAGGAATGGATTTTTTAAAAGAAGTTTGATATAGGTGGTTTTTCCATTTAATAATGCCAGAAAAAATAGATCAGGGTTGTTAATTTTTTTATTCAATTATTTTTTGTTGTTTAGAGAGATTGGAAGTTGTTTTGTGGTTGCAAAAGATTTTTTAAAGAATTCTAGTGTAGTTGTGTTTAGGTATTTTCAGGTGTAAACAAGTTTAAAAAATAAGCTTTTGGCTTCCGAAACTTCATTTTTTTATGACTAAAAAAATATTGTAAATGACACATCATCTGCTATAGTGGATGACTTCTCATCCAAAATAAGAAAATTTAAAGCGAACCCCTTGTCGTCTGCTCCATCGAAAATAAAAATAAAATAAAATTAGCCCAAGTTTCTCAGCCCAAGGGCACTTAGGCTCTAGGTAGCTTACTAAGCCCAACAAAAGATGATCTTTTTTAATTTTGAATATTTTCTTAAAAATTTAATTAATAACCTCTTACATTCAAAGCTCAGATAATGAGAGTAGTGATTGAGGCAATGCCTAGCACACCAGCCCCGATAGTTCCACTAGCTTTAGCAACACTAACAACACAAGTAGCTATAACATCTACAAATAATATAGTTATATTGGTGTAGATTGTAAAGAGTATGAGAGAGTTAGGGTGCGAACCCTATTTAAAGAAGTCAAATATTAAGTTGCGGGTAAGTGGCTTCATAGAGTTGAGAAATATTATAGATCGAATTAAGGTAGTAGAGGATCCACGAGGGAACTGTGCTACTCATTTATTATTGAATAAAGCGCGACCTTGGTAGGATATAGTATGATCGAGGAGACCTGTAGGAATATAGACATGGACTGATTTTAGGGAATAGTGTGAAAATTAGATTTATTCATCATATCATCGTAAGGTGAAAGAGTAAGAGTTCTTGACCTTGGTACATGGAGACTTATCAGTACTTGATTATGATAGAGGGTTCCATGTCCTCTCCATGTTTGCTTTGAATTATGTTCGTACTGAATAGCACAAGATTGAAGAATAAACAATTGAAGAATAAAACCCTAGGGTTGTGAAGGGTAGTAATGCCGACCATAAATAAATAAATAAATAGGAAAAATTTTAAAACAATGCATAGATGTTGTTTGTTTATAACTACTTTAGCTTGTGTTAAATGTAAAGAATGAAATGAAAAGAAATAAAAAATTTGTGTTCAATTTATAATGAAAAGTTGGTTATTCTTCGAGTTAGGAGCATTGCAAGTTTGTAGGAAATTATGGAATTTTTGTGTTATATTGAAGTATTATAGATGAAGGAATGTATTGAAAGTGATGTGCTTTTGGTTATAGAATTATAGCTATTTTTAAAAGGATGTGAGAAAAAAAATTAATTTTGTTGATTATTAGGATGATAGGGTTAATGGTGTTATCAGTTATGTAAAGGAGAAGTAATTGCATTGAATGGTGAGAAAATGAATGAAAATACTTTATTGTATATCAAAAGGAAAAAATTGTAAAACTGGACAACTTCATCATCCAACTTCCAGTTAGGTTTAGGACTCGAAAAATGATAAAAATTGGAATAAATTTATTCATCAAAGTCGAAGTTAGGGATTTAGCTTTCTAATGAAACTGACCTCACTTGAATTGAAGTTACAAAACACCAGATAGGGGTAAAAAACCAAGGAAAGACCGGATTGAATTTTGCTAGACAATTTTTAAAAATTACAATAAGAGTAGTTTTGGATGTTTTGATTGCAAAACAAAGTTTTCTTCTTTTTAGTAAAGTTGTAGCCTTGTATGTTAGCACATGGAATAAATAAACTATACACAAAACTGAATTTTTAACTTTAGATATGTTTCAAATATTGATTAGAGCCTTTAAGTGATAAAGTTAAGTTAAGTTAGATAGAAGAAGCTAACTTTAAAATTGTTTTTAATGTAAGATTTAATGATGCAAATGATAAGAAAGAAATTGTAAATATGTATTAAATAGTTAATGATGATTATCTTAAAGATATGAAATCATAATATGTCATTTTAAGTTAAAATTTAAAGTAAGTTGATGATAGAATAGCATATGATAATGTTCTTATTAGTACAAGAGAGATTGTAGGATCCACCCAACATCAGGTAGGTGTTTGGCACCCTAAAATTAAAGTATTAACTAACTGTGAATATAAATTTTTTTAAATCTATCTTAATATTATTTGATAAATGTTAAAGAGTTAGAGAGACTAGTTAACTTGGTAATGACACTAGTATCCTGGTTAATAAATAATTGAAAAAACTAGTTATCCTAGTAAATAGGTCGAGCACCTAGTTAATGGACAATTATAGAAACTAGCTCATACACACACACACACACAAACTATAATTATTAATCATTAATTATTTTCACTATTGAAGACTCTGAAAAGGCCTAGAATAATCCAAAAATAAACGTAAAATATTACAATAAAAAATATTAATTACATCAAAATTCATCAAGCTATTAAATTGAATAATTAATTAATATTTTTATTAATTATGTTTTTGATATTATCTTATATTGTTTTTATTGGCTTGAACATTGATATGACAAAAAAGGCAAGATTCATTAAAAATGACTTATATAAGTTTTTTAATGTCTGGATTATTAATTTATATTCAAGTTACAATGAGTTTAATTATACTAACTAAATTTATATAAAATTTTTTAATTAAAACATATTGATTTTATAAACATCCAAATTCATTAATTTATAAATAACTCTAAATAACATATTATAAATTAAGAAATATTATGATTTAGTTAAATAACACACATGCCAAAAATAATTCTTTTGTAAAATTTGGAGTTAGTCAAAATATGTAAAATTTATTTTTTAAATTTTTTAATACGTTAATATTAAAAATAAATTTTTAAAAATTAAAAATATATTATTTTAATACTATTTAATATAAAAAATACTTTAAAACACAATATATCATTAAATTAAATTAAATTAAATAATATCCAACCCGGCAAAGTGTGACTCTCCATCTTTTGTCAATCAAACCAGAATCCTACTTCTAAAAACCGCATCATTAGTAACAATTATTTTGTTTTCAAATAATTAGCCCATAGGGTAAAGTAATTCCCCAGCGAATCATTTTCCCATGCAAACCAATCATAGCCCGGTAGGTAACAAAAACGAAAGTTCTTTAGTGCGGTACAAGTGCTTTTGGGCCTGCCTTTAACTTTTCCTATCTTCCTCCATGTGCGGTGGCATACATCCAACTCTACCACAGCTTTTTTTTTTTTTTTTAATATATATTTTTTCATTTTTATTTATAATTATATTAAAATAATATATTTTATTTTTAAAAAATATTTTTCATAATCAACAAAAAAACAAAAAATTACACCAAACGAATCATTTTTGGGCTTACTCTTCTTCTT
>Ga0325414_1006721_pt1 | contig 12219 bp, 9 predicted proteins | sample PopdelMetagenome_8_FD_206183 | JGI IMG/M metagenome (GOLD analysis project Ga0325414, IMG submission 206183) | Populus deltoides microbial communities from Bellville, Georgia, United States - Leaf-PdKOR-R3 | ecosystem: Host-associated > Plants > Phyllosphere > Phylloplane/Leaf | place: USA... | reverse complement strand
TTGAAATCCATCTTTTCTTCTTCTTCTTTTTCCTGAAATTCAAACTTGAATATTTCAAATAAAAATCTCAAATCCGGCAAAGGGACAGGTGCCCTTTGAAGAGTTTTTCCATATAAATGCAAGCTAGCCATTCATTACGGCGACAATGTTGTTTCATCGAAATCTCATTACATAAATAAGGGGTTCTGCTGAAAAAGAAGGAGCTTAGGTTATCTACATGCTTAAAAGTCGATCCACAATGCATTGAAATTATGGTTTTACTTTTAGTTATGGTAATGAAAGCCCTAGCTAGCTAGCTAGCTAGGATTCAACCTTTCTATCCAAGATGAAATTATTCTCCACTCATTAATATGTGGTTAACATGGAGGTCGATAATATCTTTTACTTGAACGTCAAATATACTACTTTCAAGAAGTCCTTTTTTTGTTAAAGGGTATTTTTATTAAAAAAAAATTAATTTTTTTTAATCTTTTAGATTTTTTTGATTTTCTAATATCAAAAATACATTTTAAAAATAAAAAATATTTTTTAATGTATTTCCAAAAAAAAACACTTTGAAAAATAATCGTTATCATAAAGTCAGACTCTAGTAAGTAGTTGTATGGAGTAATGTCTTGAAAAAGATTTAGAGCATGTTTATAGTGTGATGGAAGTTAATTTTAAAATATTTTTTATTTAAAAATGTATTAGAATAATTTTTTTATTTTTAACTTTAGCACATTTAAATAATTTAAAAACATACAAAATTAATTTAAAACTAAAAAAAATTATTTATTTATTAAAAATATAATTGGACCGCGCAATGTGTGAAACATATTCTTAATCTAAATAATAGCGCAAAAGAGAGATGAATGTATCAAAATTTGAGTCAAATCAATCCAAACAAGGCCATCTAGTGTTAATAGTGGTGAACCCATCCAAGAAGGGGACAATGACACCATGATGCGTTTAGGGCACCAAATATGACCCCCACAAGGCGCCATGACTACTTGATATTTCCACTTGATTTGGTGTTCCTTTAATGCATATCTAGTTTGTTTTATGGACCATTGGTGGAGTCATTGTCCACTTCGAAAATGCGGTGCAAACTGTATTTTTAAAAAAATTAATTTTTTTTGTTAAAATTTAATATAATTTATATATTTTGAATTGTTTTAATATACTGATGTCAAAAATAATTTTTAAAAAATAAAAAAAATTATTAACATATATTTCAGTACAAAAAATTATTTAAAAAACAACCATTATCACATCATCTAGAAAATTTCATATCAATGTGTGTCTCACTCCTCCCGTTTTGGCCCATTACTTGATTATTGAAGATTCCTGATGAATTTTCCTCCGCCCTAATCTATCCAAGAGTTGAATTAGTTAATCTTATCAAGGTGAAATGTAATTGTCAACGAAGGTTAGACATTGGATGGAACCATTAGCCATTACTTTTCAACAATTTCAAATGTGGGTCCTAAATTTGTTGGTGAAATGCTTATTTATTCAAATTACAAGTTTCTTAGTGCGTTTTTGGATTATGATGACAATCATCGTGGGAGTATATATATATATATAAATAAATGATCCTAATCACCACGTCATGCATATCCTTAGATTAATTACCGTAAATTCCATACGGTCATTAATTAATTTAATATTCCCAAATTAATCAAAACCATTCCGTGCGTCAATTGATAAACTGTAAACTTAATATTAATTGGAGTTTTCTTTCATCGAGGTTTATGGAGGAAATCTTCTGACCTTAATATTTGCTCTTATTTTGTTTTTTCAAAAAAAAAAAACTGTGGTGGAAGATCTTGAATGCTGCATCAATACTCAAGCAATATCGTGGAATATTTTTACCTCTCGTTGACGGAATAGTGTAGTGTGTGTAGCTAATGCCCCTTCTAATTGTGCAATGTTCATGGCTTGCACATATCGATAAATCCCAAAAGAGATGTGTGCGAGGTTAACAACGAAAGAGCAATGGCGACAAACACGGCTAGCTATCCTGACATTTCCCATTTACATTGCACCAAACTCTAACCTTTAAAAAGAACCGAGGATAAGACACAAGTGAAATAATTTCTTATTACTTAATTATATATGTATGTACCTATAGTAAAATCTAAAGTCACACATGAACTCCTATATATAAAACCCAGCAGCTTCCTCTCCCTCTACATCTCTCTTTATCTAACACAAACTCTCTCTCTCTCTCTCTCTCTCTCTCTCTCTCTCTCTCTGTGACATAAGAAGAAACACAAGTAGAGCAGCATGGGTTTTCCTGTAGGCTATTCAGAAATAGTTCTCCCAAAACTCCTCCTCCACACACTTTCTTTCCTGGGTTTCATTAGAAAACTGATAAACACTCTCTTTCACTGCATAGGTCTCCCTGACTTTCTTGAACCGGGCATTTCTTCCTCTTCTTCAACTGAGAATACCCCCCCATTTCGTGTCCCTGACTTTCACAGTCACTCTGTTTCTGCCCTTCTGATACGCGAGATCCTTCCTGTTGTCAAGTTTTCGGAGCTTGTTGATCCTTCTGCTGATAGCTGTGCTGTTTGTCTGTACGAGTTTGAAGAGTCCGACGAGATCAGACGGCTTGCAAACTGTCGCCATATATTCCACAAATGCTGTTTGGACCGTTGGATGGGGTATGATCAGATAACTTGTCCGCTTTGTAGGACACACGTTATTCCCGATGATATGCAAGAGAGTTTCAATGAAAGGCTATGGGCTGCTTCTGCTATTACTGATTTTTATGGGGAGTATTCACAAATCCCTGGCTTGTAGTAGATTTTATTTTAAGAAGAAAAGATAGGGAACAGGGATTTATTTTTTTCCTTTCTGTTTTGCCTCTTTTTTTCTGGGGTGGAGGGGGGTTGAGGTGGGTATGGTTTGTAAATATACAAAAGTTGTTGGGTATAAAAAAAACAAAAAACAGAGAGAAAATCCAGGTGTTAGAATTAGGTTTTCTGTACAAATAGATTTTGTTAATTTCCCTATCTATGGGCTGACGAGCTTCAATATTGGCAGTCCCATGCTTTCCTCCATATGTTTTCATTTACTTATTCCTTCTTATAATAGATATGGTCTCTAATTAACAACTGCTTTTAATTTGTATTCCGATTGAGATGTGTATCCTGACCACACATTTCAAGTGCAGACTTCCACCACTAGCTATGTTAACCGGCCGCCGTAGAGGTTTGCGTTCTCTTTTAATTTTTTTTCTTGTGGTAATGTGATGTCTTCTTTCTATCAATCTTGGTTCATTGGGCAGGTAATTCATGACATTCTGTACATATCAAGGGTATTATTATGCGTGGATGTGGAAATGTTTGTTCTCATGTTTTGGTTTCTTTTTTGCGTATCAGCTAGGTCTTTCAACCATAAAAAACCAAGTCTTGGATGCTGCATTATTGATTTCTGCTACAAGTAGACAAAATAGAGGGTAGAACTAGACGTTAATATTATTTTTGTTGTTCACTGCATTTGCATTGGATTTGGAGTCTTAAGCTTCAAAGATCTAGCCACTGTAATTAGGACTAGCTAGATATATGGGCATCAATTATCACTGTATCTTACTGTCTTTCGCTTTACATTTCTTGAAAGGAAAGTTTAGAGTCACCTTCACAGACCAACCAAGTGAGTGTGCGTTTAAGCACACCGTATATATATATATATATATATATCTTGATCTTGTCCAATCCCTAATAGAACATATATAAGCATGAAAATGATTATGTGTGCCTTAAGGAACCTTTTCAAACCATGTTTTAAGGATCCTTTTCAGCATTTTTCTTTTCCTAGGATATTTCTGGTGAGCAGTTGCTTTCTTCTTTTCTTTCCTTTTGTCTCTCTTTACCTTTGTTTCTTTTCTTTCTTATCCTCTTTTTAACGAGGCCATTTGAGAAACCCTCTCAAAAGCTCCAAGGAGCCTTCCCAGCTAAAGTCTTGAAGAATTGTACTGTGCATTGGTTAATTTCTAACAATTGTTTTTGGGACTTTTACTGTCCAAGTGTTGGGATAAATAACTGCAGATTTATGACATAACTTGTAATGTTCAAGAGCAGCAGGAGGGAGTTCTTATTCCTTGTGCAATTCATAGTGGATCTCCTTGTGAAAGATAAGAGAGAGAATTTTTAAAGAACTTGTATATATTTTCTTGCCGATCGATACAACATCAAATACCAATACTATTATGAATTTTTTAATTATAAAAGAAAGTTTTAACCTCAGACAGTGGCACATTATTACATATTTAGCTTGCTAGTTTCTCTAGGTTCCAATAGATTTTTAAATCAACTAGACATCCAATCGAAGTTTCTAAGAATTAGTTAATGATTGTTGAATAATTAGTTTTAAATTAATCAGTGATGGAGTATATATTGTTGATTAATTAGTTGAATCAGAAGTTACTAAGAGTTAATTAAAAACTGTTGGGAAATTAGTTTTATATTAATTAATGATGGAATATTATTGATTAGTTGAATCCTAAGTTATAAATTTTTGTGTGAAGTGACTAAAGAGACCGTATCTTTGCGTGATATCCATTCATGATGTTTATAAATTTATGGGTTGTTTTTTAAAATATTTTTTTATTTAAAAATATATTGAAATAAATTTTTATTATTATTTTTTAAATTTATTTTTAATATCAATATATTAAAATAATTTAAAATTATAAAAAATATTATAAAATAAATAAAAAATAAAAAAATTTTAATTATTTTTTTAAATACTTTAAAAACACAAAAACAAACAAACTTGAATTATGAGACTACACCTACCTTCGTTTATATGATTTAAAAATGATGTTTAAATGGAAATGAGATGTTAAGATTACAGAGGAGACAACTCAAAACATATTTATAAACCTAACATACCTCTTTCTTTTTTGAAAATTAATAAAATGAAAAGTCCGTTTGATTTTTCATTTTAAAAATATTTTTGAAAATTTAATATATTTTTTATATGTATTCATATTATTTTAATAAGAGCATATTTAGTAGGAGGGTGAAGGGGGCGAGCATTTGCCTTGAAACTATTTACCTCATTTATTTATATTTGGTGTGAGCTTGGAGGAAGAGAAAAATCTCAAAGAGATTTAAGAATGTGTTCGGTAGTATTACTTTATTTTAACAAGAAAAATAGAAAAAAATAATATGAATTTTTTGTTTAAATACAATATTTTTACAAATTGAGAAGAGAAGATCAAATATCAACCAATTTCTCCACTCTCTCTCAAAATGTCATATATACAAATTGATAACTCACTTTTTCTCTCAAATTAATCGAACAAGATCGATCAAATGAAACCGCAGGCTCTCCTCAAACTCAATAAAAGTTTATAAATGGTGTTTTCCATTCACACAAATTAACCTTAAAGTTTGGTATAGATTAAGAGATTTTTTATTCCCAAATGAACAAAAAGTTTTGGATAATTAATTTAACATTTAATCAATCATGGTGGAAAATATATATATTGAAGTTAATAAGATATATATCTTATTAATTTTCTGCTACGAATCAAAATATTGAAATTTTCTCACACGTCTTGGAAGGCTTTGGTACTAACTTAAATTTTCTCATATTCCCTTTCTCATTGCCATTTTTGGTGCAGGAACATGATAAATAAAGATTGGAATTTTCCAACTAGGATGGTGCTAACACGGTGCACGAAGAACAATAACAAATATGAGTTTGGTCATATATGGAATGATTATAACAATCGTTCTCATATTCATTAAAAGTTATATTATATATTAATTAATATATAATAAAAGATATTTGTTTCCCAGACACAACTCAGAGGTTCGAACTTTTCATCACCTCCAAACCAATACTAGCCACAATGAAATGTTTGTCTGAGATTGCACGACAACATTTATCACAGTGAAAAGATCACTTTGGATAGCCAGATGGTGGATAAGCAGGGGGTGGGTAGTTAGATGGAGGATAACCTGCTACGGGGTAGCCTTGGTGGGGCTGCGGTGGATAACCATAGGGTTGTCCATAGGGCTGTCCGTATGTTTGAGGTGCATATCCAACTGAGGGAGGAATTGGCTGATCAATGCGTGACATCTGCTGAACAGGGGGCACTGCCATCACCGGTTGTGGCCCAAACATGCCGTCTCTTTTGTCCATTTCAATCTTGTGTTGTGTCTGAAAAACTTACCCAGTTAGCATAGTTGATTTGACGTCATTCAAAAAATCAGTATTTTATGAGGTGTTTTGTGGATCAACAACATACCTGCATACAAGCACAAACCCTGGCCAGAGGGGAAAAGGATGAAACAGCAGAATCAGTGAGAAAGTTGTAAGCCAATTGGGTTGAACGCATTCAATATTACGATATGGGTGTAAATACTTACGTGCAGTACACCATATCAGCCAAACAAGATAGCAACTGGGAAGCCTCTTGAATTTCTTCACTTCCAACAATCATTGCAACTATAGAAAATATGCATGCAATTTGTTGGAGGCAGAACATAAAACCCTGAATAGGAACAGGCAACATGTTTAAACAACTGCAGATAAGCAAAGATATTATGTATGCTTATTTGAGATCGAGATAGGGACGAGCACGAGCATACAATAATGCAATTATCACATCTTGTAGTTTGAATGTTGAATTCATCCTGCAACATAAAGCGAGTAGAGGCCACTGAATTTCCAAAGCAAAGGAATACCTGGGAATTCAAAACAAACTGGGGTCAGTAATAAAATAACTACAGGAATGTGTTTTAATGGCAGGCATAACGTATGTTACTATTTAAAACCATAAAACCAACTAAAACTGATGTTCCACTTTCTTTGTAGATAATTTCAATACAATATCTGGCAGTTTTACGATAAAATATGTCCCACTGTTGTGAGTATAAAAGCATGTCAGGAACCATCTAGAGTTCCTATCCATGAGGAAGCATGTTCTACAGTAATTTGACCAAACTAAATGGAGGAAGATAAACATTTTTCTGTCTGTCAGGAATCAACAAAAGAACTTTAGATGAAAGATACCCATATATTGGGGGTATACCTATACAATTGATGTACATCTTAATCTGAAATCACCCCAGATGTCACGAGGAAATGAATCTAGCATGCTACCGTATGCTAGCTAAGTTCAGAAAAAAAAAATAGCCTGTAACATTCAGTACTGCGTTCTGCTATAAAACTTCTAGAGATGAGTCCAAGTCCTATTTCGATATAAACAGAACATAACAATCTCTCTTAAAAACAAACTACTCCCTACCTCTGTGGCAAGACAAAGTTCAGGGCACCGACTTTCACCACACCTGCCACTACAAGGCATGTAACCAGCACAACAAACGTACCTGTGACCAACAAGATGGCAGATCATTTAAACAAGAATATAACAATCTCTCTTAAACATTGTATGAGAATCAAAAGCATCGATTACCTTGACATGTCATTGTAAAGTGCTCGTTTGCGGAGCAAGTATGATACACATGGCCCACTACAAAAGAATGGAGGAGAATTAGCTGCATTGTGATTTAAGAAAATCCAGAAATTATTTAAAGGTGAAAATGTGTGCATAATATGACAACATTACAATTCATAAATATATCATGAATGAAAAAGGTGCTACCAAGAACAGCACTTTTAAAAGAGTACAAAAACAAGTAAAAAAATTACATCAGAATTGAATGTGCAATTTGAGGGGTGGCAATGGATTGATGAGTCTGATTTTGCCCCACCCATCTCTGAATCAGAACATCTATCACCCAACTCCGACTCTAACCAGATCGGATAAGGTCAAGAGGAAAATTTTCCACCTAGCAGATACTCGACCCAAGTCGATCCATTTTTTTTTTAAATCAATTTTTTAAAGATAAAATCCATGAATCATAAAACCATCAAATATAGTTTAAACTTCAAATCCATAAATACAATCATTAAAATCCTCCATAAAAATAATATTCCATGCATTACATTGAAATTTAAAATAATTTTTAAAAAAACTATATGTTTTTTATAAAAAAAAACAGTAAACAAACTAGGTAAGGTCGGGTCTAGGCCCCGGTTGGGTGAAGCCCTCACCAGCCCCCAACTTCGAATCCGATCAAATTAGGTTGGATTTAATCTGACTTGGATCAAACCGGACTGATCAGGTGACACCGAATATCCACTAGATTAGGTGAAATTGTCATCCAAAATAATAATAAACCAATGTTTCAACAGTACTCAATCACCTCACAGACCTATATGTTACAAGAAACATAAGCAGCAATCTGGAATAGAATACCTTTTCAAGCTTCATATCTAAAAAAAATATTTTGAAACAATCAATTTGCTTTTCTTCAATCAGGGGAGGAAGTGAATTTCATGCAACAATTTTGAGGGGACACAATAGAACAGACCAAAAAATGTTATTGTTGACATTTCAATCTTGAAAATCTATTTTGATGCTAATTATTGAATTTCAAGAAATTTTTCTATGGTAAAATAACATCTCACATAGGTACAGCCAAAGACTATAATATTTTTAGGCAAACAATCCAATGAACTGATAAAGTATAGAGCCAGAACATGTTAAGAAAGAACTCTATAAAAAGACCTGCAATTCTGCCCACCTCATGAACTTGTGCTATCTAACAACGCTACAACAAATCCCTCTCACCTAACCCACCTAACATTTTTGCCCCCCTCTTCCTTCCCATGTCCTGATGAGAATTCTCCCACTAAGAATCGTTGTAAAGCATATGGCAAGCATAGGCCACAAAAGACATACATGTAATATAGATGCGTGAGAAGACAAGGAAAAGGAGCATAAGATATCAGAGCATTCATAGCATGGATAGATCAATGCATATGTCCATGAAAAAAGAATCTCTGGGACATGAAATAAAACCAAGACGACAATAAAAGGACAACAGAATGTGGGTATGAATCAAAGTGAGAGGCATAGCAACTTTTGGATTGATTGAAATGAAGCCTCGCAGAACTAAATTGTTTGAAACTACAATTCCTGGACATGGGTGGAAGGCACCATCTAACGAGAGCATGTATTTTGCAAGCACCATTCAATCAAAAGCAGTTAAAATGATACGATGTGGACAATCAAATTCCAAGCAATCCATGTCGATTTATTAAAATCTGAAAATATCTCGGAAATGGGAATAATAACTTGAGTTAACACAGGAGAATGAGTATAAGAGTAAATTTAATACTTCAATACAGTGAAAAAACTCTAAAGAGTGAAAAAGAAGATATAAATTGCAGACTTAAAGAAGATCACAACTAGGAAAAAAACAGTAGAACTAAAGCACATAAAGCTATCCTGCCAAAGGATCAAAATCACCCAATTTTGAACAAAAGCAATGGCACTGAATCAGAATCAATGCCATATTATACCAAGTCAAGAAACCACAAAAACCCTACGAAACTTAAAGGAGTGTAAATGAAAAAACAAGCAGATCTACATTTCAAAGCAAATAAATAATTAGATCAAGGAGCACTCACCACCAAAGAGCCAAGCAGCAATCTGAGCATTAGAAAAAAAACAAAAAATCAGCATCAGACCCCCAAAAACTTAACACAAAGGTCACAACTTTTTACAAAATAAGATTGCAAAAATACTAATTTCTTACATGGGGCATCAGCTTGAACGGTGCCCATTAAATCAGTGTGCCAGAGATTTCTATAGTTCTGTCGTAACTGCATCTTGTCCAAGTGCTCCTGAGAAGCCATGGTGTTCCAAGATCTCTCTCAAAGACAATTCAACCAAGACAATAACTTTACTAATGAAAGCCTCTTCTTCTTCTTCTTCTTTAATGGAAGAGGATGTTTCTTAAGGAAGCTTCTTTCTTGTTGCCCTTTCAATTTGAAGTTTAAAGAAGAGAGAAGAAACTATGACTTCCAAGCGGGGAGACCCACGCCCATGTGTCCGCTTGGTGAAAATTTAAATAAGAGTAAATAATAAAATATGGTATAATTTGATTGGTTTCCTGGCTAGATTTGGAAGGATATTTGGTGATTGTGATAGTTATCGTTTAAAGTGTTTTATATTTAAAAATATATTAAAGTAATATGTTTTTATTTTTTTAAAATTATTTTAAAGATTTATATATTAAAACAATTTAAAATTTTAAAAAAAATTAATTTTCAATAAAAAAAAATAAAAAATTAGACCGTATTTCCAAACATTTCCTTAACCCCACGTTTTCTATAAATGTACTTGCTTGATTATTTTTTTTTAAAGAAAGAAAAACAATTAACTGCAACCCGACTCCATTAAAAACTGGATTTGTTTTATATTTAGGACATAAACAGAAAACGTACATTACAAGTTACACCAACGATTACAGTATAAACCAAGACAAAAGGCACTTCATTCATGGAATATTGTTCCCTTACCTCTGTCGATGTCACTGTTTTCCTTTTATTTTAACCATCAAATTTTATTTGTTTTTTTTGTTATGTTGAAAGTGTTTTATTTATCGAGATTTTTTTTCATATGCTCTTCCATATGCAAAATGTTTGAGAATATTCTAACATTCAATTATAAATTAATTAAGAAAATTAAAAGAAAAGGAATCAAACAAGAAAGGGAAAGAAAGTATATTGTTCAAAAGACAAAAAAAAAAAAAAGAACAGTGTTTCTTGCATCTCAATTTACACATATTTTATCCTTAGTTTTAAGATTTTATGTTTTAATTTTTTTTTCATGTTTTAGTGCTGAAGTGTTGAGAGATAAGAAAAAAAAACAATAGAAAAATAAAATGAGAGAAAAAAGAGTCTACCAACATATTTTAACCATAAAAAAAAATTAATTTTAGTGTTTATGAATTTGTTTTGTGAAGAGAAGTTCTATTGAAATAATTTAAATTTTTTTACCTTGTCCAAAAAAAATAGATTGAAACTCGGGAAAGTTATTTTTACTCAATTTAATTTTATATATTTAAACCGACTAGAAAGAGTTTTTGAATTAGAATATATTTAATGGTTTCTATATGGCTTTTTAAGAATTTACAAGTAAAAATAAGTTTAAAATATAGGTTTTTAAAGTTTAAAAAACAAATTTCAGGCATGCATGACCTAGCCTTGCTAGCCTTGCATGCAGAGGCTTTTTGTTTTTTTACAGGCATGCTGGCCCATCCTTTTAGGCCGAGATATTTGTCTTCTTTTTACGTTTCTCATCTGTGTTTTTAGTTTATATTTTTTATTTTAAAATAAAATTCAATGTAAAAAATTATTTAAAAAATTATCTAAATTCACCGTAGTTTTAAGATAATGTTATAACTTGTAATGGTAGTTTTAACAATTACTTTGTAAATTATTATATATAAACCTAATATAAAAAAATTTAAAAACAAATATGCTCATGAATATTAAATAATAACAAAATATCTTTTTTGTTGTAATATTTCTACATAATTGCTTAGATTAATTAATATTTTATTTATTTCCTTCTATTGCAAAGAATTGTCGAGTCTTGATTTTTTTTTGCTTTTCAGATTATAATATGCTTTTTTATAAATAAAAAAAACATGTTTTCTCAAAAATAAAAAAGTAATGTGCAAGTAAGGAAATGGTGTTTTTATTGAAGAGATCCTTAATTAAAATGATTGAATTTTTTACGATAATTTATTTTAAGTATCTTTAATTTTATTAAGAAAAAATATTTTGTCAAAAAAATAATCAAATAAGAAAAGGAAAGTTCACATGATAAAATATATTTTTTCTCACTAATTTAAGTCGTTTTATTTCTTACAAATATCTATTTTAATTTCCACAACTAAATAAAACTGAAAATTTAAAACTATAACGTGACATCATGTAGAAAAAAAGTAGTTCTAGCAAAATATATTTATGTTGCATAACTTAACTGCCTTTAACAAAATATATTTTATGTAATGTGAAAAGGAAATTTCACCTAATAAAATTTATTTTTTCTCTATAATTTAAGTTGTTCTCTTTCTTACAAATATATATTTTAATTGCAACGTAAATAAATAAAAATAGATTTTTAAAACTATTTCGTGACATCGCACACAAAAAAACTAGTTTTAGCAAAAGCAACACCCATAAAATCACCCTCTAGAATTGCTTTCAGGCCTCGATAAGAAGAATGCCCAAACTGATCACTTCTCCTAATCCTAAGCTCTTAAATTGCTCAAAGATGCACAAACTGTTTTTGTTCAGATGAAATTGAGAAAAAAACTTAGGACAAAAATTGAGTTTTCTATGGGTTGCCGAAGC
>Ga0325414_1006718_pt1 | contig 12221 bp, 12 predicted proteins | sample PopdelMetagenome_8_FD_206183 | JGI IMG/M metagenome (GOLD analysis project Ga0325414, IMG submission 206183) | Populus deltoides microbial communities from Bellville, Georgia, United States - Leaf-PdKOR-R3 | ecosystem: Host-associated > Plants > Phyllosphere > Phylloplane/Leaf | place: USA... | reverse complement strand
AACTTTCTATATTATTTATCCAATAATTTTGAATACATTGACGTACATACAAGTCACATCTATATCCTTAACTTTGTGTCGTGGGTAATGCGGAGTATTTTTATAAAAAAAACAATTAATTAAAATATATTAAAATAATTTTTATTCTATTTTAAATATTAATATATTAAAATCATAAAAAATATAATATTGAAAAATATTAATTTAATATTTTTTCGAAAAAATATTTTAAAAAATAACTTAAAATACAAAAACAAACCTTCAGCATGCTCCCATCACAAATCTCACCCACCATCACTTGCAATATATTTGTTTCAGTCCAGTAAATGAATAGATTTGCATAAACTCAGCTAATGGACACAGAGGCCGGTGGCCTATGAGCCTATAACCACTACAAGACAAGGCACTCTCTTCATATTTAAAAAGATAAGCACTGAACATGCGTGGCCGGGAGAACAAGGGGTCGCACGCACGCAAGGTAGTTCTGCTTTCTAGAGGTCAAGAATGCCTTGATTGGAATTGGATGAATGGACAAAACGAGAGGAGAAGACAAGAGAAGATTGTGGATTGCTTTTGAGGCCTGTGAGAGCCGATGATGATGTGCTTGTCATCCTTTCGGTGGGTCTCCACAAAGAAATTTTAATGGCAACTTGCCTTTCACTTTCATCTACATTAATTGCAAAAATTCTGACGCCATTTTTTCTGACTCTGCTAAGACCTTCATATACGTGAAGGGTTGTGTTTTTCTTCTTTGTTTTATCCGGTAGATGGATGGATGGTCCCTCATGGCATTTTGTTTTCAATATAGGGTTAGAGTTTTTAAGTGAGTTATTGGAAGTAATAGCCAACCCGGAATCGACTCAGCTCAAGACCCAATTCATGTGTTGGGTTAGCGGATTCGTATAAACTATGAAATCTTTATTAAAAACATAAAATAACATTGTTTTAATAAATAAATAGTTCAAAATAAACTCAGAAGTCATCGAATTATTTCACCAGGCTGGCTGGGTTTTATGACCATGAATTTGCAGGAAAATAAGGCTTGTTTTCATTGCTTTATAGGAACTTCTCAGATTGTCAGCTACAAGAATATCTGCCTTTAAGCTGTCCTTATGGCTTGCAACATCTGATTATGGTTTCAAATTTCCCTTCACAGATGGATTCAAAAAAGGGAACAAATCTAAAATGATGGTAGTGCAGGTATGCAAAAGTTGGCTCACAATTCCTTGCACCAAACTGACCAAATGTACAGAGAAACACAATGAGCTATGATTATATTGATTTCAGAAAATTTGAGTCAATCTCATAGATGAATTAGGATTCATACAAGTAGTTTAGAGCTGATTTCACTGGCAGAATTTCCAAGTCCAGCCCTCCAAACCAAAATGCACGTTACAAAAAAAAAATATGGACCTTTTCTCTACAAGCATACAACAACAGATAATAGTGCTGAGAAAGCACAATATTTGCAAGGAAAATCTGAAAAATGCTCATTCAGTACCATGAACAGAGTCGTCAGAATCTTCTTCTGAAGTCATCTCAGAGCCTTCTTCCTCTTCATCATCAATTTCAACAATCCTAGCAGCTACATTAGCTGTCATCTTGGTCAGGGCTGCAGTCTTGCTAGCCCTTTGTGAGCGGCTACCTATAGTACGAGGGGCAGTCTGAGCAACAGTGGTTGGTGAGGCTTCTTCATCAGAAGAGTCTTCATGCCTAGCCTGTCTCCTAGTACGTGATGGTCTAGTTGATTGCGGAGGGGCTGGTGTTTGTGGCATTGCAGCAGGGCTATCAACATCCAAGTTGATATCGACTTCCAGTTTCCCTGCAATAGATGACGAAAGTTAGCTCGGGAAAAGATGAGGAAGTAGACTGAATCATCAAAGCTACTTTTAAAACTAAATTGGTGATTGCTTTCCATGGATTAGGCACTAAATCAACTTATACATGCAGAAACTTTCTAGTGTCGTCAGGAATTCATTCAGTGTATCAGAATAACAATTCAATTTGGCCTAGAAACCTCAATATCTGATTTGCTATTGATATATGAAATATATTAACCAGCACAGAAAGATCACACTGTAAAGCGACTAATCCTTCTTTCCAGATACGTTTGTGATTCATAATATGAGTACATTCTTATGCCTCAGCTTCTTGGCATTTCTTTTTTTCAAATTTTTTCGTAATCTATGTAATTAAAATATCTAGCAAACTGTCATTAAAGACGCAGATCTTTCAGGAATTTCCTATGAAAAGAAGGAATTTACCCAAAATAAGTTTTGCTTGATCCTCCAATAGCTCCTCTTCTGGTTGCTTATCTACTGACTTGAGACGTTCAGCCATCTGTTTCAGCTCCTTTACAAGGTCTTTCTCTGTCGATACATTTCCAGCCACACGATTCAAGAGTTTCCTCATTAATTTTATTGCACCTTGTTCCGATACCCGAAAATGGAGCAAGTCAAGTATTCTACATAGTGCTGAAACATATGACCTCTCAGCTGGTGTCTTCTTTGTAGTGAAGCTTGCCACCTGCATGAAGCACAGAAGTAACAAATGAAGAAGTTCGATATAAAAGAAAAGGTTTGAAGCAATATCAATCAGAAGTAGGGTTGTCAACTGTAATGAGCAGTGCACATATACTAACTACTGAACCTGAAATCAAGGAACACAGAACCAAGGATGCTGGTATATATAGAACACTTACTGTATTCGATTTCTATTTTCCTTTCAGGTAGGAAAAACTTTTAAATTGAGAAAAAAAGGTACATGCGATTGCTGCAATATGAGCAAACATTTCCTCGTTTGGAGTAGATAGGCAGTTTTAAGGAAATGGTGATTATGTTATAGCACTCTGACATGAGCTGTGGGGGGGTCTTTTTCCAGGAACCAAAGTACTCTCTAAGTTTACAACTCAAGGAGTCCTGTATCGTTGGTTAGTTCTCCTTTCATTTGAAATATGCTTTTACTCTATGCTTCCTAAGGGTTCTTCAGTTTTCTATGGTCATCAGTGGAGCTTAGTTACTCCTTATTCAGGTATTTAAATACAGCACTTTTCCATTTTCCATAACAAAGTATAAGATGTCTCACAAGAAACAGGTTCCTAAACATCCATGTAACTTAGAGGACCAATGCAACTTGGAGCACTAACCATGATAGGATCTTCCTGGATATCAAAATCCTTGTCATATATGACTTAACAATAGTGCTAAGAAAATAAACATGTATGAATTTGAGCACATACTTTCCTAACGCAGCATCAGGACTAAAATTGCACAGCTAAAATTTGACCGCTTAGCCTTTTCAGAAATACTGTTATATAACAATTAAAGCTTTGGTTGTAAGAGGTCACCTCTGCAGCAATGCGAATACCAAGTCCCTCATCTGAACATTCAAATGAAGGTTGCAAAGAGCCATCTACAGTTTCAGTTGGTTGCGTGCTACAATTCTCACCCCCATTTTCAGTCGGTTTAGCATACAAGGGGGCCTGCATCATCTGCAACATAAATCGTGATGCTTGGACTGCACGCTTACGCATATTAGACACCACTACTGCAGAACCTCCAGCATTTCCATAGATGCCTGGCCACATAGAACGCATCACTAGAATGAACGCCTTTGACAAATGCTTCTGCATTTACATACTCAAAATTGTTATAAATCTAACAGGCATACACAAAACAAGAGATAAATATAACTATCCTGAAGTGTGCATAAAACATATCAAATCTCAGAGGCTTGCCTTATGATTTGCTGATAGTGATGGGTAATGCTCAAAGAACACGGATAAACATTGTTTCAACCTGCAAACAAGATAGCAAGAAACAAAGTTAGATGACCATTCTTATAGAGGACAATAATGAATGAGAAAATAGGTACAGCACAGTCCACCTCTGCAGGTCTTTTGTTTCATTACTGAAATACAATTTAACGAGCTTAGCTAAGTGCAAAGGGTGTAAAGCAGCTGGTATGCTTGGATAATTCTCACTAAGGAGAAGAATCTTAGCAAAACCTTCACCAAGAGCAGCTTGCACTGTCTCATTTTCTTCAGTTTCGACATCTCCCCAATTATTTCTATCAAAGCCAGCATATAAGAGGTCAAGCAATTCAACATTCAAATTGTCATCAGCCTTAGAAAAGTCCACAAGATCAACTGCCATCTTGTCACCCTGAAAATTGGATGAATGATCTAGTCCAATCACCCTGTCAACTTCCTGAGGACCGTGCCACATGGCAAGATCAATTAAAGCCTTGCACGCCATTATGCTAACTGGAGCAGGGCCCTTAGCAAAAGAAAGCCTCAACTGCTTCAATAGTTCTTCACTTGGCTTTTTCTCTAATAAGCCAAAAAGGCCAAGACACCTGATAGCAACCCTCTGCACATCCAAGTGAGCATGCTTTGCCTGAAGTCATCATTCATACCAGTAGTTAATATCGTCTGGAAAAAAATAGCATGTTGAGAAATGATACGTTAATTGCTGCAGTAATGAACACATAAAGCATGGAATTTTTATACAAAATGAGGCCAAATCAAAAAAAAAAAATGTAGGCATGACTAGGTTAAAGCAAAGGGAAAATCCATGAAGTGCAGCTTTCTTCTTACCCCAGGAAGCAGTAATGACTGCAGTAATTCAATAGGCTCAATAGCCTTCCCTTGAAGCCAGTACAATGATTTTGCATTTTCCAAAAGAAGACCAGTAACAGCAAGGCTGTGCATCCACTGCATGAAGTCTGCTGTTCTCTCCCTACAGGGCGTGGCAAGTTCTTCTACAACTGCAAGAAAAACTTTTTCAAATTCACCAGCAGCAGCATGGACTTTCTTTGCCAAACTGGACACTGCACCAGCCCATTCTTTGTCGCCACCAAGGTTGATTCCATCTCCTATGATAACCTTGTTCCCTTCGTCATCCACTTCATGATCTAAGGGCCTGTGCAACAGGTCTTGTACAAATGCACTAGCAACCTTCCTGCTTGTAGAGTCAGAAAAATCAAGCATTGCACCAAGCAATAGTAGCTGCCGAGATGCAAAACGATAATTTGGTCCTGAAAACATCAAGGTCAAATTAGAATATATAGTAGGATAACACATTCCAATCATCTAATGTCACCCACCAGCATCTATATGAGCTCCGACCAAAACTACATAATCTGAAACTGTTGCAGGAAGAATCCTCTCGAGAAGATCATTGTTGTCTGAAGCTTCAGCTGCATACACTGCAGCTTCAGTGCCCATTGTAGTTGCAGCATCAGAGCCCTTCGCCTGTTCAAAGACACTTTATGATCAGAGTGCATGGATCTAAAATCAACATATTCAATCATGATAACTTTCCCAGAAGAACATAACGTGAAGGATCAACCTGAAAAACCAAAAGTTATATTGTTCTTGAAAAATTCATATCCTGTTAAAATGATTAATTCTTCTACACTAGCATTAGTATAAGTTTTTTGTTCTTGGCAAGAGGTTACCTCCAAACAATTCATTTGAAGAAGTTATCCGAATTAACTTTCAAGTCTAAAGAGCATCAAAAGATTATTAGTTATAGATAAAAGGACAGCTGTGCAGCCATGTATATCAAGGAAATAGGGAATGAGCTTTAACAGAATGCACATTACAACTTCATGTCCTTTAAAAACAAAGCAAAGAAAGAGGCATTTGCATTACTAAAACCTAGGATCAAACAAAATCCATCCCTACCCCTTCCCAACCATTCTAAGGGACTATAGGAATCAGCAGACACCCACAACTATATTATGATGGGAGTTGAGATGTCTGCTTCGACAAGAAATCTACACAAAATATAACCAGAGTGATTTGGATTTGTCAGCTTGATATCTGGTGCATTCTACAAGTAAATAGTCAGAATAAGAACAGGTGATCTGGCAGCTTTTGGAAAATAACTTTCTGCTTAAACATCTAGTAGGGATTCCATTGAATAACCACAGCCTTTAAGGGTGCTAGGATCTTCTGGGAACTCTGAAGATTAAACAAGTTATAAAACTTAAGAAAACTCATACACACAACAGTTCCATGAAGAAAATAATTCAGCTTGATAGCTCATTGAAAACCAACAAGTCAATTACCTATTGATTATGCTCAGAAAATTTAACTTTGAAGACGTGATAATCTCATTTCTCAATAAGATTGAGAGAGGAAATAAAATAACTGCTATGATGTAAGGTAAATGCTTTCCTTAGAAAAAACTCAAATATATTTCACTATGCTTACTCCCTTCCTCCCTTCATTAACAAATAAAACAAGTAAACAATTCAACAGCCCATGCCAAAAGAAAACGAAACAAAGTATAAGTGAAAAAAGTTTTGCCTGTGCTTCTGTCTGCAAGTGCCTGCACACAGTTTTCCAATAAAGAGCAAACTCCGGTTCCATTAGCTGGATGCTTGCAGAGCAGTTTTCAGGTTCCTCTGTCATCAAAACAGGAAACCTTAAGGATACAACAAATAGCAAGTTAACCACATAAAATATCAAGCGATCAACCCTGAACAAGCTAAATAGATTTATCTTGCAGAAGCTATTAAATACTCAACTATCAAGGCCTCTTATGACACACTAGTTTTGATGCACCAAAAAGTTAGAGAACCGATATTCAGAGGCGCACAAGAAGATAAAAGGGGAAACATGAATTAGGCATGTTGAGTGGTCATTAGTAATTGATTCTACATAGAAATTTTTGTAATTTAGTTCAAGTCTATGAATGCCAGGGACACAATGAATATGTTGTTTCTTCAAACATTTGATGAGTACTACAAGAGATAACAACTAAAAAATTAGATTTAGTGCAATTTTCTTGGAGAAGGATAAATAAAGATGGAAAAGCTATGCTTCCATCATACAAACCCAATGTCACAGAAAAAAGGAAGCACTTATTCTATTTCTATATCTCGCTTTCATCAAGTGGAGAATGTTGAAGCGCTTGTGGAAGTCTGAACTCGTGTCTCTAGAGTCATCTTTAATTGCAAAAAGGTTTTAGTTTGATAGCTTGATTACAAGCATAACCAAAAGAAATTAAACAGGTCATTAAAATATATGCCTACAACAGAACATGCATGGTCGTTAGTAATATCAACAAAGAAGCAATTTTTCTTCTTTCCATCCTTAAAGACCCAATTTGGAGAAATTTGACAGGCAAACACATCAAATTGTGTTCTCCCTTGAATGCTACCAAAAACTTTATAAGTGTAGGGAGCCGGGGAATTAAATATCATTCTTAAACCATGCTCCATCTAGCAAATATGTATGCTAACTGGCTTTTTTTTTTATCAAAACTCATGCTACAAGCAGCAACAGTCACTCCATGGATATATGGGAATTGAAAAATGTGAAAGGAAAAAAAAAATAATAACTGGAAAGTAAGAGTGATAAAACGAAGGGCTACAATCTGACAAATTTATTGAAAAGATCTACCAACCTCCATTTTCACCAAAGGTTGATAATATATACTGCCGGATACTCCGATCGCCATGTAATTTTATTAATCCATCTTTTAATAGAGCCTCCATCACAGATTCCCCAACCAATTCATAGGTTTCAACATCAAGATACTTAAGAAGTTCAATGGGATCATCATTGCAGCACTTAGAAAGCCATTCATCTCTCATCAACTTTAAACATTCTTTTGCAACAGCTGCAGAACGATCAGCAAGTCCTCTCTGTAGAATTACTGTCCTGAGCTTTATGCTATCAAACCAATAAAAAGAGAAGCCTGATGAGAAATATTAGATGCATGATCACTAAGTTACAACCAGACATTAAAGTACATAATTTCCCCAGAGATTCAATGGAACATATACAATTCAAAAAAGGTAATTTGAAGATGTATCTTTATATATGAGAGCAAAGAAAAACTCTCCAATAGATTAAAGCGAAAGGCAAAATTACATAACAGTTCTGAAATGACAACATCAATTACCTGAGACTTTGAAGAGGAAATTTATTAGCTAGAACACAGAATGCAGCTTTGCGGACTGACTCGCTCGTATCCAGGGTGCAATCAATGATTGCTGGTGAGGTTGCATTGGAAGGTGGCAAAGCTAATACAATTGTCTTACGAACCTCCTGCAAATATGCCTCAGGTAAGCATACAATGGACAAACTTCTGATATCCAAATCACTATAATAATCTGACAGCTTTTTTCTCCATTGAGTTGTTCATCTTTTTACGTCCAACACAATATATGAAGTGCTGTATGACAAGTATTATAAAAGATACAACAGATTTTTCCGCATTGTTTAATTCACTTTATAATATGAAAGCTAACCATTCAATATAACAGTGTTGTTCATAATTGTAAAAAAATATAGGAAAAGGATAAAATATAAATTTAATGAGTTCATCAAATTTCTAATATGATGAAAAATATTCAAGCATTTCTTTTCTGAATCAAATAGCCATTAACCAACATGGAACAACTGACATGTTATGGTAATGAAATGGGTTCAAAAGAGTAACAATCCTTATATTGGCAATTATCTGTCGACTGTATTGGACATCCAAATCTATATTATATATGTAAGTGTGTTTTCAAGTTCATGTGTTCAAAAAAGGACCGTGCTCATGATATCCTTCCCATTCACATAAAGTAAATGAAGGCGGTCACTTCTGTTCTCCAACACAAAAACAGGTGAGAAATTTTTCAGAAAGTATCCGCGAATGAACCATCACCATTGGAATGCCTCCTATCCTCACATGACTTCCTATCTCACTTTTAAACGCGTCAATTCATAAGCATGTAACAGCTCTCTTGATCCTTACTCTCTAACAAAACACTAAACATGCATCCAAATCTCCATCTGAAGTTACACCAACAAATCATATTCATTTGAAGCAATTGGGACACTCACTGCATTCTGCTCCAAGGGAAGCACTTCAAGAAACAAATCCAGAATATCACTATTCTCAGTATCATTTGCAAAGCGTGAAAGAGCTCTAACTGCAAATGTGCGAATAGCTGGAACTTTGTCTGCAACTCTTAGCTTCATGGATTCTATAACCTCATCCCAGAGCTCATTGCTTACTTCCGCGTCATCTGGCAGTCTCAATATAATCTACAAAAAAAGCAAAAATACCATAAACAGAAAGAAGAAAGCAATGCAACAGTTTTCCTACAAGAGTCAAAACCCCGGGTCCCAGATTCTAAAATCTAAACTAGAATTTTATTCATAAGCATATCTCGAAAAACGAGCCGTGTTCGAAACCTATAAACGAGAATAGACAAAACTCAAAATTATACTGCAAAACTCAAATTTTAATTCATTAAAATATTTACTAACAAGCAGTGTTTCAGATTTTAGAATTATAATTCGATTTTTAAAATTATTATTAAGGTTTAAATTCATTGATACCTATTAAAATCCACAATTTTATCAATAGTAAAACAAGTAAAAACCCTAAAACATTGAGAAAAATACCTCAGAGATAATTTGACAAGCTCGAAATCTAACACTCTTATTAGCAGCCAAACTCGCAGTCATCAAAAACCTAAGGAACTCCTCCAGAAACCCATCACCAGCAGCACCCGCCCCCTCATTCTCTTTCCCATCACGCGCCGTAGTGGAGGCGGCAAAGACAGAGACAAACTTAACAACACGCTCAGCAGAGGCAGACCGTCGTTGGAAGAGGAAAAGAGGAGTTAGGGATTTGCAAAAGGCAGAAGTGAATTGAAAAGAATTAGGGATTTGGGGACTCTGATTTGGGGATCTTTTCGAAAATAAGAGTAAAGACAGCTCTTTTAGCTTTCTGATGTGTGTAGCATTTGACGTTTTTGTTTCTTCAAGAATTTTTGAGATTTTTTGAATCAGTTTCTCTGTGGCATCCATTTCTCTGGTCATTTGTTTTCTTAGCAGAGAGGAGAAATGTTTAATTTTGGGGATTTAGGGTTTTGAATTTTGATTTTGGGAATTTTTTTGAATTCGAGCGGGAGCTTTTTCAAAAAGAGTTGTGATGGGCCGATTACTGAGACTCAAGGTGTTTGGGCCGAAACAGGCTAAATTCTCTAGTACATTCCCTGAACGAGTAGCCCACGAATGGTGAATTATTTGGTGGGTTCCCTTGGTGGGCCCATTAATCAGTTGGTTCAAGATTTTCAAGACATCGGAATTTTTGGGATTGGAAAATATATGTATATATTGTATAAAACAAACCTTAAGTTGAAAAAAAAATTAAAAGTTTTAGGACTAAAACGTGAATTATTCAAACTTTGGGGAAGACATTGTTCTATATGTCCCAAGCATAATCGGGAAGGAATTTATTATTATCTCCTACTAAATTGTTCATCGAAGAAAACTTGGGTTGATATAGAAGAATTTTCACAAAATATTCGGTTTGAAAATAAGGTTTCGTATTAAATTTTTTTTTTTTTTTCAATTTAGTGTCCCAATCTAAATTCCAATCAATCCAGAAAAAGCCTCGTAAAATCCACTTGACTTGTATCCCTTTTTTTCAACCTGAAATCGTTTAATAAAAAAATAAATTTGAAATGAACTAAATTAACTTGGGTCAGTCCACTTGACCCATACTTGAGATTTGATCTGGGTAAAAACTATGCTTCACCTAGACAAACAAAAAACACAGATATAGTAGGGACACGACATCAAAAAAAAGATTAATATAAAATTATATTTGATAATGGTGTACAAGATATAGTGTATCATCATTTTTTTTTATGGTAGACAAGACATAATAAAATATATATAAAAAATATTTTATCCTTGATATATATTATTATTAAACTTAAATGTTTTAAAAAATAATTAGATATTTTTTTAATTTTAGTTTATATTGAGTGTTGAAATTAATAGTATTTATAATAGCCCTTGTTATAAAACATTGACGAACTTGGCCAGACGACTTGGTGTGCGGACCGATCTGGTTTAATAAAAAATAGAAGAAGATTGATTTGACTTGATTCGATCAAAAAATTGAGTTTACTCGGAATAAAACACGACTCAAAAAACCATTGACTTTTTTTTGAAATTTTTTTGGGTCAAAACAAGATTTATTTGATTCTTTTTTAAAAAAATTGATCAACCCTAGTTGTTCCTCCCGACCATAACTCAAAATCGACTCCTGAGTCGTGTTTTAAAACTATAACAGTTAAATTCACTTGAATCATTTCTCTTAAAACCGTGAGTCAGGTCTTGTATCAAGTCAACCCTCAAGTTTAATTTTAAAATTATAATAATTATTATTTTTATTCTTACATTTGATCTGGGTCAACCTCCTAGCTCGTGACCATGCCTTGTTTCGAGTCGAATTTTCAAATTATGATAATAACCATTTTTATTTTTATATTGACCCAAGTCGATGGTCAACCCGACTTACGATATAGGTCTTGTCCTGGATCGATCATTAAGTTGCATTTAAAAATAATAATTATTATTATTTTTACCCTTATAAGTTCTAGTTGAACGATTTTGAAATTAAAAATATTTTACAATGATATTTTAAGAATAAAAAGTAATAAATATTATCTATACAAACATATTCCCTTTCTATTTTTTATTTTAAAAGCATAAAAATTCACTATAAAATTCTTACAAATATAAATTTATTTTTATATTTATATCTTTATCTTTATTTTTTCAATTTATTTTTAATTATTTATCTCTCTCGACACTAGTTAGGAGCTAGCTTCTTATCTTCTTTCTTGCTTTGTCTCCTGTATCGATAACCATCTGTCTGTAAATTGATGGGTTTTAATTTAACATGTATTACAGTTATGATTACAAAATGCCAAACATTCTATAAAAATATTAGGTATTAAAAGCTTCCCAGTTTTATTAATTAGGCGAAATATTCATTTGGTTCTCTTACGTATAATCAAGTTCGTTAAAAACGATTTTTTAACATTATATAAACTTGAATTTTAAAATTGAATTGTAAAATTATAAAATAAAAAATAAATATTTTTAATTAATTTTATATTAATAATTTTAACTAAATAATAAATAATAATATAACACAATTAAAATTAAAATAAAATAAATAATAGAAAAGTTTGTGCATCTTAAAATACATAAAAAGCTAAAAATAGCAAGGTAACTAGCTGACCAATTTCTAAAATATCCAAAACTGGTTAATCAATTATTCATACAAAATCAAGAAAATTATTCATTTTATATTTTCTATAAACTCATAAACTCGGTCTGATTTTATCAAATTTGCATAAATTAAGTATGTTTTTACTGATTTTTTAATTTTTAGTTTAATTTT
>Ga0325414_1006714_pt1 | contig 12224 bp, 6 predicted proteins | sample PopdelMetagenome_8_FD_206183 | JGI IMG/M metagenome (GOLD analysis project Ga0325414, IMG submission 206183) | Populus deltoides microbial communities from Bellville, Georgia, United States - Leaf-PdKOR-R3 | ecosystem: Host-associated > Plants > Phyllosphere > Phylloplane/Leaf | place: USA... | reverse complement strand
TGTCATATTTTGCTCAGTGATGACCACAAAATGCCTTAACTATAAAATTGAACTTGTCTTTATGGTAGACAAATCATAAACTGAAACTACACCAGTTCATATGGGTTTTTCTTTTGGTTGAATGCTATACGTTTCATATTTTGTTCATAATTTTCCATACGGTAGCGGCAGGTCAGACAAAAATAAACGTCGACAGAGTCTATAATGGTTTTTGTTTTTAACACAGGTACATGCGGTGCCCATTTGGACTTGACGAAAATGGTTTCATCGTATGGACGAAAATCACAATTGTCATTTATCGATCTTGCTGCCAGAGAATTTTTTTTGAAAATATATTTTCTTAAATAATACAATTTGATAAAAGTCAAACTCTTCACTGCTTTTTCAAATAACAGTATATCACAGTCGGAAAGTGTGGCTTCTTCAAAATACATACAGTAGAGGAAAAAGAAAAGGGAAAAAAAGAAAGTATATATTGTACAAATAAATCTCAAAACAAACATTATTTAGTTAGAAGATATTTCTTATTGTTTAATAAAAATGAACAATAAAAATGATTAAGTGAAAAATGATATTGGTCTTATTATCTAGTTAAATCAAGTTAAATCAGGTCGTTTTTTCATTTTCTTTTTAAGAAGTTATATTGATCTCATTACCTGGGTCACGAGTACTTCAACATTAGACTTATTTTTTATTGGGTTATCCATGTCTCATGATCCAGGTTGTTGATTAACCTAATTGACTCATTTTTTTAATTGATTTTTTTCTCCAATTTCATCAATTAATATTGTGTTTAATTATTAATATTGTGTTTAATTGGGAATTAAGCTTCATAATTTTTATTTTTGTTTGTTTTTCATTTGTTATCCTGGTCTCATAATTCAGTAATAGTGCTTAACATGTAATTCGGGTTAACTTGACTTATTTTTCATATCATTTTTTTTAATTAAGATTTTTACAAATTTTATCATTCAATATTAAGTTTGACAAGGACAAATGAGAATCAAGCTTTATAATTTGTTTTGACTTTGTCTTTATGAGGTTATTTCAGTCTCAAGACCAAAGTCACGGATTTGACAGGTTAACCCGGGTTAAATCAAGTCATTTTTTTCTATAAGGTTATCTTAGTCTGATGACTCGAGTCACGAGTTTGATGGATTAACTCAGGTTGTTTTTTATGTTCTTTTTTTAATTGATTTTTTTAATCTTATCCTTCAATATTAGGCTGGTTATGGATTAAAATTTATAATTTGTTTTGATTTGCTTTTCACGGGGTTATCCTGGTCCTATGACCATGCGGAGCCCATTTGGATAAAAATACACATGTTTTTTTTAGGTCTTTTTTTTTTAATTTCATCTTTTAATATTGGGTTGATTGAGAATTAAGCTTAATAATTTATTTTTATTTGCTTTCTATAGGGTTATCATAGTCTCATAACCCGAGTCATGAAATTGACACATTAACCTGGGCTGTCCAAGATCAATCCAATATGTTGTTATTTTAATATTAAGAAAGATATGATCTTGAAATTTTGTTTAATCAAAATTTATTTTCACAGGTTGTATGAGTGTTTTTGGACTTGTAAAGTCAACTAGGTTATATAGGGTAAACCCTCATACGATTTAATTTTTTTCTGTTAGGAAAAAAATATTAGCAACATTCAAATATTTTTTTATGTTCAAGAAATATTTGACTTGACCCACAGCGTATCACAAGTCAATCATCTAGTTGAGTATTATATGTCACATCAATTTTGATTAAAGAGATTACAATTTTTTTTTTGAGTGAATTAGGCTAATATTGGTATGCATTTTTAAAATTGTTTATTTATCTTAATTGAAACATAATTTAGTTTGAAGATATTTTTTATTGTTTAATAAAAATGATTAAGTGAAAAATGATATTGTTGTGTCACAAGTGTCACAATTTGCAATTATATTATTATGATATATATTCATAGGTGTTTTTTAAAGTGATTTTTAAATTAATATTTTTTTATATTTAATGTGCTGATATTAGATATTAAAAGAGCTAAAAATATTATTTTACTATATTTTTAAATAAAAAATAACAAGTCAATAGCGCGTGAGAAACATTTAATTTTGACAATTACGCAACATGGTCGTTACAAGTACTACCAAATATGAGCTGGCTAAAATTTGTTAATGGCTCCACAAATATTAAGCATTTATAAGCAGAGCTGCCACCAACAACAATCTTCATGAGAATGGCAAAGCAGAAAACACTACTAAAAAAATGTAGTTATTAGCAACGGAATATTTCGTTGTAAATAATATTAAAATTTGTTGCTAATATAATTTAGCAACGAAATCAACAACAACAAATCTTGGATGCAGATTTGTCGTTGCTGATTTTTTAGCAACGGAAATTCCGTTGCTTACAACCAGCAACGGATAATCCGATGCTAACAACCAGCAACGGATTTTCCGTTGCTAATTTTGGGAATCAGCAACGGAATATCCATTGCTGAGTATATTATTTTTATTAAATTAATTTTTATTTATTTATTAAAATGACTTTTAATTTGTTTAATTAATTATTTATGGATATTTTAAAAGTTGTAGAATATATATAACCAACATAAATTAATATTAAAAATAATTGTATAACTAATAAAAAATGAAATAAAAATAATATTCATATTATAAAAATTTAGTCAAACTTGTATTAATACAATTAAGTCGAAATACAATTAAGAAAAAACAACAAAAGATACAATCACGATGCTGGTTGCAAAGACGAACTATGATATTGTGGATCGACACAAGATTAATCAGGGTATAGTGATCGAGGTATAGGTCGATAAAGTGGTTGAGATGTGGGACCCATAGGTGTCATTACCTAGGGAGCCATAGGTGAAGGCATACCTTGGCCAATATTTGATGTCCCACCATGGTATCCAAGATTGTTCACAAGATATTCTTGCATGGAATCCATCTGCCATTTCATTTCAAGAATAAAATCATCTTTTTTTCTTTATCTCCTCTTCTTTATCCTTTATCTCCTGTTGCAATGCTCGATACGATGAACTGGGATATGATGACTTCACCGGGTAGGAATGTGATGAAGAACTTGTACTAACTATAGATTTTGGCATACGAGGTGCACCATATACCCTACCCTTTGTAACTCCTCCTGAAGCCACACATCAAGCTGCTCCATCAAATGAAGGATGATTTTCCCGATTAGTTCCATACTTTGAAATCATCTCCATTTTATAATTTTCCTACAAATAAAATACATGCAACAATAAATTCATTTGAATGTTAAATAATACTTAAGTTATATTAAGAAATAATCAAATAAAAATACATACAACCACTTTTTTAGATTTGTTGTCGACGAAGCTACCAAACTGCTTAGTACTCTGATGCAAAGCTGAAAAGACATCATCCCATGGAGGTTCTTTTCCACCAGCTTCCTCTCGCTTTCAAGATTAATAAATATTTTAAAAGATAAATCTATAAAATTTAATTCATTATCTTAAGCATAATAAAAAAAAATCCTTACCATGTTAGCTCGATATGATGCAAATGACACTGTTCCTCCAGAATGAGTGCTTATTTTACCATCTGTTTTGGTTAATCGATTCCTCCTAGTAGATTCGGACCTCCTTTGAAATTCAGGGGTGGACCAAACATCTTTGATCATTTGATTCCAGTCATCATTGTTTATCCAAGTAGGACCTTTATCAAGGCAATCTATAATATTTGTAGTGTTTTCTTTTGACATGGCTTTCTTGTGAGCTCGTGTCAATTGTTGATTCAAAGCTATCCTAGCCTTATCTTCCCAAATATTACGAACAATCAACTCATCTTCCTCAGGAAAGGAATATTTTTTCTACCAAATAATATATATACCAAGTAAAAAGAGTGCACAAAATTTCAAATTATGTAAATAATTAATCATATTGTGTTATCTTGTTCCGAATTTGCAAGATGATGTAATAACTAAAGAAATTAAATGATATTAAAGATTAAACAAGAAATAAGAACAAATTAGAACACAAATCAATACTTGCTATTCAGTTAATAATTTATAGTTACAAATAACAAGACAATTACCAGCACACTTCTATAGCTATTCAGTTCATAATTTTCATAATGCTATATTAAAGTGATCAAAATTGAAAAGAATACGGCAATTAGTGTTGGTTCTTACCTTAAACTCTTTAAAGAGTTCATCCCTGCACATTAAATCTACTTTTTTCCAAGAGTGCCATGCTCGCTTAAAATTGGACCTCAAAATATCTCCGATTGCACGTCCACACGTTGCGTTATTGAACCTGAAAATATATAATAACAAACTTATAGTAAATAAATAATTACACAATAATAAGTAATTTTTTTCATACCTGAAAATATAACCTTAAAAATTAGTTTTTAAAAGTTTAAACTTACTCTGTTGTTCCATAGAAACAAAGCTCTTTTTTTCTTGTAATTGGATCTATTGGTGTGTCAAAACCCTTCCTTTTAACATTTTGATCATAATTGTATGGAGAAGATGTTGAACCGTGGATAAATGGCACACCATCTGGATCCTCATCACATACACCTCTCTCATTACTACCGTCTCCCTCATCTTCATCTCTAATGTTCACATCACCATCATCACCATCAACTCTCTCATAACTCCTATATGAATTATGTCCTCCATAAACAAGTTGGTTATCTCGAGGGAAACCTCCTTGAGTTTGAAGCAAATCTTGGAAGCAAAAGCCCTCACAATATTGATATGCTTCAACCCTCCTATAATCATGTTGAGGAGGATGTGTACTCCCCAAAGTAGGTATATAATACTCATTTGTGTTTTGATACACAGGTTGATGAAATGTGGATCCTTTGTTATTATGCCTTGATGTAGTTTGAAATGATTTGGATGAAGGGGACCTGTCACTCCTTGAAGTGGACCTATCACTCCTAGAATCGAATATGGATCCTCGTCGAGGCATGCTAAAAACCAGAAAAAACATATACATTATCATATGAATATATACAGCATAACAATAAATTAGCTCATAGTTAAACTATTAGGAACAAAAAATTCACAGATATTTTTCCAAGACTGCCATAACTAGAATGAAAACAAACTGTTAAATCTCATTTATTTTCCAATTCATTACAAACAATATCCAGTTTATGATGTTCAAAATCAGTATGGATTGTCCACTTAATAGCCATAACTTCAAAAAATATTATACTTCAAATAAAATAATTACTGTAACAACAACAAATATATAAATAACATCAAGACCATTTCATTAAGCATTCCTTGCAATAATAAAAATCAGCCATGAAGTTTATATTGTCAAAAGCCAATTAACACAAACAATAATAAAAATAAAAATCTAAATAATTAATTAAGCAGAAATCAAAATTATGAATATGCTTACCTTAATGTTTGTTCCTATAAATCAAAACATTGAGTAGGAAGAACCCTTTCATTCATGCTCCAGCATCTATCAGCAAGAAAACAAATCACAAAATAAACCATAACATCATAATTCAATTTAAAGATTGATACTTGAAAGGTTAGAAATGGTTTCAAAGGTCAGTGAAAATGATATATGTAATGTCATCCATAACACACACTTCAATAAAATAATAAAGAAAAAACATTGATAACACCAATAAGTATTTTTATAAATAAGCATACTTCTTTAATTACTAGTACTTAAACGATCATTTAAAATAAAATATGTACCACATAGCTATATGTAATTGGTATTTTATAAACATTTTCTTTTAGGGTAAGGTAGAAGATGGACAAGAAATTGCTATGAAGAGGTTGTCGAAGAGTTCTAGACAAGGATTAAATGAGTTCAAAAATTTATTTGAAATATAAGAATTCTAATAGGTTATTAATTGAATCCAAATTTAAACAATATTGTTATTTATCCATTTCCTTTTTAATTATTGGAGTAAACTATTAATTTAATTTAATTTAATTTAATTTTAGATTTTTTTAATATATAAACACTATAATATTATATTTTAATTAGAGAAATATGATTTTAACATGGTGATTTTACTTAATGGCTTGTTTTGTGGGTAAAAAAATGCAGTATTTATTTAAAATATTTTAAGCATTTAAATTGAATTCAATTGCATGATTCAAAAATTTATTTGAAATATATGAATTCTAATAGGTTATTAATTGAATCCAAATTTAAACAATATTGTTATTTATCCATTTCCTTTTTAATTATTGGAGTAAACTATTAATTTAATTTAATTTTAGATTTTTTTTAATATATAAACACTATAATATTATATTTTAATTAGAGAAATATGATTTTAACATGGTGATTTTACTTAATGGCTTGTTTTGTGGGTAAAAAAATACAGTATTTATTTGAAATATTTTAAGCATTTAAATTGAATTCAATTCAAGATTCAAAAATTTATTTGAAATATAAAAATTCTAATAGGTTATTAATTGAATCCAAATTTAAACAATATTGTTATTTATCCATTTCCTTTTTAATTATTGGATTAAACTATTAATTTAATTTAATTTAATTTAATTTCAGATTTTTTTTTAATATATAAACACTATAATATTATATTTTAATTAGAGAAATATGATTTTAACATGGTGATTTTACTTAATGGCTTGTTTTGTGGGTAAAAAAATGCAGTATTTATTTAAAATATTTTAAGCATTTAAATTGAATTCAATTGCATGATTCAAAAATTTATTTGAAATATATGAATTCTAATAGGTTATTAATTGAATCCAAATTTAAACAATATTGTTATTTATCCATTTCCTTTTTAATTATTGGAGTAAACTATCAATTTAATTTAATTTAATTTCAGATTTTTTTAATATATAAACACTATAATATTATATTTTAATTACAATGGTTTTGCCGCTAAAAAATACAGTATAAGTTTCAAAAAGCATTAATTATTATTTTTTTGGACAACCTATTAATCAGCCTTAAAAATAATTAAAGTTGGTTTAAACATGAAAGGGCTTTTTTTGAACTACCCACCCAAAGTTCTAAACTGCCTTGTCATTGATTTATATTGTCTAACCAAATAATCAAAATGGGATTCGGGCCTCTAAATGCCCTCATGGTTTTGAAATTAAATAAAGAAGACTGAGGCTTATTCGTATTCCTCTTAAGAGGAAAATTACCAAAAACATGAACTTCAGGAAGCAATATGTAAAAGCAGAAATAAAAAGGACAGTACTATGCCCAGAAAAGTTAATTGAATATAATCTCAGCATCATGTTCACATAAACCTCCAAAACTAGGATCTACAAGGAAAATAAATTTAAATATGAATAATCTTATCTCAATGAAAAGCAGAGTTCCAATTAATTGAAAAGATTACAATAGGCATTCCCAGCAGACAAATTAAGCATAATCTAATTAAGCAACCATCAAAAAATAAAGCAAAATAGACTTACCTAAGCCCCAATAATCAATAGCCCAAGGTGGAGATTTCCTTGTTGTAACCTAATCAGACTTAGTCAACTCTATTAATTTATATTGTGATCCAATAAGCCATTCATATTGCTGGAAAAATAAAAAACATAAACAATATGTTAAACCCATCCAGCTATATCAATTGCTAGTCTTTAAAACAAATCTAAGTTAAACTATGAAAAACAGAAAGAATATTCAAGTTAAAGTACCGTTTAGTTTTTATATTTTCATGGCAATTGTCTTCTCATAATAATTTTTTTTCTTCTAAGATCTAACCTAAAAATTTTCAATCTTGAACAAGATTACAAAGTTATTTTGAAACTTCAAAATAACTAACATTTAATTTATAACAAGGAACCATGAACAGACCTCACCCACTTAGCAACACTATAAAAGATACGAGAATAAATTTCATCTCAGCATATATGGTTTAGTATTGTTAAAGACCACATCATTTCTTGCTAACCAAATAGACCCCAAATTAGCATCTCACCACAATGTAAGACCTCCACTCCTGAAAGAGCATATCAATAAAGCATAGAACTACCCAAGAAACACCCACCAGCACATAATGTTAGAATTTTTTTATAAAAAAAAACATGGTTAAAAGAGCATATTTCAGAACAGATTTGAAGTGAGTTTCATATGAAAATTAATTTTCAACATAAATCCTTTAATATGAAATATTATATCTTATGGTTTTCAAAAACATAATGACTAACTTATAAAATCATAAAAAATGCATAGACTAAATTATAATTTACTCTAATTATTATCTCTTAAAACCTATAACTTAATAGGAATCTATATGGTTAGGACATAATTTTTCTACAAAACCGAGCCTTTGCATAAAATGAAATTCCAATGAGATGCTTTTAGTTCAAAGAGCAGAACAACAAGGTACAAAAAGCATAACATAAAGAACTTAGCTATAAATAAACCTAGCTAACCAAAAGTCAGATAAATAGAAAATCAGTACAGGACCAAGAATTCACGGCAAGGAACTACTGACTTCCCAGCAACAATCAAAATAAATTTGTAGTTAATTGATATATTATTTAGTCATCTCCAGGTTTCATTTTGGTCTCATAATTTCCATCTAAAAAGAAACTTAATATCAGATTTAATGAAAGAAAATCATTTAATTAATTTTTGATATATACAAACTGGAATTGAATAAGGAAAGGAAAAAAACAGTTATGTGCCCTGAAAAGTTAATTGAATATAACCAATATACAAACTGGAATTGAATAAGGAAATAAAAAAAACAGTCCTATGCCCTGAAAATTTAAATATGCATATTTAAATTTTGATACAAGAGAATCAATACACACCACTTAATCCCGTCTTTTGTAGCTATTGCAATATCTGAATTTTGTTTGCTGAAAACAGGAACTCTATCAACCCTCCTGCTCCCATAACTATGTGGAATAGTCTTGAAAAGTTGGTGTGCTGCCTTGACCTGTGAGAGCATAAATCAGATAAACAGAATTATGAATCTATCACAATAAATACAACTTTGTGAATACAATGTGGTCTGAACAAATGGCACCTGCTTTTAATTTAGAACAAACTGAAATAGTTGAGGTTTCTCCTGCATAACACAACAAAATAAAAGGTGGATTATTCCAGAAAATGATATAATATTAGAAATACGAATAGGATCGCAAAGTTTGAATTTTGTCAAGGAAAATAAGTGTGTATAAGTTTTGCAACTAAAACTAATAATTGCATATTTTGAAAAAATATCTACATGAATCAACAACCACCACATCCTAGTAAGCTGGATTGGCTGTGACTAAAAGGCAGCACTAAAACTTTGCAAGCATGCTCAATCAAATCACAGCAAGAAAAAAAGAAACACTTGGACTGCTACAGAAGAAGAAAATGTATCACAGGTTAACCAGTTGCTAGACCCTCTAGATTTTAACAACATCCATACACTGTTGTAACACTTAAAAATTATAGAAGTAGAGCATTACAAGGTAAAAAGTTGAAGCAACAGGGTAGCAAGTTATAACAGCATGAAACATCTTAGTGAAAGTGAAGAAATTGAACTGATGCATAATTTCCATCGATCACTCACTTCCAGACACATGAATTACTAGCATTAGTCTAGTAGCCTAAAGTTATTCAATTTATGAACCGTAACCCTAAAAATTAAATTGGGGGTTTTGATAAATTTTCAATTAAACATGCATAATTAGGTTATAGATCATGGTAAAAACATTTCATAAACCCTTATATTATCGAATTAATAGCCTAAAACCAATATTCAAAGTATCAAAAAAAAAAATGTTACCTGTGTTCTTGAGTTACAAGTGACCGAAATGGATCTACATGACTGAAAAAAACCTGAGATTGGGAAAGTTAGGTGAAAATTTTTTAGTGTAAGTTAAATTGCAACAAAGAAAAACAAAAACCCTAAATTAATTACCTGAACTATTGAAGAAAAGCGTGAAAAACCCAACCCGTTTACAAGGAGAAGGGGTAAATCAGCATGTTCGATGGTGATAATGATTGGTCTGGTTCGATGTTGCCATGGGTCTGTGTTTTTGGTGGTTTACAGAGAAGGATTGAAACTATTCAGATGAAGGAGAAGAAGATGAAGAAAAAAAATTAGGGGTGCTGAAGACGCGAAGAAGATGAAATGTTTGGGATAAAAGAAAATCAAATCGATGAAGAAAGGGTGATTTTTCTACAGTTATGGATTGATTGTTATTAGGGACGAAGGAGACTGGAAGAGTAGAAGATCATTAATTTTCATTTGTTGGTTTTGTTAATTGGTCTCTGTTTGCATTTCGGTGTGGGGGGAGAGTACCGGTGTAGATTTACCAAAGCCAGCGAAAAATAAACGGTTGAGATTTTATCCTAGTAAGTGTAATAAACGATGTTCTTAATTTTGGTTTTATATTAAAATTTAAATAATTATTTTTTCAATTAGCAACGGAAAATCCGTTGCTAAATTCAACGTAAAGTTTGCAACGGATTTTCCGTTGCTAAAAACCGTTGCTAATATTAAAAAAATAATATATGTGTAATTCGTTGCAAATCTGTTACTGAATTTAGCAACGGAATTATCCGTTGCTAAATTCAGATGCTAATAGCCCCTGTTTTTAGTAGTGAGAGCTTCTGCTGTTTTCTTTGCTTTCTCTTGGTTATTCTGTGGAGTGAGCAGGTGACAATGGGGAAGGTGATCATACGAGTAGGAGTGGTTCTTGATTTGAACTCAGCAGTCGGAAAAATGGCAGAGAGCTGCATATCTGCTGCAGTAAACGATTTTTATGCTAGGAATGCTGATTATCGAACTAGAATCTCTCTTGTCACCAGGGATTCCAAAGGGGATGTCGTAACAGCAGCATCTGCAGGTACCACTTCCCTAAATATTCACACGAAATCGAATACATGATCACACGACAAAGAGAGAAGTGGCCACTGGACACTTTTGTCTTGTGTTCTACTAAAATGCACTGTATATGTAAAGATCATAACAGCAAATTTTCAGATGCTTTATTAATTTTATGCTCTCCCTCATGGTGCTTTTAAAGCCAGATCTCGTGCTTAAAGCACTAGAATTGATGGTATTTTTTAATGATTTTTTTTCTTTTTTATTTTTATTTATATATTTTCAATAATCTCATATTTAATATATATTTGATGATGTGATTGATATTGCAATTGAATTTATAAAAAAAAATAATCTAGAATTAATTATTTTTATATTTTTAATCTTTTTTTTTTCACAATATCAAACAGGGTTTTATCTCTAGTTTATCGGATTTTTTTAGCATGATTCTACGATTTATTTGATAGTTTACTTATTTTTATTTTAAAAATTTGTTTTGTGAAGGTTTTAAGATAGTTTGGCGTGCAAGTATTTTATCTGAAAATGAGTATTAATACAAACTTAACCAAATTCATTGCCTACGTTGTACAATGAGTTCTTTTCTGTCATTTTGTAATTAAAATAGGCACTACCAGAAATTCGCTAAATACCAACGGATTAACCGACAGAATATTTCTATCGGAAATTTGAGGTCGAAATTACCGACGACAACTTTTCCGTTTGTAATTCAGTCGGTAACTACCGACGGACCCTTTTCCGTTCGTAATTCAGTCGGTAATTACCGACCGAAATTTTCCGTCGGTACTTACCGACAGAATTACGGACGGAAAAGTTTTCGAATTAAAAAAAAAGTCAGGTCGCTGACGTGGAGGTTTTGGCGGGTTATTTTTTTCCAACGGATTCAAAATGATAGCCCGTACAGTGACGTGACCGATTCGCCGTTTAAATTGCCGATAGACTCACCGAGGGATTTGAAATGACAGATCCGTACGGTGACGTGTCTATGTTTCCATCAGAATCACCGACGTAATCACAGACGGATATTCCGTCGGTAAAAGTTAATATATGTCAGCTCTGCCGACTCTCTCCTCCCCTATTTCTTCTTCTTCTTCCTAATCCCAACTCTCCCCATCTGCAAACAACCAGCCCCCCTCCCCCTTAAAAAAAAATCTTCCTCAACACAGCATCCGTGTTCTGATTTACCGAAGGATTTTATCAATTTTTGTAAGTAATTCTTTCTTTTTAAATTTTAACATTTAATTAAATGTCAATTTTATCGTTTTTTTAATATATGTATTTTGTTAGTAAATGTAAATGTACATGTTTTATTGTTATTTCTCAAACAAACTTGTAGTATATGAATGTATAATTCTATACCTGTTATGGTTTGTTTTAGATTTTGTAAGATTGTATTT
>Ga0325414_1006712_pt1 | contig 12225 bp, 7 predicted proteins | sample PopdelMetagenome_8_FD_206183 | JGI IMG/M metagenome (GOLD analysis project Ga0325414, IMG submission 206183) | Populus deltoides microbial communities from Bellville, Georgia, United States - Leaf-PdKOR-R3 | ecosystem: Host-associated > Plants > Phyllosphere > Phylloplane/Leaf | place: USA... | reverse complement strand
TACATGGAACTTGGCCGAGAGAATTTTCATTGAAAAAATCGAATGCAAGAGCTTGGGTGGGGAATATTATGATAATATTTTGTAATATCACAGCCATTAATGTTTTAGCAACCTAGAACTATTAGTCATCATCGAAGGTTCTTTCGGGAAGCCATGCCAGGGGCAAAACGCTTCTCATGCCTCAAATGTGATCATGGTGTTTCCCTTGGTGGAAACACATGGAACCAGTCAAGGTTCTACTTGTACAACTTTCTGCATGAAAAATGCTTACTTTATTGATTCATGTTAGAATGCCCCGAACCGTGAGAGTTGAAGATTTTGGCTCGGATTGGCTAAGTATATGCCATTATGCTCGGATTCTTTTCGCCTGGCCATTGCGTTGAGGTTCGAGAACAAAGTGCCTTTAGCAAAATATCGTGCCTTCCTCTTGTCGACCCTTTCTTCCTGGTAAGCGCTACCTGCAAATTACAAACAGCCCCGTCAAAGATTCAATGGGTAAATAAAAGTCCACTTAGCCACGATATCGGTTATCTATTTATTGACTCCTCTTTTACTTCTCTCGAAGAGAGCAGGTTCAATGGAAGTTAGCGCCTGGCAGTGGAGCACAACCAAGCTCATTGCATTTGAGTATAATTTTCACACTGGGCTTAGGCTATCAGATATTGGGCCCATGGCCTTCCACCTCGGCTGGGTCCAGTTCATTGCATTTAAGTATAATTTTACTAGCTGACGAGAGGCCCCCCCCCCCTCCCTTTTTTTTTTTTTTTTTTTAATTCATATAACGAGGTTTTTTGGTTAATTCAACTCAAGCTACTCTTCAATATATATATATAATACCAGAGATTGTTTATAAAGTGGAATCCTAAAGATAATGTTCCCATAACAACAAAGGCCCACAAAGCACTGAGCCCCAAACATTAGCATAAAGTGGAAGGTGACTCCCATTGCTTTTATAAAGGCAAGGTTGGCTAATAGTTACAAGTGGTTGGTAATGTGTCTTAATTAGTTTTTTTTTTTAATATTAAAAATAATATTTTCAAATTATTTTTTTAATTTTAATGTATTAAAATAAATAAAAATAAAAATATTTTTCTAAAATATTTTTATTTAAAAAACATTACAATACTAAATACATATTTCACCAGAGCCGACTATTATACCGAGTAAGATACTTTTGTGTCAAGGCTCGTCTTGATTTATTATCAAATAATATTTTTTTTATTTTTATTTTTATATTATTTTAGTGTACGGATATTAAAAATAAAAAAATATATAAAATATTATATATATATATATATATATTAAAAAAATACAAGTTATAACACTAATAAACCAGCATGCTCTGTAAAGCCTAAATGCCCTCTACTGGGGCCCTTACCCTAACCCCTTTGTTGATGGGTTAGTGGAGCCCTCACCCCCCACGTTGAACTCATTTGTGCCAATCACTGATCATGGCATCTTGTACAACTTGGCCCCTACCAGCCACCACCGCCAGTGGTTTTCATGATTCCCCTGATAAAACACATACTATTATCACAGCAACTTAATCCTCCCCTACATCACCACATGGTCTGCCACCATACAGGATCATGATGCACCTCCTTTCCCCTAATGATCACAACCCTCCATTCAATGTCCAACGCCATTCTTTTGACGTGCAAGGTATTTCCATGCCTCAATAACATTATAAATACCACCTAGGATCCAAAATAACGTGCTTTCTAGCTAACTAACTAACAAAACTATCGCAATAGGCAGTTGGCTTTGGTTATTGCTTAGGTTTTGGCTATGGAGAAGAGCAAGTCATTCCCTCAATACTCTTCATCTTTCTCCGGGGAGTTTGGATTTGAAGACCGATCGAATTCGTATAACTTTAATGGACCATGCCAAAAGGGAAATGGTTTTGCAACATCAAGTGATCCAGAGCTAAAAAGAAAGAAGAGGATTGCGTCTTATAATGTTTTTACCATGGAAGGCAAGCTCAAATCTAATGTGAGGAACAGTTTCAAGTGGATCAAGAACAAGTTCAGCGATGTTCGGTACGGTATGTGAATGTCAGCTACAGCATGCATGGAAGTAAATATGGCTTAATTTTAATTGTGTCATGAGGTTCTATTTTCTTTCTCCCTTTCTTTTCTTTTTGTCTCCCATATATAGGAAAGAGGAACAGAGAGTACTGTCATGAATTCGAGATCTTCTATGCATGCATGGAACATATGCCATGCATCATCGCCTAAGATAGGGTGTCCTATGTTTAATGATGATCATGAAAAAGAGTCGAAGTTTTCATCTATCCCTTTTATGTATATGTAAATGTGCTGTTGGATTTGAATGCTAACGCCTCCCAACTTGATGATAGTTTAATGTTTCGTTCATTAACTTGCTAGTCAAACGAATTTAAGTGCTTTCCTTCTACTTAGTTCTTCCTTGTATCTGGAGAAGCAAATGGAAGACCATATGGCTGTGAGCAAACAAATGGTAAAAAGGCGTCCTTCACTCGAGAGAAGAGATGGGAAAAAACTCATCACTGGAACTGACTTCCCCCCAGTTCATGCAAAAAACTAGTTACGAGATAATATATCCAGTCTTTCTGAATAACAACAATCCCAGATTAAGTTTTTCCCCTTGGGGAGGACAATCAAACTCTCAGCGCTTTATGAAACATGCCGACATGAGAGCTTGAAGCATACCCACCAGAATGCAAGGCCAGAATTAGAGGTGGCATTTACTTAAGAGGACCCAGCTTGTCTGCAAATCTTGCCACATGTAAGAAGCAACGCTTGCATCTGGTCCAGCCACCCTCAAAACTGCCATCTGGAATACAAAAGTCTCTGCTGCCAATTTATTTTTAAGCCCTACCTGCCTGAAACCATCCAGAGCCATTAATCTCAGAGAGTAGTACCGCAGTGGAAGGCTCCCAGGTTATCATTATCACGCACAAGGCATTAGGTTAGGTATCAGTATCTACCACTATAATAATATTATTTTTTTTGTTCTCCAATCGATGATGACAAGGAGAGGAGGAGCGTAATCTCTTTTAAACTAGAGAGTCCTTCCTTCGGTCCTTTTTCACGGGACAAACTACAAAGAGATTATTACTCTTGCCTTTTTTTTCTACAAGAAGAGAGAAAAGGCCCCGCTCCACTTCAAAAGCTGATTACACAATCAGATTTGTATTGCGCCCTTTTGCGACTTGTTAAGATACGCGTGTCCCGAACTTCACAGGGGCCATGAACACTTCTTTTCTAAGCTATTCGACAAGTGTTTTACCACGGGTTGTAACTTTTTTTTTAAGAAACAAATTAGGTGTGTATGCTATTTTAATATAAAAAATTTAAAGGGTAATTTGAAAATTTTATACAAGTTTTAATTAAATAAATTAATAATTATTTATGTAAATAAATAAATTTTTTTTTTATTAATAACTACTAATGGGTTACACATGCTAAAATTATGATTTATATTTGGGTCAAGGTTACACATGCTAAAATTATGATTTATATTTGGGTCAATTTGTCAGAGAATCTAATGACTCACATTCATAAGAATAAATATGATTGTGATTTGATTGTAAATAAATTTTAGAAATTAAGTACTAGAAAGTAATTAATACAAGAAGTTATAATTCTAGATCTGAAAACAATCAAGTAAGGACCTCATTGAATAAATTTCTAAAATTAATTTTTAATAATATATGTGATATTATTAAAGAAACAAATTGATATTTTGACATGTATAATATTTTTAGATTTTTCTATTAATAAAAAGTTATATCACTTATTTTATTAGAGTAAAGTACAATATAAAAATACCTAAAACATAAAAGAAAAGATGTGATTTATATGGATTACCATTAGAGACAAGATATCTGAACAGCTTGTAATTTGCAATAACTTGGCGTTAAAGCAAATATTAAAAACCAAAAAGAATATATGATGTAATCTTTGTATAAATCCTAAACAACTTTAAATTTATTTAACAAGATCCTTGAATTTTTTTTTAAAATTTAAATATATCATTTTTGAGAAATCCAACAAAATATACATATGGACTTCATTTAATCTGTACATTTCATTGTTCACCGTATTTTACTTGGTGTTGCCTGTTCTCGAGGCAGTTAAAAAGGGGCAAGTCCTTGATATTCTTGCCTTGTAATTGTGGAGACATCTTCTTCTTAGAAGTTGCAACAGGGGAATGCAACAAATTAAGTGGTGTCCAGAAGAGTTGCTACCTGACTCTTGGTTTTGGATGACTAACTCAGCTGTCTCCTTTGGCATTGGAGTTCAATATTAGCATAACAATACAACTTTTAGTAAGCATGTAAGATGCAACTACAATAATATGCACTAAAAGGATTTTTTAGCTATTAAAGCTACTTCCTGTGATCAGATGCACTTGCCTTCTCGACTCATCGGCTTGTGTAGGTTCATCTTCAACTTTTAGAATCGCTGCTAGACCTGATAAATCGCATGCTAAAGGGCTTCTATGAAAGAATTGCAATAAGAAAATCAATTCAGGAATAAGCTATCCATTTAATTAATTCCTTGCTTGTATTGTTGACTTTGCTAGCACTAACTAATTGTACATCAGAACCATCAATCAAGGAGTTGAAAATTTTAGCAAATAAGTGAGTGTGTGAGCTAATTTACCTACACAATTCACCTCAATACTACTTGGAACTTATAGAATAAGAAATTTTGCACTCCAAACAAAGCTACTGGCTTCTTGTGGCTAGAAATGTCCAAGTTAATGAAAAGTTTGTGTACTTGTGACAAAAACTCTAATTCATATTGAGAACTCTAATCATGTCCTTCCTTCATTTTGGAGGGTTGAAGATGCACAACCACGAGATATAGGATCCAGAGCAAGAAAAGTGGTGGTTAACAGGCCCCAAGTTATTTCAGGAAATGTCTTGAAAGTTTCAAAAGGACCAAGTTTGTATGTTCGTGGAGGTCGAAATGTTGATAGCTTTAGCCTTTTCCAATAGTCCTCTAATGGAGTTCCACATAGTTTAAAAGTCTTATATAGGTGCTCAACCTGAGTGTTTCAAAGTTAATCATGTGAGATAACTAATGAGACTAGACACTGTAAGGAATAACCAAGAGTATTTTCCCAAGGTTATGTTGCTCATAAATACCCAGATTACGATCATTGGTTTCACCGTGTACTTCTGTATGTAAATTGAAAAGAGAGAATAGAATTTGCTGGAATGTAATGTATTATTGATCATATCACGTATTTATACAAGTGCATTTACAGTTATTCCAATAGATTAGGAATCAATTACTGCCCTGCAGTTTATCATCTTATAGAATTAGTTTTATAGTAGGAAAGCTAATGTGTACAAGTTATCCGTTCCTAATATGGATTCTCAACACTGTACTTTTTAGCATGAATGACTTACCTGCAAACATCTTTGCCAAGAGACATCCAGCACTCTAGAGATTGATACCAGTTATATAGAATGAATCACCTAGCAACAGCTCAGGAGCTTCATACCAAAGTGTCACAACTCGGCTTGTGAGAAGTTGCTTCTGTTTAGGAGAACAATAATTTGAAAGTCTAAAAATAACAATCTTTATAATCCCATTTTTGTTAATTAATAAGTTTGATCCCTTGATGTCTTTGTGTAACATTACCCCTTTTATGGTAGTGCTGTAGACCTAAAAGCAGTTGATTCATTAACACTTGATATGCATTAACAGAGAAAGTGAGCTACTAAAAAACTAATATGTGATCCGTAAAGATCAAATGGGTAAATCCACAAATCTCTCTCCATCTATGCCACTCAATTTCCTCTCTTCACCACTAACAGCACGACCACCATTATATTTTCTTGTTGGTTGTTTAGGCTTATGTAGCCTGCCAAAGTATATCTCTACCAAGTGGATCTTCCATGACAAACGATACCTGCTTTTTCCATATAGCCACTTTCCATTTTGAGCTTCTTTTTTGACACACACACACACACACACACACACACACACACACAAAGAAGGAAGGTGTATATAAGTAGAATATGTACATAAACGGTTATAATAAAGACATATAATTAAAAAATAGCAGTAACTCTTGTGAATGTAAAATCATGAAAAGAACTCTAAAGATAAGAGGTTATTGACGGTTAACATATAAATTAGTGAAGAACCCTAAAAAATGAAAAATTATCAGCAGTTGATATCACTCGATCATATATGACATATAACAATAAAAATCTTCACACAACTTAACGAAAACTCAAATTACTACATTGTAGTTTTATCAAATTCTCAGGATCTTTCAAGCCCGAAACTTGCAGGTTATAGAAAAATAGACGATAACTTTATTGAGATAATCAAGTAAGCTTGCAATTTTAATTTTATAAACTATATATATATATATATAATGTTTCATTATCTAGAAATTTCAATTCATGAATGTAATCAAAGTATGAGTCATTCTATGAATGTAAATATTATTTTTTCTAAGTTATTAAGTTTATTTTACATTCAAATTGTTTTAATTATTTAATTCTCTTTTTAGTTAAACTATTATTTCTGTGAAGTGAGTTTTATCATATTAATATTCTTGTAACCATGTAATACAAATTTGGAATTACATGATTAACTAGGATTAAGTTCATAATTAGAACCAATTAATTTAGAACTACAGAGTTCAAACCTGTTAACTTAAAATTTTAATTTTAAATTATAAAGTCCTTTTAAGTGAGTAAACACAAAACAATTTACATCAAGCACATGTTTTCTAAAAATATATTTTTCTTTATTTTATCTTTTCAAATATATTAGACATCTAAATTTATTCCAGTTCCTTTTTATAATATTCTAGGAATACCCGTCATTTTTTATTCCATTTATTTAAATTAAACCATATATTTTAAAGGCAATTATATTAAAATTGATATGAGTTAAATGATTTAAACAAATAAAAATAATAATGAAAATCACATCAATTTTAATATATAATTATGAATCAATACATAATACTAAATTTAAATAGATAAAGTATAAGATAGTAAATAATACACAGTACGGTTAGTTCCATGCCAATGAATACCATAAGAATAATAATAATAATAATAAAAAAACAACTTCAATAGAATTAGACCAGTTGGGTTTTTCCATGTCATATGTCATCTAATAGGTTGATTAAATTGATGTTTGATATTATAATAGTAGTTATTTTTTAAAATATTTTTTAATTAAAAATATATTTAAATAATAATTTTTTAGTTTTAAAATTTTATTTTTAATATCAATACTTTAAAATAATTTAAAAAAATATATAAAAAATTAATTTTAAATAAAAAATCAAAATTTTAAGAAATGCACGGTCACCCGTGTTCGAAGAAACTTCCTCCTAAATAGAGGCCTTGTCTGATATGGCCGAGATCTGTGTTGGGCTGCCACTGAAAAAGTAGCGACGGCTATCAGCATTTAGCACCTGACCGTCACTCCCTTTAATCCCGTCCTTTCTTTCCTGGTAGAAGCTCCAATCCAATGATTTCTCTAGGGTTTTGACAGCCCAAAAAAATAATTCTCCCTGGGGATTTCGCGTCAAGAAGGATCTCGCCCATCATTCTCTGCGTCGTCGAGGCATGCTTTTCTTTCTTTCCTTTATGATCTATGTGTGTAGGTGGTAATAGATTGTCAGCAGGGATTTGGATAAAAAAATTGGGTACGTGCAAAATATTTTGTTAGGATGGAGCTGTTTCTCTTTTCTTATTTTTTAGGTCTCTAGGTTTTGATTGTATTTTCATTCTTTGAAACCGCTCTTCCTTTTTTTTGAACACTTTGTTCTCCCAGCAAGAGATGAAGTTCTTAGCTTCGGTATGGTTTGCTAAGTTTAGCTAAAGTAAAACATAACATTCTCATTTGACAGAAACGGACTGGGCAATGGCATATGCCATTAGTTTGAAGGGAGATAAAGAATGTTATTCTAATGAATGAACGTTTGCGGGTTGCTGTGAAGCCCGTTTAATCGCTTCATCAATTGAATCTTCAAAATTTGCATATGAAGAGCTGGGTATTTTTTAGCTAACCCTGATATTACACATTATTGACTGGAGATAATTTTGGTTTGGTAGCCATTCTAGCTGTATTTTGTGTGCTTTATGCTAAAAATTTAGGAGATCCTACTTCTTTGTTTCCATGAGTGGGTTTATAGTAGAATTCTTTTTATTGTTGCTTGATACAGATTAACATGAGGCCGAGATCAGTTTGGTTAGAGTCACTCTTGATAAACAGAACATGAGAAATGGTCGTTTCTTAATATCATCTTGATGAGAGAAGTTTTAAAGATCTATTTTATAAGCAGGTTTAAACACTTTGGGATGTCATGATGTATTGCATTGATAACAAACTAGCAAATTTTCATCTCTCGTTGCAGTAAACTCCATGAATTGAAATGTGTCAGTATCGACCATGGGAAGATGATTCAGCACAAATTGAAGATTATGAACAACGTACTAGAAATAACACAGGGCATGTAGATACAAGGTTGGAGGCTCGGGTAGCTTTATTGGAGGCACGGATGGCAAATGTTGAGGCTCGAGTGGAAAGACTTGAGGCGAAGATGTTCTTTTTGCAAAAGGGAATGCGTGTAGTGTGCGCGTTGTTTTTGGTCACTCTTGCATATGCTGTATGTAAATGAATGCTGGAGATGATTCACTCATTAGTCTCAGGCTTGTATCTGCGCTGCTCTTAATGAGATACACTGGAAAATGTGTTCCATAAAATGAAGAATATTTGTGCCCACATAAAAGGCGGAAAGATGACTATATATACAAATACCTAATGTCCACTAGAGTAGAAGATAGCCCGCAGGGAGGACTAAGTTATGGGACCTGGTATTTGTTAATGTATCTGCTTATTACGGCTTGTCTGAATGGCAATTACCAATTATGATGCTAGATTGTTTATCTTCCTTTAGGTTATGACGATGTGATTACATTCTGCAAATTCACATCTTCACAAGCTGACATGCTACTATGCTAGTTATGCTAGCTATTTGTTCTGAGCAAGGTGCTGGATCTACTGCAGGAGAACCGCAGATGGCATGCATGATGAAGTTTCTTGTTCCAAATTGCTACAAAAATTTGAAGGCTTTGGTGATCTCCTGGTGGCCAGTTTATGTGCAAGAATGTTTTCCAATGGTTCTTAAGTTCCTTCTCTGATAAGCTACAGGTTGACAACTCACTGGAATATGGTTCTTGCTGCTAACAGAACAAGCAAGTCGATCTCCTTTATACTTTTGAGGGTTGCTCGTTGAGCGTTAGAGATCCAGCCTCAGTGAAACTCTTAACGTTCAACCTTCTCCATGCAAATGGTGTAGAAGACTTGAACACGAAAAGATAAAAAGAACCAAAGAAAAAAGAAAGGGGCTTCCGTCTGGAATCTGGATAATGACCGGATCGAGTTTCCTTATTCCAGATGTTGAAGGCTTGTTCATGATTTAACAGATGATAAATTAAGTTTAATGGCAGAAATTAAGGTTATGTTCTATATGATTTTTATAAATTGCTTTAAGTTTTGTTTTTTTTTTAACTTTTAAATTAAAGAAAAACTATAAAGTATATTTAGTTAGAAATAACTTTTAATTTAAAAAAAAATTGTTATAAAATTGAGTCAAATTTTTAATTTAATTAGAAGTTAAATTTTCTAATTTTGACTTATGGATTCTAACTTGTACAATATTTTTTTTTAAAAAATAGTTTTAATTTATTTTTATCAAACATGCTTCTAACTTAAAGTAGAAACTATAATTTAAAAGTCACATCAAACGAAGGGAAAAACTAAGCCCTGGATTACAATGAAGAATACTTGAAACTGAAAATAATAGCAGAGGGATGAGAAACAGAATGGATGTTACCCAATTTCATCAATATAATGGGATGAGCAGGCGGAATTTGATTATGAACATTATGCAAGGATAGCACTCCACTTGCGAACGATTGTCGCTGAAACAACCTCTTCTTCATGATGTATAAGAATGGATGTTGTCCATTGAAGTCGAGATAATATAGATCACCGAAGGAGTTGCAAAACCATGTATATGCTACAGCAATTATAGAAATCAAAACGTATAGGTGTCTTTGAGGACGAAGAAGGCAATTGCAGAGATCAAAAGGTATCCATGGCTCTGAGATCAAGCGTGTAGTTATTCCAGATCTATTATCCCGAAATTGGACAGAAGAATCTTTACTTGATCAACAAAGTCTGAGCCCGTTGCATACTCTGTTAGCATCCCAACAGCAAAACCAAACATTGCCCATCTGCTCAACCAGAAATGCAAGCGGCATCAGATCACGTAGAGCTTTAATTTTTCATGAAAAGATATGTGAACGCATTTTCTCTTTCATTTGGGAAAGGAGGGATTTTTTTTTATTTGTCAGCGCAGGATAAATTACAAACAGCAGAAACCTTATGAAGGATTATGCTGGAACTCAAAACGAATAGATTACAATTTAAAGGGAACAGCTGGTTTTTGAAAGGGAAAAGGAAAAGAAACACTTGCAGAACAAAAATCAAGAAAAACTAGGGGTAAAAATGAGAGTGAAGAAACATCTTTCTCGCTTCAAAAGAAGCTTTTGCAAGTCTGTGGTGCAATGGATGCGTACCACCCGCACTGCCTTGCCTTGAGCACTACTGATTGGTTAAGCATAGAAAATCACCAAGATAGTGAACATTACAGGGGTCACAACGTCGTGAGAAGCATTAACTTGAAGGAGACTATATTTAAGCACAATCTACAAAGGAAAAATGTGCACCCTTTTCCTTTTAAAGGCTCAAGAACAATGGGTTTGAAATACTTTCAGTTATCTATTCAAGGAGGCATTCTTGCTGATATGATCATTCCAAGGTTCTCCTGCATAGGCTCTTATTATTTGTTCTAAATACGAAGACGACTGAAACTAAATTGGCAAGAAACTAACTACTTTTAAGCCAGTTTTAGTGGGAAGAAGCCATATCATCACTTCTCTTTTCTCTACGAAAAATGTATCATTTTGATTGGCCTAGTCGTTCAATTTCACTATTCAGGACCATGTAACCATCAACTTGGGGAAACACCCACGAATCTATCCAGTTAGATGAAGTATCCACGTAAACCCAGATAACCTAAACTTTCAAAAAATCCAAATTGCACAGGGAAAACTACAGAAAAACAAAAACAAAACTGATTACCTCCCATTAGCAATCTCATTCTTGCCAAAGAACCCAAAGAAAGGACCTTGATCTGCTTCCTCAAGCTTCTTCTGCTTAAAATATTCTTGAAGCTCCTTAGCCTTTTGTCTCTGAAACTCCACAGTCATCACATTTTTGTCCTCCACAGCCACCTTAGCAGCTGGCTTGGGTGGTGGAGCCAATGGAGAAGACAGTGAAGAAGGAGGAACGGGCTTCAAGGGAGGCGATGGTGATGCAGGCGGGGAAGGTTCTCTAAGAGGAGGGGCCACGGGTCTCCTTACAGGCCCTTCAGCTTGAGAGCTCCTTATGGTCACAATATAAGGCTTAGTTGTTGTAGAAAACCTATAGTAAGAAGATGTCGAGGAGGTTGATGAAGAGGAAGATAGAGAGGAGCAAGATGATGATGATGAAGGGTTTGGGATTTTGATGTACGGAATTGAGGATGCCACTGACATTTTTTCCTGCTCTTCTTTCTTAATCCAAGTACTAAATCTCTCTCTCTCTCTCTCTCTCTCTCTCTCACTAAATTCTTTCTCAGTAGGATAATTGTTTCTTTTTCTGTGCAGACGTGGGTTTCTTCTTCTTCTTGTTTTTTTTTTTTTTTGGTTTAGGAGGGATTTTGTGTAAGTGAGGTGTTTTCAGAATCAGAAGACAAGAGGTGTGTGGGTAAGGTGCGGCCAAGTTCGAAGGAGCGGTGACTTTGGCGCTTAGCAGCCACTCAAGCATGTGGGATGTTACCAACATGCCCCTCTTCTCTTCGCTCACCAGAAATCACCGCGTGTAAAAAAGACTCCAGTTTTTCGTTTTGACGCGATTTAAGTATAGTGGCTATGTTAACTGTGTCACGGTTAGATATTTTTAATTTTTATAAAACATTATATATATAGATTTTTTTAATATATTTTTGTTGTTAAAAATATAATAAATTAAAAAATTTATATACATATATAATCAAATAAAATAAAAATTATGTGTTCTAATAAATAAATAAAAAATTATTAATAATACCTAAAAACAAAACTTCAAAAACTAAGAGATAAAT
>Ga0325414_1006708_pt1 | contig 12233 bp, 8 predicted proteins | sample PopdelMetagenome_8_FD_206183 | JGI IMG/M metagenome (GOLD analysis project Ga0325414, IMG submission 206183) | Populus deltoides microbial communities from Bellville, Georgia, United States - Leaf-PdKOR-R3 | ecosystem: Host-associated > Plants > Phyllosphere > Phylloplane/Leaf | place: USA... | reverse complement strand
TGCTGCTGCTGGGGTTGATGCCGTTGCTGCTGCTGATCAGTATACTGAATGCGCTGCTGCAACTGTTGTTGCAGTAGCTGGGCCTGTGTTGAAGCCTGGTTTTCTTGAAAGTTCTGAAGAAAAGCGTTCTGAAGATTTGACTGCTGCAACATCTGCCTCTGAACCAAAGCAGCAGGCCCAGTAGATAAATTTTGAGATTGCTGGAACTGCAAAAGAGATTGAGATGCTAGTTTGGAAGATTCCACTGTTCGCATTTCTTGAAGTGCAGCAGCTGCCATTGTTTGGTACACATCAGGTTGTAGAGCTGGCATAGAAGTTTCAAACCTTGGCTGGATCCAGGGAGCTACACCAAAGTTCTGGAAGTTCAGAGAATGAACTCCCAGATCTCCAACCCCTCCTTGAAGCCACATCATTGGTGAATTAATGCTCAAATCATCATCTTTCAGACCTGCTTTTGGAAGATTCAGGAGGGAAAGAAGGATCATTTAAGTGTCAAACTTAACATTTGATTCGTGAAGATAACATCTTACTTCCTAGCAATGAACAGCAACGACACATACCATGGAAAGACGGTAGCCCAGATGGCCATGGCCTTTTCAGTCTCATAGAGAAGGCAGATGGATACATTGGGAATGTAGTTAACGGCTCAATCTCCCACAAAGACACTCTTGGCTGCCTCTCCCCTGCAGTGGATTCATCCCAGCCAACCTAAATTAGCAGTAAAAAAGTCGTTTAAAATTGCACAATAAAGAAAAACTCTGAATAAATCATTAAAAAAAGGGCTTCACAGATACAAGTACAAAAAACAATGAAGTTCCGCCAAACCTTGACAGAGCGCCAATGTGAATTTGGCCACCGAGCAGGATCTAAATCACTAATACCAGTTATAGTACCCATGTACCTGGAATCAAACATAATGGAGTCAGTAGACATCACAGGAAACTGTTGAAAGTGGCAGGAAAAAAAAATGCATCTGGGAAAATGGAAGTGTAAAAATAAGACAAAGGAGACGTGGCACAAAAAATAAAGAGACAGCAATATTAGCTTATGAACCCTATGAAAATAAAGATTCCAAATATCTAACTGCCACAATGCATAAAAATAACTATACTGATAGTTTCAGACAAGACAACAGAAGATCTAACTCGAAACAAACTGATGATGAATTGAGACCCAGGTGCGAGGAATTAGGGGGGGAGACCAGGTTTAGTTTTAAGAGTCAGAAGAGTGGTATTGTCTCAAATGTTCCCCGACAACTATATCATTGGAGAGACTATAAATGGTATTCCATAACATTTTCAGCAGCTGTCCATCACTATACATGATGCATATTTCATTTTCATCCTTCTTACAGTCTGCATCCATCAATCACCTTGGTTTAACGTGAAAGACAATTTGCATTTCTGTTGGAAATTTTGGTTTTAGCACATCTGCAGCAAAATTTGTTTTGACTGAATACGCGTCCCTTCCTTGGCTGTCAACTCTGGGGCAAAGGCAACAAACCAGGAACGCAATGTTCTGGAAGTCCAATTTGTACTTTACGCCATAAAATAGCATCCCACGTAATTATAATCACATGATTATGAAGCTTTTGTGTTTACGAACTCCAAAAGAGAAGTATTGATCCATCATTAAACTTAAAAGAAGAGGTAAAATGTATAAAAAAGTGAGCAAGTTGAGTGAAGTCAGCTGAGAAAATGAGCCAGCAAATGAAATAGGAGTAAAATTGGAAACGATGATGTACAAGCAATCTGAGCAATTAGTACACAATTAAAACGCTAATTTAATCTGGTATAGGTGGTGTAGCAATTAAAAAAAAAAGAATTGAAAACGCAAGTCTATAAGAAAATAGCTCAAACTTATCAAATGACCACTCAACCCAAAACCACAGGCTATTACATGAAAGCCAAATATAGGCTAAAATAGTTTGCGTGCACCTTCAAATGAAATCCCATCAGACTTGAAACGTGGATTAGTTTATAAATTATGGGCGTCAGTACAATATGAACTCCTGAACACAAGGTTTAAGAGGCTCTAACATCTTAAATGGTTACTTGACAGAAAACTTTAAACTACCAGGTGAAGGCCAAAGATAGGTGTCATTTCTTAAAAAAATGGAACTGAAAAATGAGAGCAATTAGACCAAGGATAGAAATATCTAGAACAGCACTGGGACTCCTAGGCATCACTCACTGGGACTTCTTAGATGCCACACAAAAGAGAAGGATGCACTACACAAATCCATTCCACATTGCATCTCATTATACCCGAAGCACTACAGGCCAAAATTTTTGTTATCTCCATCACTTCAATAGAAAAATTGCAGAAACTGCATATAAGAGTGAAAATAAGAGTGCAATTAAGGCATCTCTAAGCCAATGAGTAAGCAACAAGGGTACTTTAAGACTACTCTAAGCACCAGCAGTTTAACATATTAAAGGGGTGGCTGGGTACATAGCTCTGTAAGAATGTAAAAAGTTGTTGAGCATGCAATATTGTAAACAAAATTAAAGAGTCGCAACAGCATAACAAATTACCAGTAACAAAATGACAAAGTAAGACTTTGTCCTAGAGAATCAATTCCATGTCAAACTGCTAGCAGACTTACCGGCGGACACTTGACTCTTCTGTTTCAAATAGCATCCTAAATCTCATGCCCACCGAAACCCTTGTATGGTATACTGCTTTAATATACTTGACCAGGGGAATGACAAATTCCGAAGGACTAGTCCTACAATCAAACAACATAAATGAGCAATATTTACATTCTAATATTAAAGTATTTTCAATGTTGTACTAGAAGATATTTTACCTGGGATTATAAAATATTGTAAAACGGCTATTAGTGGCTGCTGCATGTGCTGCAGCAGCAAGAAGACCTATGTGCATGCTATCACTTGATAAAACTGATGAAGGCATAACAGTTTGTGGACGATTAGCTCGCCGAATACCCAAGAGTAATTGATTCTTCTCATTCCTGGCAAAAGAAAAATGTTGATTAGAATGTGATTGCCACTGGATTTGAGGACCATTCAACTTCCAGCCTCAATAGATTTAAGGTCAGCCAAAAGGAAGATGATTGCCACAAAGCTGCATTGCACATACAGTATGCAAGCAGGGATTGGACACAGCCTGGCTAGTCCCCTCTTACAAAAAAATGGGTACATGTGGAATACTTCTAGTTTAAATCTCTATAGTTCACATCCAAAAATATAGATCAAAGAACAGAGATCATTTTGTTGAATCTTTTTAAGCTGCCATCAGGATAGATTGTGGCGTATCTTAGGCAGATTGATTCTCCACACACCCATCCATGTTAACATGCTGTAAAAGCAAGTTAAATCATCTAGTCAGGGTTGAGAAATATCCTACCAAATGAAAAGGACAGAATCACCAGCAACAAGCCTCTTTGCACTAACAAACACACTCCATCCTGTTGTAAGAAGATGCCTCTTGGGTTGTCCTGAAAATTCACAGGAAAGAGGTTATGAGAAGCTGGAATTTGCTAATCGAACATCCTGCTAGTTTCTTCTCATCACTTTGGCAAGAATATCCACTATACTCACATTACTTTTTACCAAAGTGATCATCATTGTCCAGCAGTAAAGATAAGCCAGTAACATATGCAAGCATTCATTTATCAAAGTGCTACTTTATTTTTCACCAAGCATTCAATTTCATATTTAATTTCCAAATCCAAACAAGAAAAGGATAATATTGAACAAAAGTTCTGAAAGATATAGAAGCTCAATCTTCCATCCCATCTCATCAATACAAGCACCTCCGCATATGTATTTTTCTTCAATTTCAAGTGAGACTTTTCCCATCTTCATATTCCATAATTATAAAGCTATGAACATAAGAATTACAAAGTACAACTTACAGTCACCAAGTAAACAAGAGTATTTTTGTTTACTTGGTGATTGAGAACAGCCATATGAACTTGTCATATCTATTAAATTTGTGATGGGGAACAAAGCAAAACTTCAAAGATTGGTGCCTGAAAATTTAATTTTATTTAATTAGGCGAGATTTTAGTTGATATTAGGATACTTAGTTTTGTTTTGCCTCTTAGTAAAGAAGTCTTGATTGAGAATCCAATCTATTTTGTCATTCAGTAATATTCACTCTAGTTTCCCATTCAGGGATTTGTTTGTGTTCCTACTTTATCTGAGATTTTATTACAGGTTTGGAGTTCGGTCCTCAGAAGTGTGCAATCAACAATGTCAAAGATGTCACTGGTACTGCTTATATATCCAAAGATCCAAAGGTGATTTCTAATTCAAAGAAATATGAAAACAGCCCAGCTAAATCATGATGAGCGAAAGAAAAAAAAATGCAAACAGGGTAACAGGCAAACAATATTGAAAAATGATTGTTCCAAACATGTCAAAAACACAATCTTGAAAATTTTCATTATACAAAAACTCACCCCGAAATATATGTCTGAATTTCCACTCATTATCATGAAGATCTCTCGCTATTAGTTCCTGAGCTGGAGGTGTCTGGTTGAAATCCTACAAGAGCAACATAACAGAACAAACAAATTAATTGATAAAGAATGATGGCAATGAGCTCAAAACCTGCAGAAACATCATGCAAACAAAAACAGGTGAATAAGAAAGCGGGACCCACAAGAGGAGGAAAGACTTTTTCAGCTGCTCTTCGAGGAACAGAAAATCCTCCATGAGTGCTAGTATCACTTGCAGTCAATGTCTTACAGAAATAGTTAGACGGTTGTTTGCTGGCAGTACCTAGCTCTGCTGGCAATAGGTAAGCATCTTTTTGATCTTCCTGGAAAAGAAGTACGTCAAGGCAGGAAAAACAGCACAAGACAAGGAAACTCAAAATCCAAGCTAGGAATAAAAAATACCGGACTTAAGGGCTGCAAGGTCATTTGAGCATAAACTTCGTCTGTCTCAACATCAGCCTGTAGTTAAAACATAAAACATTTGAGTTCAACAGCAGCATTTTATGCCAATCAGAAGCAGATTAAGAACAAATCACTTACATGCATGGTCACATTGTGAAGCTGGCAGATTAGTTGTGCAGGTAAGCTTGGGTAATTAGGGATGTGAGCATCAACTTCCTTGTTGGTTGAAGCAGCAACCTAAACAGAAAATGGAAGACTCTTTTAAAATGCTAGCAGAGTGGTGAAAAACAGAAATTACATGCTTGTGCGTACATGAGATTAGCTAAAGAAGCATTAATATCTCACTATGAAAGTAGGATATATGCCATCTACGACTTTATACAGAACTTAAAAGACACTTAGTTTACACAGAAAAAAGAGCAAATATGCAACTTACTACAGACAACAAAGAAGAATATATGCAAAGCGATATTGAAAAAAAAAAAAGCCCAAACATCTCTTTACCATTTACAAAAGTAAAATTACATGTGTATGCAAGGTGCTAGCCTGCCAAATATAAGATTTTTCCCTTCTACAACAACAACATACGTGAAATAACCCCTAAAAACTACAAATTATGCAGTATGAGTATCATTCAATGATGAATAAGTTAATATCAAAGTCAGGTTGTCAGGCATAGCGTATAAGTGTTCTCCTAGTACTAAATTTTGAAAGCAAGTTTGAAATCAAACAAAGTTATTTCACTAACCTGTTCACTGTGACCCTGTGGAAAGTACACAGCTCGGCTTCCAACATGAGGCAGAGACACAAGAGGCCCCGCGCATGCATGCCATAGCTCAGAATTCAAACATTTGTTATCCCCTACAGAAGAAACAAACATTCCCGCACAATTGCATGAATTTGCATGGCACATCAACAATTATAGCAAGAAATCAGGATAAACACACAAATATTTAGCAATTTTCAATGTTCAATGTAAAAACTTGAAATATTCACATAAAAGCAACATCAAGCTCTATCAAAGCACAACATGCACGGAACCCATGTAAAAATTAGCATGCAAGTGCAAGAAAAGCGGTAAAAAAATGAAGAACACGCCAAAGTTTGAGTCTTTTTTACCTTCTTGAGTCACCTGATTAAACCCAGTTGTAGAAGATGAGGAAGAAGAAAGTCTCATTCTTCAGATAAAAAAAATGAACCCGGAAAACAAAATACAGTCTTTAATTAATAGCCTCAAAAACCAAACACTAACAATAATATCTTTCAATTATTATTTAACCGAAGAAGAAAGCCCCCCCCACCCACCCTCCCACCGCCAACAGTAAAACCAAGAATACACTTGCTCAACTTGAAAACAACTATCATCCAAAACCACTTCCAGTTGCACTTTAACAAAACAAAACACTCCTTGCCAGCTTCATGAACTTCTCAGATCTTCTCCTTTTTTAATCCCCAAGCTCCCACATTTCTCTCCCCTCCACACCAAATAAAAACCCTAACTTTCCTTTCAGATCTCAGAAATAAAAATAATTCAGCTCTCTCACTTATGGCATGTAAAGATTTTTGAGAGAGATACGAATGAGACAAGTTAAGTGAACCTTGCTGATGAAAAGGACACTACTTTTTGTTTCTTGAGGGTTTGTGTTTTTCTTTTTTATTTTTTCTTTTGACGCGAAGCTGAAGCAGAGAGAGAGAGAGAGAGAGAGTAGTAGTGTCTAGTGAGAGTTTCGTAAAGGGCTTTTCTCTTCTTTACGTTTTTTTTTTTTTTTCTATCTTGAAAGGGAGGGTTTGGTCTTCTCTTCCGAGCTCTAACAGAGAGAGAGAGAGAGAGAGAGAGATCAATCAATCAATTTAATACAGTGGTCATCATTTCTCGGTTGATGGGGTCCATCTCCCCCTCCTTTTATTTACTCAACGATCCAGGTAGAAAGTAGTACTCTCTGCTCTACGGTAGAAGAATATATTATCTATTTTTAGTATTATTTTGCTAAAATTATTGAAAAAAAACATTAAAAAACCATAAATTTAATATCTTTTAATGATAAATATACTTTATGAAAATACTCGTAAACGAAGCGAACGGGTTGTTAATGGATTGTGATTTTTGTTTTTGCTTTCGTTATTTATTTATTTTTTAACATGAACAGTGGGGTCCAGTTCTTGCATTAGCAAAAAGGTTTTTTAGTTTTCTTGGTTATTAGTTTGAATTCTAAAAATCTTGAAATTATTAACATAGTTATTAATTTTAGAATTTATAAAATTAAACAAGTCGTATATAAAATATCTGTTAATAATAATTAAAAAAGAAAAAGCTTTTTAGGCCATCAATCTTGGAATCTTGTAAGTTTTTCCTAGATCTAGTTGTCAAAAATATTTATTTGACGGTCATTATCGTTTGAGAATTTGTGGGACCCCTGAGATATGGAGATAATGTCGTGGGGTCCGTTCTTTCAAAATTATCCATGCCTCGGACAATCTTTGCATGGATCTCGGATTGTGTAAGGGAAGAGATGGTGGGTGGGAGGACTGTCCAAACACTCCCCATTTCTCTCTCACTCATCCCTTACAACGACCATTCACTTCCGCATAGAATGAGATCTATTGATGTGGTGTGCGCAAAGACAGCCATGAACCATTGTTCTGGAGGATCTGCCTGTACAGTTTCTTTTTTAAGAAAGCACTTTACTACGATGTTAGAGAGAGAGGGGAGAGGGGAAAAAAAACCCCTGTTTTTGTTTGCTTTTTATTTTATTTTTTTAAGAATGTTTTATAGTTGAAATTATTTTTTTATTTTAAAATATTTTAAAAAATATTAAAAAATAATTTTTTAAAAAACAATTTTGAAATATATAAACAAACTGGCTCTTGTTATGGCTGTAGGTATAGCTTATATTGGATTTATCGCAGTAAAAATAAAATACTTGAAAATATATAAATTTAAAATGTTTTTATGTTGTAGCAACCTTAAAAACTTTAAAAAATATAAAAATAAACTTTGTGCTGATCCAACTCTTAATTGCATTTGGGTCGGTTAATGTCTTGAAACATAAATATTTTCAAAACAATTTATAGTGAATTTTTGTTATTTTAAAGATTCATAAATGTGAATTTCTCATGAATTAATACAAGTTTGCTAATAATAAAAAAATTATAATATGATGGGCATTAAATGTTGAATTGTTCTCATATATGAAAAAAAAAACGGACTGTTTAAAACATTGTTGGTAACATTAAAGATAGTTTTCTTTTTAAATAAATAATCAAGTTGTTTTTATATTTTAAAAGAATTTTTTAAAAAAATTTATTTTTTATTTGCTTCAAATTAATATTTATTTGCGTTTTCATATCATTATTTTAACATACTACTATTAAATATAAATTTTTAAAAAACATAAAAAATACATATTATCTTAATATAATTATAAATAAAAAACACTTTAAAAAAAATTAATCTCTCGCAAACCCCACGTTTACAGTTCGCAGGGCGTGTTTAGAATGTTTTGAAAACGATGGATGAATAAATAGGTGGATAAATGATCTAAATTGTACTTAAAAATAATGTTAAGTCCAGGGATTTACATGTAATCTGCACTGTCCGTGTACGTGTCGTCGACTAGACAGGAGCTTTATTTTAGTGGATTAGCTTTGCACGCACCTAAACCATGTATTGATCTGTGCATCACGACTCACGAGAGCATATATAAAAAGCTTTGATTGATTTGATTTAACTCCGATCCACTAGCCTTTCAAATGGTCAACAGTCGCTCGCGAGGAGCCATCTTTCTTGGGCCTATGTGTCTAAAAGGAGTAAGCTGCTCCTCCTTTCTATCCATGCACGAACCAGTCTACCAAGGCTAGGTCCAAATTAATGGCGAGTATTTATTTTTTTTGGTGATGGAAAATATCAAACGTGTGTTTAGTGTTTGTTTATGTTACACTACACTGTTTGGTTCCGAAAAGAGTTGAGTTTTGTGTTGCGGGACCCGCAACATATTCGAGTTTGGGTGTATGTCCTATTGGTAGCTGCTGTGGAAAAAATTTATTTTATAAAAATATTTTTAATTAAGGTTGATTTTAAAAAATATATATTTGGTTAAAATTATAATTGAGATTAAAGTTTAATAAAAATAGTTTGATATATTTTGTTAAAAAAATATTTTTTAAATTGAAGTTGTAAGATAATTAAAATATATATATTGATAGTTTTTAATTTAAATATTATAAATTTAACTACTATTATTATATCATGAAATAAATAATATTGGTATCAAATATTTTTTATTATTTCATTAAACTACGTGCATTTTCATCACGTTTGAAATGTATCCAACAAGAACTATATTTTTCATGGTTTATTAAACGCGCAACAACATCAAGTTAAAATATTATCAAGAATAAAATTTGGATTACAATCAAATTATGTAAATGTCACGTCATCAAACGATCTTCTTCTAATTTTTTAAATAAAACACAATTAAAAATAAAAATAAAAACTGAATTTTTTTAACTGGGTTGGACACGGCAATAACAAAATTGAAATTGCGATCAAATTCTGCAAATGCTATATTATCAAACGGTCTCCTTTTAATTTTTTGAGTAAAACACAATTAAATAAATAAAATTAATTTTTTTTAACCGAGTCGAACCCGGTTCAATACATTTAACTTTAAACTGGACCTGATCAATCTAAAACAGTAATAAAAACAGTGAAAAGTGATTCCACTGTTTATATAGATAATAGAGTTCAATAATTTACTTTTCAGTGTGTTCCATATGAGTGTGTTTGGCAGTGTGTTAGTGGTTACTTTTCAAATAGCTTTTCGTGCCGAAATACATGCCAATGATTTTTTTTATTTTTTTTAAATTATTTTTGACATCAGCACATTAAAACGATCCAAAAGGTACAAACCGCACTTAATTTTAGCAAAAAAAAATAAAATTTGGTCAAACACAGGTTCAACCGCAGAGCCAAACATGCTCTTAAAGCTCGATGGTGTATTCAATAAAACTAATAGACTATTATGTATTGATAGATAAAAGAAAGTTGTTGATAGCGAGGGAAATCTTTAAAAACATTCATGATATATCATGCCATTTAACACCATACCATGTTTATGGAACGTTTGGGAATGCATTTGAACCTGTGTTTTCAAAAAATTTAATTTTTTTTACTAAAATTTAATATGATTTGTACGTTTTAAATTGTTTTGATGTGCTGATGTCAAAAATAATTTTTAAAAAATAAAAAAAATCATTGGCATACATTTTGACACGAAAAGTTATTTGAAAAGCACTCGCAACCACACAACTAAACATGCTCTTAATCATGTGTTGGTGTTTATTTTTTAAAAAACAAAAATTAACAACGAAAAAAAAGTTGGAACGAGTCATGTGTTTTTTTTATTTTTACAACTTTGCACCATATTGTTATTTGGTTGAGCTTTCAATTCCAATTATTTGACATGACATATTTGATAAGGTAACCTAAACATAACCACATCATCCAGTCCAAAACTAACTTAAATTTTTAAAAAATAATTTAATGTTGTTTTAACCACATGATCATACTCAAATGTGAAACAAGAAACCACTAAATGATGAAATAAAAAAATTACATTATATTGAATTAACTCTGATCAATTCAAGTTAATTTGTTGGATCTATAAATCAAGTCATGGCACGACCACAACAAGCTAATACGGTACGGCAATCGGCTCCATCCATTTCTCTTCCATTATTTTCTCCCTCGCTAAACCTTAATTGGGTTTGGGTGGATGGTAATTGGAGCTAATTTTAAGAGCTATTGAGAACCAGGGACCAGAATAAAAAAAATGAAAAGTTGTAAAAGAATCTTGGATAAAAAAATAAAGGATGACAATGGAACAAGCGGGAAAAAATAATAATTGGCACACCTGTGTTCAGTAAAACTAATCACTATTATGTATTAATAAACATACAAAAAATTATTAATAATAAATAAAATATTAAAAAAAAAACATGATCCCGTCATGCCATTCAATACCATTTTTAACCATGTGTCAACGTTTATTTAAAAAAAAAAAATGAACTGCAAAAAAAAGAAAATGCTGGCACAGTTTATGTGTTCTTTTATTTTTTTCTACTATGCATCATGTCATGCTTTGTTGCATGCTTCAGGTTTTGACTCGGTTATTCGAAGTGACCCGTTGACCAAGCTAGCCAGAACACGACCCAGTTACCTTTAAAGCCAACATAGGTAAAAAAAAATTACAGTTCAGGGCTAGTTTGAAGAGTCATCCAGAAATGAGGGATCAAAGATAAAAATAAATAAAATGAAAGGTTATCAAAGAATCATGGATGAAATAAAATAAAATTACTGCCAAGGGAATAACCGGTAAAAAAAAATAGCATGTGTTGCACGCGCCAATGTATATGGAAACCTTGCCACTGCATTCAAGAGGTGCATGGAGTTTTGTCCAAGCTTTATTTATGGATTTTTATATTTGAAAATGCGGTGTAAATTATGTTTTTAAAAAATATATTAAAAAACTTGTTAATTTTTTATGTTTTTAAATTATTTAATGTGCTAATCTTAAAAATAATTTTTTAAAAAATAAAAAATATTATTTTGATATATTTCTAGATGAAAAATATTTTAAACAATAACTGTTACCACAATTCAAAAGAAGCTCCTGAATAACACTAAAATTGTTACGGCTAAGTCTCTTTTCCAGGGCGACGCATGTTGGTGGCGAGTCGCCAACATGGCTTTGATTGTCCTTTTTTTTATTTTTTTTTTCCTTTCTCTTCATCAGTATTCCTTAGGGAAAAAAAAGGAAAAAAAAAACCATTGTTAGCAGCCACAGTAATATGGGAGAGGGTATATAATAAATCCTTAATGCCAATCAGTTATTTTCATGATGCTAGATTAAAATCAAATTAGTCTAGTAATCAACTATACAAGAAATCAAGTGTAAATTAAAAAATGGTTTCCAAATTACATGATGAAACCATTAAATTTTAAATACTCAAATATCATGATTTGCTTTTATAGGTGTCTCATTATATTTCTATATGTACCTTTTAATAGGCATAGTTGCGCATCATACTAGTAGATTTTTATTTTATTTTTTTATTAACGCGGGTATCCGAGTCAACTTTTGAGTACCTCGACTAATCCCACGGATCCTGAAATTAACGACCATACAAGCATTAAGTGACCCCAAGATTTGTGGGACTCGAACTAATGATCTCTACGGATCAAACTCAAAATCTAACTAGTTGAGCTACATTTCATTTTATCATGATAGTTCAACAAGCGATCATCTAGCACTAAAATTTAATAACATGTTTTATACAATATTATTGCCTATTGTTTTCC
>Ga0325414_1006707_pt1 | contig 12233 bp, 4 predicted proteins | sample PopdelMetagenome_8_FD_206183 | JGI IMG/M metagenome (GOLD analysis project Ga0325414, IMG submission 206183) | Populus deltoides microbial communities from Bellville, Georgia, United States - Leaf-PdKOR-R3 | ecosystem: Host-associated > Plants > Phyllosphere > Phylloplane/Leaf | place: USA... | reverse complement strand
ATGCTTGCTTGATCGACAAGAAGTGATGATTAATCAGTCGTTTAAGAGTCATGATCAGCTAAAGAAAGCAATCAACCACAAAAATAAAAGTCCACATAGTCAACTAAAAGGCTCAATTCTATTTAAAAATGAAAGTCCTCAATATATGAAAAATTAATTATTAGTGTTGTAGATTAGTTAGGATTCACATGGTTATCAATATAAATATACATAGCAGTTTGGATTATATTAAGATTTAATGTATAAATTCTTTATCTAATAAAAATAATTTATATAGGATTAGAATTAGATATTTATGGGAAACTCAAACTTTAATATTATATTATTATAATAAATATGTCATCCAATTAATGAGAAAAATAACCAGCTTCACATATGCAATTTCAGTTCTATAATTTATCTTTATTTACTTGCTTTTCTTTACAACTTTATTTACAGCTTTCATTATTTTTCCAAGACCTTTTAATTGCTGCAATTCTCCCTTTTCTCTTCCTGTTCTTTTTCTTGTGTGGTATTAATTAATCGATGGGGACATATTATCTTTTTTAAGGATTTGAAATCTTGGTATTCCATCTGCGTTGCTAGTTGTCTTCTCTCTGATATTAAGTTCGTATTGTGTAGTTTTTCCTCCTTGAAAGGTTGAAACAATTGATTGATAGAACAACTGATCAGAAAATTATTTGACAGATCACCAGAAGTCCATTCTTTTCTTGGAGAAAGATATGGCAGAAGAAGAAAAATGCTTCCATTTCTGCTGTTCCTTTTCCTTTTCTTTTTTATTTGATGAAGATTTTCTGTTCTTTTCCTCCTCTCTTCTCCATGAAACAGAACTTTTCGATGAGAGTAGGCACAATTCTACAGCAAAAAATGGCGAGGAAAGCTGTTGATTAATGAGGTGTCCTGATCAGTTGTGAGTATAAATCATTCTTCTGCAAACAATTTTTTCATACTGTCATATTTATACTCTGTTTTATTTAGAGGACTGAAGATACAAAGAAATTAAAAAGAACTTTCTTATACCGAACAATTCCCTTTGAAAAGTTTGTAGAAAGAAATTCTCTTTCTTTCTCTTAAAACTTGAACATAGTTACATATAGACATGCTAACGTAGGCATATAGCACTGTCATTCATTTCCATTATCCCTGCCACTTCCCTTCAGGCAATCTAGTAGAAACTATCTGTATGGCATCTTTTCCTAGACTGTTGAAAACGACATGAGTTATTCCTATATGAAACGAAACTATTCTGGATCTCTTTCTCTTGTACTTGCAGAGCCATCAGTATCTGTTGAAGGGTTTGGCCGCATTTCGTTGAGAAATTTTGTTATAGTCTGCACACAAAGACTTCATTGTCGTCAGGTTGAGTACTTGAGGATGGTGGACAAGTAGTGATGCCATTGCTGCTACTCCTAGAACTCTATGAAAATAATACAACTATATACTGGGAAGCTATAATTAGCTGGCCAAGAATTACGTTTGAATGCAAGCTATTCTCTCATTTGATCTTGGCCAGTCTTTCATATTAGCCTCTTAATTTTGCTTAGAAGAGAAATGTCGGCTACGCAGCATTAACAATGGAGGCTGAGACATCGGTTCCATTCTTACTATTTTTGTGCTTGACATGCAAGAGCATGTACATAAGATGCGCGTATCAGAACTATGGAGATCTGAGATTAGAGTATTAGACAATCATATCAGCTAGTACTGATCATTCATATACTCCTTTACTTCATAAGATTAACTTGAAGAGAAGCTCAATTGTAACACACTAATTACTTTGAGATTTTGAGGTCCTTAGAGTTCCAATGCTCAGGTTCATCATGCTCACATGCATCCCTCTGCCTCCTAAGAATATTTTGAGTTCAAAATTTTCTTTTCTTCTCACGTTTCGCTAATGTTTATCCTCATCAAAAACTATAATATAATGATGATATATACACGTAAAATAGATTCCGACTAATGTTAATAAAAAGAATCTTACTGAGGATACTCGTCGTCGCTTTGGCAGTCTGGTTCTGGTGTTCATCATCTCACTCAGCTCATCAAACCGAGAAATAAAAAAAATATCAACTCAAATCAATTTTCATTTCACCAGAGAGTAAAAGATTACTAATTAATCTCTTAGTTTTTAAAACAGTACTCCATATTGTGCTTCTGTGCTATGCTGCAATACATATGAAACGAGGAAAAAAATGGAAATTTATATTTTTTTGATAGCTTGGTAGTTCAGGGAGGAATTCAAACTTGCTCCTTGAGCTTTCTACTTGGAGGTCTCGATCGGTTTCACCTCCTGGTACAGGTAGGGTGGGACTTAGGTAGGGGGAATGCCACCCTTTTTTTTTTTTGTGTGTGTGTGTGTGATTCAAGGCCCGTTCCCTCTCTCGATGTGTAGAATAATAATAATAATAATAATAATAATAATAATAATAATAATAATAATAATAATAATAATAATAATAATAGAGTTGATGTTAGGGGGAAAAAAGGGTTAGGTGTACAGAAAAAAAGAAGAATAATATTCTTAATTACTAGTGGGGCAATATAATAAAAACTATAGAACATTTGGTAACGGACATCAACTTACCTGTTTTACAATTTTTTCATACTTTCTTGCACATTGATAAAGCCTTCTTTCATCTTCCTTAGGCGTTGCCATGCCGTCGATCTCTCTCTTTCTTTTCATGAAGTGCTCGAGGTCACATGAAAGCTTAATATATATAGGCGATACATGTTCAGCATGGGAAGTGACAATGGCTTGGGTTTCAGAAATCTCAAGATATTGGCCGTTACCACCCGCCCTTGTATGCACTGGCAATAAAGAGAAGAGAAAGACCGTTATGGGCTGCCATTCCTTCTTTCTTACGCACACAAAACACTATTCTTGTGATACGAAATTAGGTCAAACTTTCTCTTGCATATAGAAAGGAAACCTAGCACAAAGGAACAAGTAATGAAAAAGAAGAAGAAAACACCATCTGCCATGTTTGTAAAGCATCAACGGAATTGTAAAGCATCAACGGAATTCGTGGGACTTTCTATATATAGTTGAATATTTCATGGATTTATCGGCCGCCCAAGAAAAAGAGACGATACCTTTTTATTATAGTTCAATCCAGGGCCTTGTTTGACTATATATATATATAGTTTCAGTTGCCCAGTGGCATGCATAATCCTGGATCAACAATGCATAATCCAGCGCCTTTTTATAGCTACTTTTTAATTATTTTTATTTTAAAAATATTTCAAAGAGATTATTTTTATATATTTATTTGATATAAATAGAATTTTTTTTCATGATGTATTTATAAAAATAAAAATCATTTGCTGGTAAGAAAAAAACAATCTCTAAAATAAAAAATAAAAACACACAAGGAAGGAAAAAAGTTGGGGTTAAATATTTGTATATTCAACTATCTTTTGTTTTAAGGAGAAAGATTAGTTTTTGATTTCAATATTTAATTAGCACTAATAAGTTATTTATTGTTTATCGATCCAATATATTAAAATTGTATCATTAACATATTCTTTTATTATTTTAAAAATTGATTTAAAATTCTACTAGCATTGTAATTAATTAAATAACATATTAATTTATGTTTCTGGATTAAAAAAAGTCATAATATTTTAAAATATATTTACACTATTAAAATCTTATTCTATTATATTCGAAATCTTGAAATTCTAAATGCTGAGGAGGGCAAGTGATAAATCTAATAAACTCAAACCCATCTGTCCAGGTACGTATGAGCAAGAGGAGAGCAGGTGCTTGTGATTTTGAATGAAAGGTGGGCAATAAAATTATGCTTAACTCAGTTTAGGCGTTCTTCACCTTTATGAAAGGGCCGGGGAGAGGTTTTCTAAGTTTAGGGTTACGTACACTGCCCATGAATTTCCAAGTTAATTTGAAGGCGAAGGAGTCATGGATGTGTTTAATTTCCAGTATCATGAGATAAATGGAAAATGAGTAGTTAAAGCTAATTAATTAATAGGAAGTTAATATTCCTTGAAAAAGTTAAAAAAAAAATATTTTTTTTATATAAAAAGAGCTCTCTTTATCTCTCTAGTTTTATGGGAATTAAAAACAAGAAAATTAGGAAAACATTTTCATGTAAATCTTTTTGTGCAAAACAAATACTCCTTAAATTTCCAATTAATTCTCACAACAAGCATTGGATCTAAAAGAAATAATAAAAAGTAAAAAGCGGCAATGCCTGAAGTGACTAAAAGAATCAGGTTGAAGAAGGTTGCCAGTGGCACAAACAAATCGTGAAGCACGATTACTCCCGACAGGTGAAATAAAAGGTGCTGCTTGGAATTGGCCTCTTCCGCACTTGATCATGCTACACATGTTGCCTCAATTAATCCTCCCTGAGATTCACGTGGAATGCCCGGTAAATTTAAACACCCGATGTACGGTGGATTAACAATTATAAAAGTTAAATAATAAATTTAATGAATAAACGATTAAACATAACTTTTAGATATTAAAAATAATTATAAATTACTCTCTGTTGAAGATGTATTTTTATTTGTTAATAAGTTCTATCTTGAAGACTTTTCTGATAAAAAAAATTTTATTAGAGATTTTAGTTGCATTATTATGAGCTTGATGTACCCAATCATCAAAAGTTAAAAGAATATGTCATTGATTACTGATTTATGTTAAGGATTGATTAAAATAGAAAAATTAACAATTTATCCACTCATTGACAGGTTAATTCGACTTATTTTGACTCTTCCTGTTTCGACATCAACTATTGAACGAGCTTTTTCAGCAATGAAGATTGTTAAAACAAGACTTCGCAATCGGATGGAGGATGATTTTCTTGCAAATTATTTAATTGTCTATATAGAAAAAAATTGCTGAAAGATTCACAATTGATATGATAATCGATGATTTCTACTCCATGAAAGAACGACGAGCACAATTAAAATAAATATATAAGAATCATTATTTATTATTTTTTACTTTATTTCAAAGTTTTATCAAACATAAATAATGTATCGCTTTAACTAATGTTTCTTATATATTTTGTATATTTATATTTGATAGATACAAAAACCAACAAAATTAAAGTGATGAATACATTATGAAGATTGTGAGAAATGATAAAAGTTGCAAAAGGAAGAAAATTAGAGAACGAGATAGTTTGATTGTTCTACTGAAGAGCATTACTCATTCAAGGATATATTTATTCTCTTGTTATGTTATTTTACAAGATGAACGCAGCCATATATATATATACACCTCAGGGCTGTTATCCCATGAGAAATGAATGACCTGCTGCCCACGTTGCACTAGCTGTACGTAAGGTTAGAAAGGACTAATAGAAAAGTAAAAGAAGAAAATAACAAAAAGAAAAAGAATAACAGACTAACAGTTGAAACTAAAAGAAAACGATCATCCTTTTTCTTCCAGTAACTTCTTATCATTGTCATTCTTCAACAGCCCCCCACAAGATGGAGCATAGTAGTTTACGATGCCCATCTTGGATATATAAGAAGAGAGCAACGTTGCAGGGAGAGCTTTTGTAAATACGTCAGCCAATTGAAACTTTGTGGAAATATGTGCAGTCTTCAGAATTCCTTCTTGAATCTTGTCACGGATAAGGTGACAGTCTATCTCGATATGTTTGGTCCTTTCGTGGAATACTGGGTTAAAAGCAATGTGTAATGCAGCTTTGTTGTCGTAATGCAATGTAGCAGCATGAGGGTGAGAAACTTGTAGGTCTGTGAGGAGATAACGTAGCCAGGTAATTTCTAAACCAGTGATGGCCATGGCACTATATTCAGCCTCTGCTGAAGAGCGAGATACAACTGATTGCTTCTTGGATTTCCAAAAGATCAAAAATGAACCAAGAAATATGCAAAAACCAGAAACAGAACATCTGGTGTCAGGACATGATGCCCAATCGGAATCACAATATGCGATGAGATCCAAATTGTTGATAGAAGGGAAGAAAAGACCCTGCCTTGGAGCTCCTTTAAGATATTTCAGGACTTTAAATGCAGCTGTTAAGTGAAGATTAGTGGGACAGTCCATGAATTGACTTAAAATCTGCACACTATAAGATATATCTGGCCTGGTAATCATTAAGTATAGAAGTTTTCCAACTAACTTCCTGTAGTAGGTAGGGTCAGATAGGATGTCATCCTTGTCTTTGCTAAGTCGCAGATTTTGATCCATGGAGAGTTTGGAAGGCCGAGACCCCAAAGTACCTGAGCTGGCTAGGATGTCCAGAGCATATTTCCTCTGACATATTTGTATTCCTTGTGTTGTTCTGGCTATTTCAAGCCCAAGGAAATAACGCAATATTCCCAAGTCTTTGATCTTAAATTTGTTATTAAGAAAAACCTTGATTTCTTCGACAACAGTAGGGGAGTCACTTGCCACTATGATGTTATCGACATATACCAGTAGTGTTGTGAAAGAGTAAGTATCCCGCTTGATGAATAAACTGTAATCAGACTTGGATTGACAGAAGCCAAAATCAAGCAGGACAGCAGAGAATTTTAAGTACCATTGTCGTGATGCTTGTTTTAAACCATAGAGACTTTTAAGCAGTTTGCAAAATTTGTGAGGTGATCCTTGGATGTATCCAGGAGGACGCCTCATGTATATTTCTTCCTGCAAATCTTCATGTAAAAATGCATTATTGACATCAAATTGATATAAACCCCAGCCTTAAACAACAGCAATGGCCAAGAGGCAGTGCACGGTGACTAGCTTGGCAACAGGGGAGAATGTTTCATGGTAGTCAATACCCTCTTGTTGTGTGTATCCCTTGGCAACTAATCTTGTTTTGAATCTTTCAATGCTACCATCTGCATGGTATTTAATCTTATAGCATATTTGCAGTCAATAGGTCTTTTGCCAGGAGGTAGGTCAGTCAATATCCATGTCTGGTTAGACTCTAATGCCTCCAACTCATTTTGCATGGTTGTACGCCAGTGAGGTTCGAGGACAACTTGAGCATATGTTTGTGGCTCGGTATGAGAAGATATCGATGCAGCGAATACTTGAAAAGGTAAAGAGAATTGTGTGTATGAAAGAAAGTTACTCAAGGGAAATTGTTTACCTGGAAGAACCTTAACTGTCGTGGCCTGAATTGGATTGGGAGAATTGAGAGAGACCAGTTGATAGTGAAAATCCTGCAAATACTTGGGAGCCTGTGTCATTCTACCAGATTTACGAATAGGAATGTGAGGAGGAGATGAAGATGTGGAAATGGGAGAATGTGAGTAATCTGAGAATGAAGGGCCTGATGGTGAATGGTGAGATGGAATACTTGTGTCACACGTTTTAGGCAAGATAGCTGTAGTTAGAGACAGGTCAGCAGATTTGGAGGGTGAACAAGAAATGTGAGTTATTGGATCAAAGGAGGTGTGAATAGTGCTCAGAGGGTCTAAGGTAGAGGAGTAGCAAGGTTGATTCTGCTGTTGTACCAAGGGAGAAATTGGATCAGAAGAAAAGGTTGCAGGTGTGTGGAAAGGAAAAACATACTTATGGAAGGTGACGTTTTTGGATAGAAAAGTATCATTGGTTTCTAAATCTAATAACTTGTAACCTTTCACCCAAAACGGATAACCAAGGAAAATACATCTTCTAGCTCTAGAATCAAATTTTCTTCTTCCCTGACTTAAAGTGGTGGCAAAACATAGGCACCCAAAGACTCTTAAGTGATCATAGGTAGTATCATGTTTGAATATAGCTACATAAGGTGTTGTATTTTGCAGTAGGGGCGTAGGGATGCGATTTATAAGATAAGTTGCAGTAAGAACACAATCATTCCAAAAATCTAAGGGCAGATTAGCTTGGAATCTAATGGCTCTAACAACATTCAAAATGTGTTGGTGTTTTCTCTCCACTATCCCATTTTGCTGTGGGGTCTTTACACAAGTCTTTTGGTGGATGATACCATTTTTACGATAGAAATCTGTCAGCTGAAACTCTGTTCCATTATCACTTCTTAGGTACTTAATCCTAGTTCCAAATTGGGTGTTAACAAGGTTATAAAATGACTCTATGGATCTTTGTGTGTCTGACTTATTTTTGAGCAAATAAACCCAAGTGCTACGAGACATATCATCAACAATTGTTAAGAAATATCTACCCATCATAGGCAGTCACAGAACATGGTCCCTATAAGTCACAGTGTATAAGTTCAAAGTTGAAAGAAGTTTTGTGTAAGCTGTGATTAAAAGAAAGTTTGTGTTGTCTGGCCATGGGGCAAACAGAACAAGGAGTTTCAGTAGAACATGAGTTTTTGATTACAATAGGATCTCTAATCAATTACAATCTAGAGTTGGAAATATGGCCTAAACGGTAATGCCACAAATAAAAAGCAGGACTAGTATTTGTGGTACAAGCAAAATGCAGACGGTGGGTATCAAAATACTTGGATAATTTACACATCAAGGTAGTAGGAGATACTTGAATGTGCTGGAATTGGTATAAACCATTCTTCATTTCACCCAATCCAATCGTTGTCCATGACATAAGGTTCTGCAGAAAACAAACATGGGACAGGAAAATAAAGCAATTGCAGATGCTTTTAGTTAATGTTGGCGCAAAAAGAAGATTGAAAGTAAAATAAGGGACGCACAAAACATTCTAAAGAGTGATCAAATTTGAAAGTTTAACAGTGCCTATGTGTGTGACTGGGATTTTTTGTCCATTGGGAAGTTTGACATTGTAGGACACGGTGGCTATAATTTGTGTAAAAATTACAGTGCTACAGATAATATGATCTATAGCTCCTGTATCGATAATCCAGGGAACATTAGTAATATCAAAAACTTTATGTGCAGAAGTGGAGAGACAAGTTGCGATACCAGACATAGATGGAAGACTTGTGGAGTTGGCCATAGGAACGGTTGAATGTGGAGCCATAGAGGAATGAGTCTCTGTTGAGTTGTGCTTCTCATGGAGTAATTGTAAGATTTTTTGATATTGATTTGAAATCAAATCCATCTTGTCAACATGGTGCTTTGGAAAATCTTCTGCTATGATCATATTGGTTTGTCTAGTATGAATATTCGGTTTCTTCCCTTGATTGTACAGCTTGTGTCCTGGAGGGTATCCCACCAGCTTGTAACACTTTTCGGCCAAGTGACCACTCATATTACAATGGTTGCAAACAGGAGGTTTTGAATTTCCAGCTTTGAAACAATCTTCTAAAGAATGTCCTTGGATCTTGCAATGGGGGCAATAGGGTCTGTTGAAGGTCTTGAAGTTTGTGGATGTGTTTCTGGTGAAAAGAGCCATTGAATCAGGGGTAGATGTACAGAGTAACATCTGATGTTGTTTTTCCTGTTGTTGAACGAGAGAGAAAACCTTGCCGACTTGTGGTATTGGATCCATCAGCATGATCTGATCCCGTATGTTGGAGTATGTTTCATTTAATCCCATGAGGAATTGAATTACACAGTCTTGTTGGTACCGATCAGTCAGGACCCTCATCTGTCCACAAGAACATTTGGGCACGAGACGGTGCAATGCTAACTCATCCCAAATTGATTTTAGCTTTCTGTAATAGATGTTGACTAAATCATTTCCTTGTGTTAAGTTCGCTAGAGCTCCTTTCAATTGAAAAATCTGTGGTCCGTTTTGTTGAGTAAGTCTCTCACAGAGTTCCCTCCAGATTTCATGTGCATTATCTACAAGGATGAAGAAGGATATCACTGAGGGACTTACAGAGTTATGAATCCATGAGACAATCATATCATTGCATCTTTCCCAAGCATCCAGAAGAGGATCGTTGGGATCTGTTGGTTTTGTTATGCTGCCATCAACAAAACCCAGCTTGTTCTTGGCTCTAAGGGCCCTTTTCATGGCTCTTGCCCAAGTAACATAGTTTTCTGTGGTTAGTAGATCGGTCACCAGACTGAGAACCGATGTATCACCATTGTCAAGTCGATATAGGTTATTTTGATTTGATAGGTTATGGAAGCGTGATGTTGAATGCATAGTTGAGGTTGGTGTTTGTTGGTTTTCTGTTTCCATAGTTATCTAGAGAACTAGAAGCTCTGATACCATGTGAGAAATGATAAAAGTTGCAGAAGGAAGAAAATTAGAGAACGAGATAGTTTGATTGTTCTATTGAAGAGCACTGCTCATTCAAGGATATATTTATTCTCTTGTTATGTTATTTTACAAGATGAACGCAGTCATATATATATACACCTCAGGGTTGCTATCCCACGAGAAATGAATGACCTGCTGCCCACGTTGCACCAGCTGTATGTAAGGTTAGAAAGAACTAACAGAAAAGTAAAAGAAAAAAATAACAGAAAGGAAAAGAATAACAGACTAACAGCTGAAACTAAAAGAAAACGATCATCCTTTTTCTTCCAGTAACTTCTTATCATTGTCATTCTTCAACAAAGATAAAATTAATTTTATAGTTTTGACTCAATTTAATATTGCTTTAAACCTCTTACGTTATACAAAGATCATCATATATTTATAATAAGTTTCTTAAATAAAACTAAATTATCCAGATTTTTTTTTAACAATTCATGTATAGCAAATTTAAAAATAATAAATTATATTAATAATCTTCTCCTATCAAATAATCTCAACTCCGCCCCTCCATCAGCCTGACCTGGGGTTCTCACATTGTCATCAGAAGTTCAAGAGAATAGCAAAACGGCTGATATAAGCCATAGCAGTAGTAGTTTCAAGTCTAGCACAGGGGTTCACAGAGCATCTACTAAGATCATTCTCGATGCCAGCAGATGCACATGCAGCAGCAAATGCAAGGGTGAATGTCATCTGCACTCGAAGGAAACCCATTTTCTTAGAGTGGGTGATGCAAGCAACCAGATGCGAGTAACTAAATCAGAACAGCTCCAATGGTAAAGAGACGCAAAATGATCAGTTTGCGCAAGTTCCGTCTCAACAAAAGGGTATAAAAATATCAACAACAGCCGCGGAAAGACTATAAGATTTGAACACTGACAGCATTAAGGGCTGTGCCAAGTGGTAAGCGGCTTGTGTCCCCCAGAGGCAAACCAGCGTTCTAGTCCTACTGGAGCCACCACCTTGGGGAGGGCTTCTCCTTGCGCGACCCGGCCCGGAAATGTGGAAACAATTTAACCACTATTTGTTTTCTCCCAAAAAAAAAAAAAAAAAAAACAAGGTAACTGATGCAGCAAATATTCATGTCAAATTAACTCCACATTTCACTTATTTCAAGTAATTTCACACAAAAGCTGAAAACTTTAACACATGGAAATCCAATTCTGCCCATGATTCTATACAAACTGAAGAAAGCATAAAAGGGTATTTTTTCGGGGAAAAAAAAGATAACCAAAAGGTAGTGACCAAGGCGCAGAGCCAGAAATGTTTTTCGCCCTAGGCTATTAGGCAAATATATATATTTTTTTAAAATCAATTATTAACTCATATATATATAAATTTATAAATTTAACAATAAAGTTTTAATTCAAATAATTATATGAAATGCCAATCTTATATGAAACATTATATGTGGTATGTTAATCTCATATTGTGTGAAAGTAAATTGTATATTTGCAAGGTAAAAATCAAATTCAACATCTTTTAAAATTTAAAGCAATATTTTAGTAATTATGATAAAATTAATTTGAATTTGTGTGATGAATATATAGGGAAACAAGAAGTAATTTAGGATGAGGGGGATATGATTTTTGACTTTGACTCTCTTAACTCAAAAAAATATAGATTTTAATTTAAAAAAAAAGGATGGGTGATTTGATGGATAATAATATATATTTTTAGCTAATTTAGTTAAATGAAACTTGGACTGATTTAATATTAAGCCCTATATATTCACTGGAAAGTAGTTTTTTTTTAGAAAGTAGTTTTTTTTTAAAAAATGAATTCCTGAAAAGTAAATTATTTTTCGATGTTTGGTATTGTCGTAGAAATAAGTTGGAAAATACTTTCGAGTGGAAAATAAACTAGAAAATAACTTATTAATATTTTATTTTTAAGTTTATTAAAATAATGAGGAACAAATCTTATAAATTAAAAAGTTGAATGAAAATGAAATTGAAAAAAAAAATCTAATTTTATAAATTATCTCAAATAAAATAAATAACAATTAAAATAATGGAGATCAAATCTAACATATAAAAAAAATTAAAAGATGATGAAATTAAAATTAAAATAATTAAAATTTTATAAATTATTTTAAATAAAATAAGTAACAATAAAAAAAATGAGGACCAAATTTAATAGATAAAAA
>Ga0325414_1006704_pt1 | contig 12235 bp, 11 predicted proteins | sample PopdelMetagenome_8_FD_206183 | JGI IMG/M metagenome (GOLD analysis project Ga0325414, IMG submission 206183) | Populus deltoides microbial communities from Bellville, Georgia, United States - Leaf-PdKOR-R3 | ecosystem: Host-associated > Plants > Phyllosphere > Phylloplane/Leaf | place: USA... | reverse complement strand
CTATGTATCGAAATCCTTTAGGGGCTATTCTGTAAGATGAGTGCCAACCAAGAATTCAAGTTCCACTAGAGATGCAAGAAGGACAAAATTTCTCATCTTTGTTTCGCTGACAACTTGATGATTTTTATCAAAGGGGATGTAAAATCAATTTGTATGATCAAAACTGTGCTCACAAAGTTTTAAGATCTATCGGGTCTGTATCCAAATCCAAACAAAAGTGACATCTTCTTGGGCGGTGTGTTAAATGCTGAGAGGGAACAAATTATTCGTATTCTTGGGTTTAGAGAGAGGGAGCTCCCTATGAAATATTTGGGAGTACCTCTTCTCTTGTCCAGACTAAAGGTTGTCTATTGTAAGGGCCTTGTGGATCGAATCACCTCTAAAGTTTGACATTGGACTTATAGAACACCCTCGTATGCAGAATGGGTACAACTGATTAATTCGGTCTTATTTTCCATACAGGTCTATTGGGCATCTCTCTTCCTCTTACCTGGGCAAGTAATTAAAATGTGGAGCAAATCAAAAATCATTTGGAACCTGTGCAATGACTCAGATGGCTCAATCTAGTCTACTTGGATCAAATCCAATCTGTTGCGAGGTCGGAATTTTTGGACAATCAAGATGCTAGAGAATTTGTCTTGGGCTTGAGGAAAGATTCTAATGCTCAGATCATAGGAGATGGAATGACAACCTCTCTATGGTTTGACAATTGGCATCCTCACAGCCCACTCGTGGATTCTCACGGGGAAAAGATTCATCTATGATTCAGGTATGGAAAAGAACGCGAAGGTGAATGTGTTGATTCATAACTTAGAATGGAAAATTTCTACCACCCAAGCTATTGGCTGGCAACCCTTTGTAGAAGCTATTCCTTCCAATTCTAATCCTAAGATGGGGGCAAAAGGATGAGATTGTTTGGTTGGATTCGCCAAATCATATATTCTCGATCAAAGTAGCTTGGGAGTAACTAAGAATTCATCGTCAGATGGTAATTGTCGGATTTTTATTTTTTTTATTTTCGTCTTAGTCTTTGAGTTATTATTACTTATTTGGGTCAATTGTAAGTGAGCTTCTTCTTTTTTTGGTAAGTTGACAGATATGTTAAAAAAAGAATATACAAAGATTATAAGGGGCATACCCCAGATTTACAATGTGCACGAAAACATAAAACAACAAATGGCTACAGGAAGCCACAAAGCAGACACCTCAACTTAACTAGACTTGTTAGGGATACCAATACAACCAGCTAAATATTAATTTAAGAGTCTATGTTATTGAACCTCCAAGCGCTTCCTTATGTTTTCATCTGTTGGGAGAGCGTTCCTCATCAAATCAAGCTTTTCACAAATGATACATTCTATTTGATCAAAGACCAAATTTGGAGTTCTAGACATTCTTGCAAATATCCTTCATTCTGTTCTTGCCAAATATAATACCTTGTAGCCGCGAAACCCAATTTATGAGAAAAATTAACGAAACTTTTACCATGCCACGTAACAGTTGCCCATTGAATCCATTCCTCCCACCCTTTCGTCATTCTTGGAATGTTGCATCTGTCACTAACATGCCACCATATTGCTTTAATATAGGAGCATTCAAAGAACAGGTAATCTTCAAAAATTGTAAGTGGGCTTCATATAAGTCCATCTAAGGGGGTTTATTTAAGTCTAGAGTTAGTATAAATAAAGGCATAACCACACATGTAAGTTAGACAATTCAAATTAATAAAACTTCTTGTTTGCCGCATTTTGTGTGTGTGTGTGTGTGTGTGGTAGTGAGATAATCTCCCTTTCATTTTTCTCTAAAGAATTGAAAACGACTTATCGAAGAACAACTGGCTTTGTGGCGTCATCCTAATACTTCTCGTTCACAAATCAATATTCGTTGGGTGGGGGTTTTCCGTTTCCAATAGTGCTGATGCCTAGGTACAAGTTATCTTTGTGTCCACTCCTATCAAACCTGATTTACTTGGCTTTCCGGGAATTGATGTCTTTGCGTGTGAGTTACATGACCACGTGATCACGAGGTTCGCATCATTACATTGTGAAATTAATGTCTATTTGTGTTGATATAGCACTAATAGATGATATTAATAGATGAAATGTGAGAACGTAAAATATAAAGGTATAATTGAAAAAAAAAAGACTTGTATTGGCTATTAATATGGTTATTGTGAAATGTATCCTTGAATGAGGATAACTTATGAGATTATGCCTGTGATTACCAGGAGGGACCACAGACGTTGTGTAGCGGCAGCAACAAGAGAGCACGAGTAGAGCTTCTACTACAGGTAGGTGATCCGAATGTGGGATCACCTACTACAATAGGTGAAATGTGAATTAACTATACTTTCTAGTTAAATTCCATGATTTAATATATTATTGATGTGAATGTGAATTACCGAATGTTGGATATTATGTGAAAGGAGGAAAGTTTGCGTAATGATGTCGATATTTTGGATCGTATTCTCGTATGTGTATTCAAGGTGAAAGGTTGTTGTGTGAATTGCCATGTGATGAAATTATCACTTACAAAGGAAATATGAGAAATGTGATATAGGGCATGGACTAGCATACATTTAGTGTATGTTAGGATCCCGGGTAAGGGGATCACCATGTTGGGACTAGGATACATTTAGTGTATGTTAGGATCTCAGATAAGGGGATCAACATGTTTTGACTAGCATACATTTAGTGTATGGTAGGATCCCAGCTAAGGGGATCAACATGTCTTGGCTACCATACATTTAGTGTATGTTAGAATCCCAGGTAAGGGGATCACCATGTAGTGGCTAGCATATTATTTAATGTATGTTAGGATTCCGGGTAAGGGGATCACCTTGCATCGACTCCTAAGGGATGATACCAATGAAAGTGGAATTGGTAATGTGTTAAGCGGAAATAATCATGGTTGATCTTAAGAAATTTTGAATGGAAGTTGATAATGGAAGAGGAAACAGTTTTTAGTAGTTGAATGAGGAAGAGTTTTCAATGAAAACCAGAAGAGAGAAGTGAATAAAATATAAAAGAATGTTTGTCTTTTTAAATTGTTAGATAATTGTGTTGTTATATTTATTGTAATGTTCATATTTCAATAATATGAAGTTTGTTTCAAGACCATCACATGCACAACAAGAGTAAAACCTAGCTTCTGTTCACATTTTGGAATCTAGGTTCTAGAAAGTATACCCTTGTATTTTGTAAACATGGAAAACATTTGTATAACTTAATTTGTGTAATTAATGTTTAAACTTGATTAGATGAACTTAACTTTGCAGTTCATATAACCATGTTCCATGTATGCGTATTTATATTTTTTTATCTATTCATAATGATATTTGTTATATAATGTATATCATAAATATTATGGTTGATACGTTTGATGATTTTTGTGGGATTGAGACCCAGGATAATTGGGTCATGATTGAGTTAGGAGATGCGGGTTATTAGAAGTGTAAACAGCTTAAATGTCAATAACTTGGAACCTTTCAGTATAGGGGAGACTTCGTGATGCGGACCTCGTGATCACATGGTCACGCAACCCGCACACAAAGACACCAATTCTCGGAAAGTCAAGTAAATCAGGTTTGATAGGAGTGTGACACAAAGATAACTTGTATCTAGGCACCAGCACTATTGGAAACGGAGACCCCCCACCCAATGGATATTGATTCATAAACGAGAAGTATAACGATGACGCCACGAAGATAGTTGTTCTTCGATAAGTTGTTTGTTAGTTCTTTAGAGAACTATGGAAGGGAAATTATCTCACCAACACACACACACACACACACAAAGTGCGGCAAACAACAAGTTTTATTAATTTGAATTGTCTAACCTTACATGTCTGATTATGCTCTTATTTATAGTGACTCCAAACTAAAGTAAACCCTAATGGACCGCTTATGTTGACTTATATGATGCCCACTTACAATTAAACCTAAATAATAGAAATAAACCTTAAACTAAGAAGAAAATAATAACACCAATAATAAACAAGAATTTAATATCCTAAATATGATAGGATCAGATTTGTTGCCCTTTAGAAGTCCCATATAAACTAGAAGAATCAAATCTGATGGTAGAATTAATTCTGAAATCTTCTTTCCTTTTTGTAGCTAGGATAAATATGGAATCCTTGTAAGAAAAGGATTCTGAAACACTTATGAGTCCTTGCCACACATGGAAACTATGTTGCAGCCCATTAAAGATCTTTAAATAATTAGGAGATTTCTAAAATAAGCTGCCACATCCTTTTAGGAAAAGAATCTTAGCCAAATAGAAAGTCCACAAGTCAAAATGAAGTAAATAACAAAATTCATAGAGCCTCTGTTGACCCATATTGCATTGCCTTCCTGAACTTTGATTGATTTGAAATTTTAACCCAAGGTAGGACAACATGCCAGGAGACTCCATGTAAAATTGCAGCTCAATCCAACGGTCCGATTGCAAATTATAATTGTTGCCGTAAAACTGAATAGTTGCACAATTTACATCAAAATCCGAATTTGACCTTGCCTGGATCGTATCATTCCCTCTCTCTTCAAGATGATTCATCCTCAAAATAACAAGCGAGTCTATCCGAAATATGAACGAAACTGAAGACTCTAATAAAAACATAAACAAAAATATGCAAAATGATGAAACAACACCCAAATATGTTGGATATGATGAAAATAAACTGCAGGAATAAAAAACAACAGAAAGAAACCTAATTTTAAAAGTTGACGCAAAACATACTCATTTACGACGAGTTAAGTCGGAATCTGGAACCTAAAGTAAATAATATCCAATTGAGATAAACTTTCAGATATAGTGCGATATCAACCTAAATAGCCAGAATATAAAGTTTGTGCAATTTGTGATAAGGTTATGAATCAGACCTGATTAGACCTGAAATTGAAAACCAAAGAAACCGATATCCAATTGACCCCAAACTTAATATGTGACGCGTTTAGGACTCTAGTGATATGAATATCCAATTTGAGCTAATTCCAAGTTGATTTGGTCCAATTTTCCCTTGTTAAGTTTTCTACGGCAGAAACAAATAAACATCTTTTTGAACAATTTTTTTTTCTTCTGATATATTTTGGACTGTATCCAAATGAAATAAATAAATTTTTTTTTTATATTGATGTGCATCATGGGAATTATAATCCATCTTGTAAAGCTAAATCTAATATGCAAGAGGATTCAAATGGTCCAATGACAAGAGCGAGAGTGAAACAACTACAAAGGGCCTTGACGAGTCAAATTGGAATGATTGAAGCTGCATCGGAGTTAAAAATTAGCAATCAGTTTGAAATTGGTTCAAGGATGTTTATTTGCGTACAATTGGAACTTGGAAATGGGAAAAGCCCTTAATGGTTCTTTTGATGCCAGGCTACTTGAATTTGGATTTGAAGTTCAAAATGTGTTCTTTCTAGATTATCTAACCATGATTGCATTAGAATTTTGTATAAGAAGTAATAGTTGTTTTAAATTTGGTCTGTTTATGTTAGAAAGGTCAAAAAACATGTGCTAGTTAATTTGTCTAGGTTAGTTTGTCAAAGTCTATTTTTTGGGCTTGATTTCTGCCATGTTGAATTTTTCCTAACTTTGGAGGGATATTCCATTTATAAATATAGTATCAGAATATGTAATAAAGGACTTTTGGCCAAGATTTGAAACTTAATTCACATAATGAAGAGTTTTTCTTCCAAATTGATTTTGTGAATAACTCTGCCTGACTTATATCACTCTTTAATCACAAAGAGTGTGGCATCGAAATCCTAGATTGATCTTTGTGACGTCCAGATCGACTTATCAAAGTATCATTCTAATCTATCCTCCATCTTATTTACCTTAAAACCACTATAACCCAACATAAACACCAGAAGAAAGACAACACAACCAGACCCATCCTTCCATCCATTTTGGTTAGATTCATTGTTGTCGATTTCCAAATCATTCACGGCACATCATCTGGTATCAGAGCATCAATTGTGATCTGAGGCAGGAGCCAAAAAGAGAAGAAAGGCTTGTTGGAATTGAGGTTGATAAACTTAATTATGGCTGGAGATTTTTTGGTTGTGTAACGAGTTCTGAATGCACAAATTGACGTTAGTGATGAAGCGAGAACATCTTTCATACTCGATGTCAGATTAGAGATAAGGTTTGTGGGATGATCATTGATAATGGAAGTTGTACTAATGTGGCGTCAACTATCTTGGTGGAGAAATTAGGTTTAACTACCCTTCCACATCCCAGGCCGTATAGTTTGCGATGACTAAATGAGAATGGGGAGATTCGGGTGACAAAGCAAGTCCGTGTACCTTTTTCCATTAAAACCTATCATGACGAGGTTTTGTGTGATGTTGCGCCGATGTCAGCTAGCCATTTGTTGCTGGGTCATCCATGGCAGTTTGATAAGGATGTGACCTACAATGGACGAAAGAACACTTATTCTTTTATGCTGAATGGAAAGAAGGTGAACTTGTTACCATTGAGTTCTCAACAGGTTAGAGAGGATCAGTTATGAAGCCAACAAAAGGAGGTGAAATCATGTAAGGGGTTGTTGTTAGCCAAAAAAGGAGACATCAAACAAGCATTAGCTTCGGCAGGGGCTGTTTTCATGATCTTGGCAAAGCAATTACTACAAGTAGAAGGATTGGACTTACCAAGGTAGATTAAGGAATTGGTTGAAGAATTTAAAGATGTGTTTCCAGATGAATTGCCTAAAAGGTTACCACCTATTCGTGGAATTGAGCATCAAATTCATTTGGTGCCAAGAGCTTCACTATCTAATAGACCAACATACAGATGTAATCCAGAGGAAGCAAAAGATATTCAAAGGCAGGTTGGTGAGCTCTTAGAGAAGGGCTATGTGCGAGAATCACTTAGTCCATGTTTTGTACCTACCTTGCTTGTACCGAAGAAAGATGGTACCATGAGGATGTGTATGGGCAGTCGTGCTATCAACAAAATAACAGTTAAGTATTGATTTCCTATACCCAGACTTGATGATTTGAAATACCATTAGTGGATCCTCTAACCTTGATATTTTTTTTATCCTTGTTTAATCTATCAATATCACATCTCAAAAGTTCTCTTCAACTCATTTTCATTTATTATTTACAATTTTATATAGTTCACCTCCCTGTGGTTCGACCCCGGTCTTATCGGGTTATTTATTACTTCGATATTCTTGCATTTGGGATAAGACATCAATCTTTTGATCGTGTCAAGTTTTTTTGACGTCATTGGCGAGTGGGTAAATTATTGTATAAATTATATATTTTATTATATAGTTTTACTTTGTATGTGAGGGTGATTTGCATAGAGACATGTGGTTTCCCTATTACAATCATTGATAGGGATAGAAGAGAAATGATGGCATTGTGTAACAAAAATGTAATTATAACAATTATTTATCTCTACCTTTTTCCTCTTACGAGGTATTTATTCCATACAAAAAACAAATTCATGGGTTTGCTACATATTAGAAAGTTTCAATCTTTAAAAGAGTCACTATTAAAACAAATTTATGATGTTTTCTTGAAAATCACGAGGTGTGCAAAAAATTTTGGACAAAAAAGTACACTATTAAATTTTGAGTTTAAGCCATTGTCAATCTAAGCATAAATAAATATTTTTATAGACTAACATAATTTTGTGAAATGTTTGTAATTCATAATGTGTGTAGATTTAATAAAAATTTAGCTTAATTGGACATTATTTACTTTAAGTTCCATATTCCGACTTAACTCGTCGTAAACGAGTCTGTTATGCGTCAACTTTTGAAATTCTTTCAGTTGTTTTCATTTCTTGTAGTTTATTTTCATCATATCCAACATATTTGGGTGTTGTTTTATCATTTTGCATATTTTTGTTTCTGTTTTTATTTGAGTCTTCAGTTTCGTTCATATTTCGGATAGACTCGCTTGCTACTCGCGAGACTATCATTGCAGTTTCATTTTGCTTGTTTTTATTGCTTCTAGAGTCATATATATATATATATATATATATATTTGGATTGCGCTGCCAAGTTGGTTTTATTTGGTGTTGGTTGCAGTTGCGCAAGAACCGCAAGAAAGTGAGACGAGAGGTGTGAGTGTGAGGATATTAAGAGTGTTTGAGCGAAACACGAGCGAGGTGAGGACTTTTTTTTTACCACTAACCAATTCTTGCAAGTACTATCATGTCAGATCAAAATAACACACCACCCCCTCCCGATGTAGAACTTAAATTCCAAATGCAAGCCATGACAAAGATGATGAAAAGAATGAATTCCGTGATGGGGAACGTGTGTGACAAACTTGAGAAGGTGGGAAAACAGGGTATTGTGGCTGGAACATGTACCCAAGACGTGAGAAAAGTTGGGGCTGAACTGAAATCAAAACAATGACAGTGGGGCTGAAAGGCCAAGGTGGGCTGATTATGAGGATTTTGAGGTGGACGTTGATATTGTTGATGGTGGATTTAAGGATGAGACCATAGGCCATCGGGAAGGTTTTCGGCAGCCTAGAAACCGAAGGGATTTCATGTATTTTGATATGGTGTTATGGCAAAAGAAAAAGAGGATTCAAAAGGAGAGGTGGTATCAAATGGAGAGAAATAAAGAGATTAGTGTTCTAAAAAAAGAATCGAAGAGTCTATCTCGTATTCTAGAGGAGATGAAACAAGAACTTGATGTGTTAACGACAACAGTCAATTGTCCATTCAACTTGTTGGTGATTCGAGGACGAATCATCTTAAGGATAGAGGGAATGATACGATCCAGGAAAGGTCAAATTCAGATTTGACGTAAAATGTGCAACTATCCAGTTTTACAGCAACAATCATAATTCTCAATCCAACTATTGGATCGAACTGAAATTTTACGTGGGGTCTCCTGACATGTTTTCCTACCTTGGTTTAAAATTTCAGGTCAATTGGTGTTCAGGAAGGTATCAAAACACTGGTCAAAAAAGGTTGTATGAATTTTGCTATTTACTTCCTTTTGACTTGTGGACTTCCTATTTGGCTAGGATTCTTTTTTTAAAAGGATGTGGCAACTTATTTTGGAAATCTACTACTTCTACAAAAATCTTTAATGGGCTGCAACATACTTTCCAAGTGTGGCAAGGATTCATAATTATTTTAGAATCCTTTTCTTACAAGGATTCATTATTCATCATAGCTACAAAAAGAAAAGAAGACTTCACAATAAATTCTACCTTCAGATCAGATTTTCTATTTGGGACTTCTTAATGGTGACAAATCTGATTCTTGCATATTTAGGATGGTAATTTTCGGATTTTTATTATTTTTGCATATTTAGGATGGTAATTTTTTGGATTTTTATTATTTTCTTCTTAGTCTTTGTGTTATTATTACTTATTTTGGTCAATTGTAAGTGAGCTTAATATATGTCCACCTAAGGGGGGTCCATTGGGGTTTATTTAAGTCTAGAGTTATTATAAATAAAGGCATAACCAGACATGTAAGTTAGACAATTTAGATTAATAAAACTTCTTATTTGCCGTGCTTTGTGTGTGTTGGTGAGGTAATCTCCCTTCCATAGTTCTCTAAAGAACTGAAAAATGACTTATCGAAGAACAACTGTCTTCGTGGCGTCATCCAAGGTTGTTAAAATCACATTTTGACTCGTAAAATCGTACGATTTTACGAGACAAAACATGCTTTACGTGCTGAATAGTTTGAAAAAATCAAAAATGGGTAAAATCAGGTTGAAATCGGGTAAAATCGTTAAAATCGGATGAAATCGCAAAAAATCGTGATTTGAGGACCGATTGAACAATTTCACCAAACCGCATAAACTGAAGTACATGTTTCCCTCCATGCTCCAGCTGTCCGGCGCTTATTGGCTGGGTAAATACACAGAAGACTCGACATGTTGCATGCTCATTCTTCATAGATTGGTGCAGCTAACTCCACAAAAGCGGTGAGTTCTGTCGTCCAACCTTCATAGAAAGGTTTCAAGCGATGCCCATTGACCTTGAGTACTTTGTTCATTTCTAAACTTGTAATTTCAACTGCACCATAAGAAAAAACATTAGGAACAACAAATGGTCCAATCCAACGAGAGCGTAACTTTCTAGGAAAAAGTTTCAAACGCGAATGATAAAGAAGAACTTTGTCTCCAACATTAAACTCTTTTCTTGTAATCATTCAGTCATGGAGACTCTTAGTCTTTTCTTTGTAAATCCTTGCATTCTTGTAAGCATCATTTCGAATCTCTTCCAACTCTTGCAATTGCAACTTTCTTGCAATCCCAGCAGCATCATAATCCATGTTACATTTTTAATGGCCCAAAAAGCTTTGTGTTCAAGCTCCACTGGTGGATGACATGCTTTTCCATAAATCATCCTATAAGGTGACATTCTTATAGGTGATTTGTAAGCAGTCCGACAAGCCCAAAGTGCATCACCAAGTCGTAGACTCCAATCTCGCCGGTTAGGTTGCACTGTCTTCTCCAAAATGGACTTGATTTCTCGATTTGAAATTTCAGCTTGGCCATTCGTTTGAGGATGGTATGCTGTGGAAGTCTGATGAGTCACATGATATTTGCGTAACAATGCTTCCATTGAACGATTGCAAAAATGAGTGCCACGATCACTACTGATAGCTTTAGGGATTCCAAACCTGTCAAATATGTGAGTCCTGACAAAATCTAAAACAACCTTAGCATCATTAGTTCGTGTGGCTTTCACCTCAATCCATTTGGACACATAATCAACAGCAAGAAGGATATAAAGATTGCCAAAAGAAGAAGGAAATGGACACATAAAAGCAATACCCCAAACATCAAAAATTTCACTTACAAGAATATTCGTTAAAGGCATTTGATTCTTATAAGTGATATTACCTGTTTTTTGGCATTTTTCACATGATTTGCAAAAATGATATGCATCCTTAAAAATAGAAGGCCAATAAAAACCACTTTCAAGTACCTTGTGGGCCGTTCTTTTTGCTCCAAAATGCCCACCACAAGAATGAGAATGACAAAAGGTAAGAATGGAATGAAATTCATCTTGTGGTACACATCTCCTAACTACTTGATCCACACAAAATTTCCATAGATAAGGAGTATCCCAAAAATAATATTTAGTATCAGCTCGTAACTTGTCTTTTTGGGATGTAGACAAACTTGGAGGGAATTCTTTGGTGACTAAATAGTTCACCAAATCAGCATACCATGGTCTTGTAGAGGAATGTAACACATACAACTGCTCATCGGGGAATGTCTCTCGTATTATTTCAGTTTGTATATCCTCATTCCTCAGTCGGCTCAAGTGATCAGCCACATGATTTTCGGTACCTTTTTTATCTTTGATCTCAAGATCAAATTCTTGTAAAAGCAAGATCCACCTAATCAATCTTGGTTTGGACTCCTTTTTCTTCAAAAGATACCTTAAAGCTGCATGATCAGTAAAAACAATGACTTTTGTACCAAGTAGATATGACCTGAATTTTTCAAGAGCAAACACCACTGCAAAAAGTTCCTTTTCAGTTGTATGGTAATTGCATTGTGCTCCGTCCAACATGCGGGAAGCATAGGCGATAACATGCAAATTCTTCCCTATTCTTTGCCCAAGGACAGCCCCTACCACATAGTCACTTGCATCACACATTATCTCAAAAGGTTCATCCCAATTTGGTGGTTGGATGATAGGGGCAGATGTGACACGCCTTTTAAGCTCATCATGGGCATCTTTACATGCTTGATCGAACACAAAATCCACTTCTTTGGCTAATAGTTTGCACAAGGTTGCTGTAATCTTCGAGAAATCTTTGATAAAGCGTCGATAGAAACCTGCGTGGCCAAGAAAAGAACGAATTTCCCTCACGCAGGAGGGGTAAGGCAATGATGAAATAACGTCTATTTTAGCTTTATCAACCTCTAATCCACGTGAAGACACAACATGCTCAAGAACTATTCCTTGTTCTACCATAAAATAACACTTTTCATAGTTTAAGACAAGGTTAGTTTCAATGCACCTTTTCAAGATCAAAGATAAATTTTGTAGACATTTATCAAAATAATCACCATACACCGTGAAATCATCTATGAAAACCTCAATTATTCTTTCAACATAGTCAGAAAAAATACTCATCATGCATCTTCGAAAAGTTGCAGGTGCATTACAGAGACCAAAGGGCATTCTCCTATATGCATATGTACCAAATGGACATGTAAATGTAGTCTTTTCTTGATCCTCAGGATTAATAACAATCTGATTGTATCCACTATA
>Ga0325414_1006702_pt1 | contig 12236 bp, 13 predicted proteins | sample PopdelMetagenome_8_FD_206183 | JGI IMG/M metagenome (GOLD analysis project Ga0325414, IMG submission 206183) | Populus deltoides microbial communities from Bellville, Georgia, United States - Leaf-PdKOR-R3 | ecosystem: Host-associated > Plants > Phyllosphere > Phylloplane/Leaf | place: USA... | reverse complement strand
AGGACAAAGAAAAAGCGATGTTAGAGGTTTTCAAGAAAGTAGAACTCAATTTTCCTTTGCTTGATGCTATCAAGCAAATTCTCAAGTATGCAAAATTCTTGAAGGAGTTGTGTACTACCAAGAGAGATTTCAAACTGAAAGGTCATGAAATGGTAAGTATGGGTGAAGTTGTATCTACCGTTGTTCAAAAGAATCTGCCTTTGAAACAAAAAGACTAGGTGCGTTTACTATCCTATGTGTTATTGGTAATGCTAGTTTTAAAAGAACTTTATGCGATTTAGGTGCATCCATTAGTGTTATGTCTAAACATATTTATGATTCTCTTAGTTTAGAGCCTTTGAATAAAACTAGTATTGAAATACAACTTGCAGATCGTAGTTTTGTTTACCCACTTGGTGTGATAGAAGATGTCCTAGTCAAGATTGATAGTTTAGTTATTCCATGTGACTTTTATATTCTTGATATGGAACATGATTCTTGTGATTCATCAACTAGCACTCCTATATTGTTTAGGAGACCATTCTTGAAAACTGCCAACACAAAGATTGATTGTGGTAAGGATACCTTGTGTAACATCCCCCATTTCTGGGATAAAACAACAATCTCATGTCAATAGAAAAACATAGTAGTTATTTTTTTTTTGTATATATATATTCATGGTCTTCGTATTAACATCTACTAGAATTTCGACGGAGTCCCCCCTATACCGGAAGGTCCCAAGTTACCGACATGTAACCTGTTTACACTTCTAACAGTTCGCATCTCATAACTTAATTCCCAACCCAATCATCCTGGGTTTCAATTCTACAATTATACTCACACCTATCAACCATAATATTTATGATATGCATTATATAACAAAATATCATTATGAATGGATAATTAAATAAATATAAATACATAGACATGAAATATGGTTATATGAACTACAATGTTAAATTCATCCAATCAAGTTTAAACATTTATTATACAAATTAAGTTATACAAACATTTTTATGTTTACAAAATAAAAGGGTATACTCCCTAAAACCTAGATTTCAAGAAGGGAACATAAGCAAGGATCTACTCCTGTCGTGCATGCGATGATCCTGAAACAAAATACATATTATTGCAAGGTGAATATCACAATAAATATAACAATATGAATATCTAATAATTTCAACAGGGTAACATACATTCATATTTCATTTACTTCTCCCTTCTAGTTTTTTTATTAAAATCTCTTCCTTATTCAAACACTATTAATAACCGTTCCCTCTGCCACTATCAACCTTCATTCCAGACCTTATAAGATCAACGTGATTACTTTTGCTTATCACATTACCGTTACCAATTTCACTGGTATCGTCATCACCACTCCATAAGAGTCGATGTAAGGCAATCCCTTTACCCGGGATCCTAACATACACTAAATCTATGCTAGCCAATACATGGTGATCCCCTTACTCGGGATCCTAACATACACTGAATGTATGTTGGCCAATACATGGTGATCCCCTTACCCGGGATCTTAACATATACTGAATGTATGTTAGCCAATATGTGGAGATTCCCTTACCCGGGATCCTAACATACACTAAATGTATGTTAGTCCATTCGTGGCGATCCCCTTACACAGGATCCTAACATACACTCAATGTATGCTAGACAATACATGGTGATCCCCTTACCCGGGATCCTAACATACACTCAATGTATGCTAGTTTATGCCTCAAATCACATTTCTTATATTTCCTTTGTCAGTGATAATTTCATCACTTGGCAATTCATATAACAACTTTTCACCTTGAATACACATACATTCAGTAATTCACATTTCACATCAATAATATATTAAATCATGGAATTTAACTAGAAAGCATAGGTGTGAATCACCTACCTGCAATAGAAGCTCTACTCGTGCTCCCCTGCTGCTGCTGTTGTACCACGCCTGTGGTCCCTCCTGCAAATCACAGGTTAATCTCAAAAAAAAATTTCACTCAAGGATATGTTTTATAATAACCATATCAACAACCAATAAGTCTTTCTTTCAGTCATTTCTTAGTACTTTATGTTTTTCTCTTTTCGCTCAATTACTGTTGTTCTTTGTCCAATCCTAGTTATCATTTCTTTCTTTATATTTGGACTATCACTGTCCAACTGTTACTGCCTCGTTTTTGAACTGTTACTGTCTGACCTCTCCTTAGATTTTTAACTATATCTGGAGTTATACAACTCTGATTCAAGCGAAATTTGTGGCGTTGGAAAGGTAAGACATGAGGCTACAAGTTCTATGTTTTGAGAAGAACCCAGTTCTGCCTCTAAGATAGCCAAAATCGCTCATCAACAAACACTTGGACTGTTACTATCCATTTTTGAACTGTTGCTGTCTAACCTCTCCTCAGATTTTTAACTATATCTGGAGTTACAGAACTCTGATTCATCAACCTTTCCATTTACACACAACACATGAAGTTCTTTACTTTAACAACTCATACTTTTTCCTCAATTGAAGTCTAAGAACTCAATATATAAATTAACATCCAGGCATCAATTCATAATCGACTTGAAATGACTCATAAGACCAGGTTTAGAATATCTTACCTGGTGCGAATCAAGGCTTCGATCTCTCCTTTTCTTTTTAATGACAGCCGACCCTCCCCTCTTCTCTTCTTGTTCAATTTTTCTTGTTAATCCCTTTCCCACCAGGGTTTATTTTACTTATAACCCTCAATCTGGGATAGGTTCTTGAAATTTTGGTGTTTCTCTCTTGATTTGTAAAAATATATATAAAAGCTCCCTCTTTTATTTCTTTACATAGCTGCAGATCTGTTTTTTGGTGAGAATAGGAGTATTTATGCTCTATAATTATTCTTATTTGCATTTAGGCCCTATTTTCTTTAAGTGTAATCGTTTTTTGCCCCACTTCTTTTTAGTTTAGTTTATTTTCTTTAATTTAATCCAGCCTTGGTTTTTCTTGGGATTTACACCTTGTTTATGGTGGTAGGAGATGAAAAAATTGAATTCAATTTTCATGATGCAATGACATGTCCTTATAGCAATGTTTATTCTATCATATGTTATGACCAAGTTGATAAGTGTGTGCAGCAAGTTTGTGATTTTGATTATAAGGATGAATTAAGCGTAGCTTTGAGATATGGCTATGATTTTACCAAGATAGAAGAGATGGAGAGTCATATATGTGTTCCCCAAAATGTGCATGAATCAGCATTGGATTTGCAAGCTTTGCAAACTCTCCTTCATGATGCAGGAGTCATTCACCCCATCATGGACAGTGAATGGGTGGCCCCTATCCTTTTGGTGCCTAAAAAGATTGGAATTACGTTGGAAGAAATACAAAATGATGCTTACAAGAATGCAAGGATTTACAAAGAAAAGACTAAGAGTCTTCATAACCGAATGCTTACAAGAAAGGAGTTTCATGTTGGAGACAAAGTCCTTCTTTATCATTCATGTTTGAAACTTTTTCCTGGAAAGTTACGCTCTCATTAGATTGGACCCTTTGTTGTTTCTAATGTTTTTCCTTATGGTGCAGTTGAAATTACAAGTTTAGAAACCAACAAAGTACTCAAGGTCAATGGGTATCGCTTGAAACCTTTCTATGAAGGTTGGACGACAGAACTCACCGCTTCTGCAGAATTAGGTGAACCAATCTATGAAGAATGAGCATGCAACATGTCGAGCCAATGACATAAAACAAAAGCGCTTACTAGGAGGCAACCCAGCATACAAAGAAAAAAAACAGATTTGCTTTCTTTTTCCCTTATCTTTTATTTTTTGCATTTTACTTTATTTTTGTCATTCTCCAATATTCCTTTTCTTTTATTTCAACATTGAGGACAATGTTGTGTTTTAAGTGTGGGGGTATTGGGAGAATGTTGGTTTTCTAATTTTGGTTTTCTTTGTTATTTTTTTTAAAAAATAATTATGTTTGATCTTTTGAACTCATATTGGTTTTTGAGAATATGAGTATTATGTATGAGAATTAGTTGAGATAGATGAAGATATAAATCAAATGAAGGAGTGTGCATGCAAGTTTTAAGGTTTAATTGGTTTAGGGATTGATTTTGAGAATATGTCATGTTGACTTTATAGTGTTATACCAATGCAAGCTTTTGAGCCTTCAACATTATATTCTGTAATTGTGCCTTCTTTCAATGATATGTATCTCTAGAACTTGCTTCATATCTTGTTGAGATTACATTCGCATTACATTTATACATGAAGATGATAAAGGCATTAGAGATTTTAACCACTTGAGCCAAAAAGCCAACCTAAAACAAATTATCCTTAATAAACCCCTTTGAGCTTGTTTATCTTTTCTTTGCTTTATCCATGTATAAGCCTTAACTTTATATATGTTTTCCTTTTCTCTTGGCCAAGGATTAGTAGAGCATATACTAGTGATATTTTATGGAATTATAGTTGGAAATTAAGTGAAAAAAAAGAAGAAAGAAGAAGTGATGCTTGATGAAAAGATGGGCAAAGTTGCCAAAGGTAAAAAAAAAATAAAGAAAGAAAAAAAAAGAAAGAAAAGAAAAAAGTGTTCCTTTATGTTCTTAAGATTTATGTTGAAAAAGCTTGAAATCAAAAGAAGTTAAAAATTGGTGATTAAAGATGGAAAATTTATGTGCTTTAATAGAATATCTTATTTGAAATATCATTTTTGAGAATGCTCTACTTTTTTTGGTTTGAACCTTTTCTTTTACTCTCTTTTACCTCACCTTAACCTTGCCCCATTACAACCAGAAAATAAGACCTTTTGATTCATGCATTGTTTGTAATATGTTAGTAATAGAGATGAGATTGAAGAGCAAGCTTATGGTAGAACATATTCATTGATTGAATTTGAGAGATTTAAACACATAAGCCCTAAACACATGAGTGTTGGAGTGCATATCAATGAGAGAACCTATCACTTTGGCATGACATAGATTTCATTTAAATCCCAACAATTAATTGAGTTTTGAAGTTTGCATGTAAATAAATTCATGAGAATTTATACTCTTTATCCTTCTTGATTATGTTCTTGTTTATAATGCATATATTCTTGGATATTGATGGGAGATTAGGAGATCAATCATAGTGATTTGATTTAATTTAACTTTAATTTGATTTTACCTATCCTTTCTCGAGGACAAGCAAGAGCTAAGTGTGGGGGTATTTGATGCATCCATATTATTCAATAGTTTCACCCACATTTAACTAGTTTTTTGCCTATGTTTTATATATATAATGCATTGATATTCTTTGTTTTATGTTTTGAAGGCATTTTTGAATGAATGATGCAAAAAGGAGTAAATTGGAGGTAATTGGCAGATTTGACCTTCAGTTGATGTTTTGTGTAGAGCGTGAGCTCTAGAGGTCAAAATGAAGTGATTCCAGTGACATTAAAAAGCTAACATCCATACCTTTCTAGACATCTAAGGAAAGAAAATAAAATAAGGAAGATCATGGAAATCGCAGCTTTCAAAGTCAAATCTCGCAATCTACCAGTGTTGACCTTTGTCCATTACGACTTGAATATCTGGAGCTATAGAAGTCTAATTTATGCAAACTTAATTTTTTTGGATTACTGACTAACATTCCTATAAACGCTCAACATTTCAGCCAAAAATGATGTCATATGAGGGAGATATGATTTTCCAAAGATGACAGTTGAATTCTGCTAGCAAACAGGTTTTGTGAAGGAACATGTCCAAATTACGTTTCGAAGCATCTAAACCGGCGTCCAAGTTTTTATTTCAACAATTTAGCTCCTCTAAGTCAAAGCTTGAAGATCTAATGCAAGGCTATTTCTGCTTTCTAGGAAAATAGTTATTGAAGTACTTAAATGTAAACTGTCAACTTAAAGGAGGACTATTTTGTAAAATAGGGACTAGGGTTTCTTAACATATAAAAAGAAAGAGAGAAGGGAGGGAGAGCAGAAGGAGGCAGCAACCAGTAGAGAATAAACACAAATTCTCTCCTCTACAAACCCTAAAATCATGCTCTCTTCAATCTTTAGAAGTATTTGTTCTATAGTTATGCAAGGCTAAGCTCTTTTCTTGGTTGCAAGGACGCAAAGACCTTCGGATTTCAAGAACCGTGAGATTTATTCTTCCATTTATTTTCAGTTTATGTTATGAATAAGTATGATTGTTTTCCTATGCATATTTCCTATGATTATTGTTGAAGATTGCTAGAGCGGACTCTAAGTTATTATTGTAAACAATTTATTGCTAAGTTTAATATCAAAATCGGAGTTGTGATAAATGAACTTGTGAAGCAACTAAGCTTGATAATTGTGGCGGAACTACGTTATTGAACTTAAGGAGAACATTTGAACAAAGTGACACAAGCTACGGACAGCTTGTATGTTAATCTTGATGAAATTATCTAGTTCTTAAAGCTGCCATTAAATTGAATCATTAGTGCGGACACTTTGATTGTTTGTTAGTTAGGATTAGTTATACAACGGATCCGTTAATTAATCAACATTAAGAAAAGATAAAATTTCAGAATATAAACTGCAATTTTCGTTTCAAGGATCAGTTCTAATTTCCGTTGGTGGATGTGTGCTTGAGACCAAGGTTTGTTTTCTTGATTAATTTCGGTTTCAATTGATTTTATTTGCTAGTTTAATTTCTTTCATAGTTTAGATTATCACAAATCAAAACCCTCCAATTGCATAACATATAGCATAAAAATCTGAACTAAATCTTTCTCGTGGGATCGACCCCTTGCTTGCTCTATACTATCTTATGTGTTTTAAGCTAGGGTAATTAATTTGTGCGACCGCAACATCACAACAAATGCTGATTTAGAACAGCATTGCAGACTTGAGATCTGCGATCTCGAGTCTAAGGGTCTTACACAAAAGTCTCGATCACCCTGGTCATGTGCAGCCTTTTATGTGAATAAAAACTCTGAAATTGAAAGAGGCACACCAAGACTTGTGATCAATTACAAACCTTTAAATTTTGCTTTAAAATGGATCAGATATCCAATCCCCAACAAAAAAGATTTGTTGCAAAGATTCCACTCTGCATTCATATTTTCTAAATTTGATATGAAATCAGAATTTTGGCAAATCTAGATTGATCCCAAAGATAGATACAAAACTGCTTTTACAGTTCCTTTTGACCAATACGAATGGAATGTCATGCCTTTTGGTTTAAAAAATGCATCGTCTGAATTTCAACGCATCATGAATGACATCTTCCATGCACATTCAAAATTTTGCATTGTTTACATTGACGATGTGCTTATTTTTTCACAATCCATATATCAACATTTCAAACATCTACATGCTTTCTTTTATACTGCAAAACAAAATGGTTTAGTTGTTTCTAAAACAAAAATTTCTCTTTTCCAAACCCGTGTCCGTTTCCTAGGCCATTATATCTGCCAAGGTACTGTCACATCAATAGAGAGATCTTTAACCTTTACCAATAAATTTCCTAATAAAATCACTGATAAAACCCAATTGTAGAGGTTCTTAGGTAGTCTAAATTATGTTTTGGACTATTATCCCAATATTAGTCATCTAGCCAAACCTTTACATGATAGGTTAAAAACCAACCTCATTCCTTGGTTTGACCTCCATACCGATCTAGTCAAACAGATTAAGAAACAGGTTCAAACTATTCCTCTCCTTCATTTAGCTAATCCATTAGCTCCTAAGATAGTCGAAACCGATGCCTCTGACTTAGGATATGGTGGAATTCTTAAACAAGTACAAGATAACAAAGAACAAATACTTCAGTATGCATCCGCCCACTGGAATGATTGTCAAAAAAATTACTCTACTATTATAAAGGAGATCCTTTCAATTGTTCTTTGTATTACAAAATTCCAAAGTGATCTATTAAATCAAAAATTTCTTTTACGAGTTGACTGTAAATCTGCAAAAGAAGTTTTACAAAAAGATGTCCAAAATCTTGCTTCAAAACATATTTTTGCCCGATGGCAAGCTATTTTAAGCATTTTTTATTTTGATATTGTCTATGTTAAAAGAGATTCAAATTCCATCCCTGATTTCCTAACCTGAGAATTCCTCCAAAACAGGTCATGATGCCTCCAAAAGCAAAAGCTAAAGACAAGGGGAAAGCCCCCCAAACCCAGCCTACAAAACCAGAGAGCCCCAAGACTTCTGCAAAACTCATGCCCTCCGCCATCCTAGTTGCCAAACCTGTCCAATCCTGGTATGAGGCAGTTATTGAAGAAGAAGAACCTACAAAACCCAACAGGTCCAACCCGACACAGTTCAACATTGGGTTGACACCATATCCAAATCACCAGAATTACTCCTGGCATTACAAAAAGTGTCCCAACAGGCCTCTAACGACTCCGTATCTCCAACAGGTAGTATTTCCAAATCCCTTCCAAAACCCCAAGGAGGTTTTTTTACTTCAAAACCCTAAGGAGGTTTTTTTACTTCAAAACCCCTCCTTTCTTTACAACAAACCAGTTTTCCAAAAACCAAATCCAAATATATTTTAAAACTACTTTCCAAAATATTTTAACTATGGAAGAAGGATTCTATCATGAAAATCCTTTCATTGCTGCTTCAAAAATTTTCCCTCTAAATTGGTATTACAAACCCTGAAATTTAGCCAAACCACAATCCTACTATGCCACCATCCTTGAGATTACCAATTCTGTCAAGTTCAAACACTTCAAACTACATTCTAATCACACTAAACCCATATATTCTACATGCATCATTCACAAAGTTATCCACCCTAAAGATTGGGGACAACCCTTACATCAACCTCTCTCCTTCCCCATGCACTTCCGTACAATCCTCAGGACTTTAATACTACCTATACATATTGGGATTACCAACAGGCATGGTTCAATGCCTTCCTCCTACAAAATCAAAACCATAGTTATTCTTGGCTTTTCTACTTCCATAATACCATGAATACTACAAACCTCCCCTTCTGGTTCCTCCAATGGTGGGACTACTATGGTTGTCATGTTGACTACCTCAAAGAACATCCTCTGGTTGAAAATGGCTACCTCCAGTCCAAAAATAATTTTCAACCAGCCCCTTCTAAACGAAAGTTTTCTTCCTTTCTCATTTTTTGTATAAAATTTTTTGTTCCATGGGTATGTTCGTGGTTCTATGATTATAATCTACAAAACAGACATCCAGTACTTGTTCGCAAATTCAAAATCAAATAGTGGGATTCCTTTGCAGCTGAGTCCAAAAGTTCTAAATTAGCTGTTACGGAATGGTTACAAAAACATCAAACAACCCTCATCATTGATCATCATCCTCAATCAAAGTTCCTAGCCAAAAAGGCTTAAACGACAGCTCTCATTGCCTTTGCTAGAACTGAGGAAGAATACCTACAAATAGTACAAGGAATTATACAAAGCCAAGATCTGAAAACAGTCTTGTCCCACTCCAGCTCATCTGGCTCAATATCTCCTGCCATCTCCCTTGGAGATGATAATGAAGATAACTGCTTTGGTATCTTGCCACCTGTCAAACGACATTAAAAAAAAAGGCATTTCAGACTTTCTCTGGCTTATTTGTTTAGAGCCCATATCTTTTCGACTCAACTATTTTGAGTCCTTTTGTTTAAAGCCCAATTGTTTTAGGCTTTTTCTACAAATATTACCTGCTACTACAAACATACAAATCAAGTGTCGGTAGCAAGAAGACAACAAATGAAATTCCCTTAAAAAACATGGGCATCTTTCATTTTGTCGTCACCCAATCATGGCAGACAATACCACATGGGTTCACAAGGATTCTGAAGGCATCTCCAAGCTTTTCAACAAGATGTCTTGGCCTCTTCTATGACAACTCGTCTATAAAAGGAGACTCCATAAACCTCAGAAGACAGACTAATTTTTCTTTAAGAAGATTTTACTCTCCCCTGTAACTCATATCTGTAGCCATCTCCATTCTCCTCTGTAACCAATATCTCCTGTATTCATTTACATTACAAATTTAAGTAAGATTCTATTTTCGTTATTTATATTCTTGTTATATTTTACGTACATTTAAGTATGCTCTGTGTTTGATCAAGGATCCTGACATTGTTGGTCTTGCCTTGTTCATTCGCATCAGAAATCTGTTTAAATTTATTTCTTTGTTCTTTTCATGAAATCAGTATATAGGTTGGAAACCTGTGACCCGATCTTTTAGATCATTCTCAGGTATAACAACGCCACGTACTGAGTTGTTATCTTTTATCTTTTATCTTTAAAATTTTATCTTTTATGCCTTGACTGGTGTGTGTGTGAGTGTGTGTATATATATATACACACACTCTGTTTTTCTATTGACATGAAATTGTTGTTTTTATCTTGGAACGGGGGATGTTATATTTTTGTATCAGAGCTCAGGTTGCTATTCTGGGGACAAGAATAATTATATGATTTTAAAATGTGTTTCAGGATGGTGAGAATAAGGCAAGGAGCCAGGAGTGATCCATCCCCAGTTCGGGGAAGTGATCATAGTTTTTGTAATGAAAGTGATCCAGACTAGCATCCCTTGGCAGACACCTCCTCTCATATACCTGCAACATTAGTGCGCTCTGAAAGGGGCGAGTCGGTGAGACTTGGAGATGATTCGTTGTCCCATCAGGTAGATGTATCAATGCTCAAGGTATCATACAGGCAAGAAGGAGATAATATACCCCTACCAGTGGCATCGGTAGCTAGGTCAAACCTATTTTCGGATCCGGCTTTTATGTAACATTTAGTGAGAGCTGTAGCAGCAGGAATGGTAATGGGAGCTTCCAGTACAACTCCTAGATCAGGGGGGAGTAGTCATCATAGTGTAGTGGGTGAAAGGTATGAGAGAGATGGGTTGTATGACTTACCGTGACAAAGAGGACGCTGAGGTTGCTGGGGATTAGCTGAGGAAAGTGGAAAGAGTTATAAATCAGATGCAGGTGCCAAAGGAGCTACGAGTGGATTGTGTGACTCAGCTATTGATTGAAAATGCCTACTCTTGATGGGAGACCATTAGAGAGAGGAGATTAGGGGAGGTATTGAGATGGAGGGACTTTCGTGAAGAGTTTGGGAGAGGTATTATTCTTGGGAGCATAGGAGGGAGAAAAAACATGAGTTTTTGGATTTGAGGCAGGGAGATTTGAAAGTTCTGGAGTATGAGATGAGATTTCAGGACTTAGCAGCTTTTGCCTCCACTTACTTTCTCATAGAGGGCCACTGGGTGGAGAGGTTCCGTGATAAACTGAGGTAGGAATTGAGGATGATATTGATAGCCATGCAGTTTCAGTCTGTGTGGGACTTGGTACGGGTTGCTCAGGGTATGGAGAGGGTAATAAGGGATATCCCGAAGCAAAGTCAGACAACTGGAGCTAAGAGTAGAGATTTTGAGTTTTTGACTAGGAGACCTCCTCTCCCAAAGAAAGGGAAAAGCGGGCAATCATCATGATAATTCTAGAGAAGAGGTGGGAGTTTCACCCCAGGAGGTAGCTCAAGAGGATCTAGACAGCTTAGTGGAAGAGGATCTTGGGAATGATAGGCTAGACATGGAGTCAAAACTGCTGGAGGGTCTATAGAGCAAAAGGGACCAGTATATCCATTCTGTTAGAGGTGTGAGCAGTGACACCCTGGAGATTGCTCTATGATGCCGGGGATATGTTATATTTGCAGAGGAGAGGGGCATCGATGGAGAGAGTGCCCGCATGTGGGCAGAGGCTGTTACTATTATGGGGACACGAGTCATAGGAAGAAGGATTGTCCTTGTAGAACTACCAAGGGAGCTCATGGTCAGAGGATTGAGGTTTAGAGCCAGCAGCAATCAGTTACAGTTGATCATCCTATCAACTCTACCTAGTCAAGTACGAGTGCTACTCGTGGGTGGCCCAAAAATCAGGAGGTGAGGACTCAGGGTCGGGTATATCACATAACCTACGAGGATGTGAGAGCTGTATCTTATGTGGTGGTAGGTACATTATAGTTAGATATAATGCAAGTTTATGCTTTAATTGATCCTGGAGCTAATCATTCCTTTGTATCTTATAGAATTGTGAATAACTTGCAGGTGTCATCTAGTAACTTGGGTATAGGAGTGACGGTTAGTACACCTCTGGGAGAGAATATACATTTTGATGATATTTATAGAGGGGTGAAACTATATATTGGAGGGTTAGAATTGAGGGTGGATCTTATGCTGTTAGAGCTATATGATTTTGAATTGATTCTAGGCATGGATTGGCTAAGTAAACATAAGGCACATGTGGATTGTTTCACCAAAGCGGTGA